>ERZ1740060.804-NODE-804-length-13280-cov-23.842873_pt1 | contig 13280 bp, 11 predicted proteins | sample MGYA00581743_ERZ1740060 | MGnify/ENA primary metagenome ERZ1740060 (study PRJEB43018, sample SAMN04849235) | marine metagenome | isolation source: floating plastic debris | place: Pacific Ocean | collected 2008-08-27 | study: EMG produced TPA metagenomics...
TCTCAACCAGCAACTTGATTATTTTTCATCCCCCAGCGGATGACGTGCTCCCTATGGAGATACCCGTCTGACTACATCCGGAAAAGTGAGTATCGAAATGTAAAGCTCCGACCAGCGATCTCACCCGCTCTACGAACTGTCGGTAACGGTATCGTCCGATACCAATCAAGTCGTGCTCAAAGTTGGCCGCTTAGGCTGCTGGCCCAAACGGCCCGCCTACGGTCATTTAGGGATGTTGGAAGTCTTTGAAGTGGGGGGTGAACTTCAGTAAGAGCCGATAGCGGCACGGCGCAAATAAATTTGCCGACAGAATTTCAGTGTTTCTGGGTAAAGAGGCCGTGAGTTCGCTGGTCGGAGCAGGCTTTTAGTACACTCCGAAAAGCCTATGGGATATGATCTCTGGCAGTTTGATGAGGGCTCACAAAAGTTCTGTCTGAGCCTGCAGCAACCCCTCATCAACAATCGGCAGAAAAACCGAGAAATTTACTGAGAGTTTCTGCCAGTCATCCCCAGAAAGTGGCCTGCAATATTGCCAGAGGCGGAGATCTGGCGCTTAAGCATCGGGTTGGCGCGATGGCTCAGGATGCTTAATGGTGATTCTGAGCGCTGGCAGACGAGCTAAAAGACAGCCGAGTTCAGTCTTCTATATTGGTATCGAGTGCGATACTGCATTTAACACCGCACCGTGAGGGTTTTCCTTCCGCTTGTTCATGGCACTTCCCCCCTCTCAGGGCAATGATCGGCCCTTGGCGATCGCGAAAACAAAAAGACGTCTATCGTCATCGGCTGCTGGTAAGCGAGTCGTAAGCGGTCGTCAGGGTTGGTGGCAGTCGCCCTGGCTCGCCGTTCTCGGGGGCGGCCTGCTGATGGGGCTGACGCCTGCGCCCGTGAATGCTTGGCCCCTGGCCTGGATCGCCTTGGTTCCTTTATGGCGGGCGGTGGTGAACCCCGAGCGATCGCCCACCGTCAAAACCCTATTTGGTCTAGGCAGTCTGTGGAGCTTTACCTATCACGGCATCGTTTTATCGTGGATTACCCACCTGCATCCGCTGACCTGGATGGGGGTTCCCTGGTGGGCAAGTCTCGCGATCGCGCTGTTTGCCTGGGCGTTTATCACCGGACTCGGCACCGTCACCTTTGGGCTCTGGGCCGTCCTTTTGAGGCAGCTCAGCGCTCGCGGTCAGTTCGGCCCGATGGCTCGCATTGTGGCGGGCACCGCCCTTTGGTGTGGCTTAGAAACGGCCTTGAGCTGGGGGCCATTAGCCTGGCCTTTTCTCGGCTTTACGCAAAGCCCCGGCAACCTGTGGATTTTGCATCTAGGGCAGCTAGCAGGGCCGATGGCCGTTACTGCCGCGATTGTGGCCGTCAACGGCTGCTGGGCCGAAATGAGTGTGAGCCCGTTGGCAGCCCGAGCCCAGGCTCAGATTGCGCGAGAGCAATTGGGGTGGGCCGGGCTGCTATTGCTGGTGGGGCTGCATGGCATCGGCGGTGCGCTCTACCGCCAACCCCTAGCTGATCGCCCCGAGACCACCTTAAAAATCGGGCTCATTCAAGGCAATGTGCCCACTCGCGTCAAGCTGACACCGGCGGGCACTCGGCAGGCGATCGCGGCCTATGTCGACGGCTATCGTGATCTAGTCAGTCAGGGGGCTGAGGCCGTGTTGACGCCAGAAGGCGCGATCCCCGAAGTGTGGACAGCGCCCAACCAACTGCGGAGTCCGATTCGCCAAGCGGTCATTGAACAGGGCGTCGTGCTGTGGTTGGGAACGTTTCGGCCCGTCACTCCCGGCTCGTCTCAGACGTTGACTCAAAGCTTGGTCAATCTGACAGCACAAGGGCAGGTGAGTAGCCAGTACAACAAGGTGAAGCTGGTGCCCTTAGGAGAATACATTCCCTTTGAAGCAACCTTGGGGCGGATCATTTCTCGGCTTTCTCCGGTCAGCAGCAGTTTGCTGCCAGGGCATCTGGATCAGGTTTTTGACACTCCCTTTGGCCGCGCCACTATCGGTATTTGTTACGAATCGGCTTACAGTGATCTCTTTCGTCAGCAAACGGCTCAGGGCGGTGAGTGGATCATGACGGCTTCTAACAATGATCCCTATCCGCCACGCATGATGATGCAGCATCACGCCCAAGATGTGATGCGGGCGATCGAAAGCGATCGCTGGTCGGTACGGGTGACTAATACGGGTATCTCGGGCCTCGTCGATCCCCATGGCAAAACGCTATGGCTGTCTGAGCCCAACCAATACGTGACCTATCTCACCCAGATTTATCGTCGCCAAAGCCTGACGCCCTACGTGCGCTGGAGCAACTGGCTCACCTATACGCTGCTGGCCGCCACGGTCGTCATCGCCGGGCAACGTTTCCGCAAAAACGTCTAGTCTTCGTGTTTTAAATACAGGGCCCTTCAGAAGTATTGGCATTGATTAGAGGCCAAGAGTATAGTGTCGTTAGAAATCCTCATCGGATTTTTATAGACCGAAAATAGTTAGATAGAAGTCATAGGGCACTTCAGCGTCTACTTATCATTCGGGTCGGGCTTCAGGGTGCATTGAGTCTGCCTTCAATATAAAAATTTAGGATATGACTTTAGCCCATGCCCTCACCGGCGACCATGTCATTTGCTACCGGTTGAGCACTGATACCGGACAAATTAAGTTAAGGCTTTGGGAACCCATTCGCGCCTCTGATTGTCAGGCTGCAGCGCCGTTACCTTACTTGTATGCGGCCAATTTCAGCTTTAAAACCTGGGTTGAAGCTGAGCGGTTTTTGCGCGAACATCTGTTAGCGAATGGGGCCTTTGATGTCCCTGAGTCGGATTTTCCACCAGAAGGACAAATCACAATTTTGCCCTTTCCGACCTGGGGATTAGATCCGTCTTAAGAGCCCCGAAGCAATGCAAAAAGCCCTACCGGATAGCCGATAGGGCTTTTTGCATTAGTTTTGTGTGAGTGAATGGTGGAGCAAAAACTTAGAGCGTCGTCACCGCGATCGCGGCCAGCAACGCCGTCACGGTATAAAACACGCCCACCACCTGCAACTCTGACCAGCCAGATAGCTCAAAGTGATGGTGTAACGGGGCCATGCGAAAAAACCGTTTGCCAACGCCATCCGGCCCTTTAGTGGCTTTGTAATAGGTCACCTGAATGATGACCGACAGGGTTTCGGCAAAAAATAGTAGCGTCACTACCAGCAAGGCCAGTAGGTTGCCGCTCAAAATCCCCACGGCAGCCAAACTGCCGCCCAAAGCGAGGGACCCCGTATCACCCATAAATACCTTGGCGGGGTTGCGGTTATGCACCAAAAACCCTAGACAAGCACCGCCCATTGCACCACAAAACACCATTAAATCAGGTTGTGTCGGCGCAACAATCGCGCCCAAACCCAGTAGGGCGATCGCGGCTGTGCCGGCCAACAAGCCGTCTAAGCCATCGGTCAAGTTGGTCGCATTACTCTCAGCCACCAACACAAACCCGGCCAGCGGCCAAAACAAGATTCCTAACGGTAAGGTCAAGCCTAGGGGCAAGGCCAAGCGCGTGATCTCTAGCGGTTGGGTCGCCATGACCCAGGCGCAAAAGGCGACGGCAAAGCCAATTTGCAGCACCAGTTTCATGCGGGGGGAAATGCCTTTATTAGACTTCCGGCGCAGCACTTGCCAGTCATCGAGCCAGCCGATAAAGCCATAGGCCAGCGTCATCGCCCCAACGGCCATCACGGCGGTGGAAACACCCGACAGCACCAGCGCCACCAGCACGCCCACCGGGATGAAGAAAATGCCGCCCATCGTCGGCGTGCCCGCTTTTTTGAGGTGAGCTTGGGGGCCTTCTTCGCGAATAAACTGCCCGGTCTTGAGGGCTTTTAAGACCGGTAACACGGCCATGCCTGCGATCGCGGCGAGCGCCCAGGCGAGAGTCAGAGGCAGGGTGAGCGACTGTACGGCTCCGAGTCGACCCGCAGCTGCATCCAAGGCCAAACTACTGGCGAAAGCACTGCCACTCACCAGCCACAGCAAGGCCTTTCCTGATAATAAAGCTAGCCCCAGGGGCTTTTTCGACGAAAACTTGGCATCCACAACGAAACCTTACTCCTCACACTGTCCTCAAGCTTCACCACTGGGTGGAGCCCAAAACTTCCTCACCCTAAGAGATTCCATCATTTGAAACAAGTTCAGATGGATACTTAATCGTCATCTTCTAAGCTGAGATCATCATCGAAACTCTTATCTGAGTCGCCCATGAGATCATCAATTTCTTCACTCTCTTCTTCTTTCTTCTCATCTTTGACCACAGCGACCTCTTCCCGGGGCTTGAGTCGACCGGTGCCTTCTAGCCAAGAGAGAATCGAAGGCTCTTTTTGCGTCGGCAACACGTCGGCCGTTTGATCGCGGGGAATTGTCCGCAGCGAAGGGTTGTAAGTCATAGAACATCCAAATCAAATTTAAGTAGGGCCATAACCACTTGAGCCTTTGGCCAATTGTTAGACCGCGATCGCTCAAGTTTGGACGCTGATATGCTGACAGCAGGTCAACCGAGCGCCAAGCCCAGCTATGAGTCTAACACCGGAGTGATAGCTGACGAGTTAGAAAATGTCAATCAAAACTCACGTAAGCTTACAGGTATCTTGACGATTGAGCACAGAGTTCACAAATCCTCATTGAGAATTCCATGTTGGGTAAAACAGACTTATTAGAAGCAATCGCCTCGACCAATCGCGGCCTGCTGGCTTCAAACAATGACCGTCAAGCGATTCAGAGCTGGGCCGCCCGGTTAGAAGATCGCACCCCCCATCCCCAAGCATTGGCCGCGAAAGAACAGCTAAACGGCATCTGGCGACTGCTTTACACCACCAGTCAAGAACTCTTGGGCATCGACAATATCCCACTTTACAAACTAGGGCAAATCTATCAGTGCGTTTATCTGGACGAAGCGCGAATTTATAACCTGGCGGAAGTGGTGGGCCTCCCCCAACTGGGTGGTCTTGTTTCGGTCTCGGCCCAGTTTGAAGCGGTCTCTGACCGGCGGGTCAACGTGGCGTTTGAACGAGGCGTCTTTGGTCTGCAGAGTTTGCTCGGGTATGAGACGCCGCTTAGCTTCATCCAAAAACTGCGCGATCAAGACAAACTGCCGTTCTGGCAAGGCCTTGATTTTCGTCTCAATCGCGATCGCCAATCGGGTTGGCTAGAGGTCACCTACCTTGATGATGACCTGCGGATCAGCCGGGGCAATCAAGGCAGTCTATTTGTCTTGAAAAAGGTGCGCGGTTAAGCCCCTGTTCCACCAGCGGGCTTGAGGCAACGCCCTCGCCTGACGGCAGCGGCCTGACCCGAGTCAGACGTCAAGGCTCTAGCACTGAGATCGTCACCACTAAATCACCACAGGCGATCGCGGCCAATTGGGCCGCCGACAGCGTGGGCAGTTGATCAACGCTCACGTGGGGTTGCGAGATTTCGGATTGACTATCGTTGGTTGCCAGCAGGGCCTGGACAACAGGCCCCTCTTGCCCTTGGCGGGCGCGTTCTAGCCAGACGACGGCGGCATAGCGCTGACCATCGCGGCCCTGAATGCCGGTAATATTACCCTGCCGATCCAGTTCTAAATTTGTCAAGCAGTGGGTTTCAAAGACTTTAAGGGCCTCGCCCCGCAGCCCCAGTTGTTGGGTGGCGGCGAGGCGCTTTCTCAACTTTTCATTCTCTTGCTTGAGCCGTGCTAATGACTGATCGAACACGGTGGACGACTCCTCACAGGGGTGAATATTGGCGGTACAGCGGCCTCCCTAACCGCCTGCTACAGCGGTCGATAAACCCGATAGTTGATGTTGGGGAAGATGTTGTCGATCGCCTCGACCTTGACTAACCAACCGGAATCAACCTTGCCTTCGTTTAAGTCTTCCCACAGCTTGGTAAACCGAGAGAGGTGCGATCGCGTGCGCCGCACCGCATAGGGCACCATCGTGCCGGTGCGCATAATAAATGCCCAGTCCGATGACTGCGCCAGCAGCAACTCACGGGCCGCTTGGTTGAGCGCCCGCCACTGTAGCTCGTCTGCGGGTTCCCGCTTGGCCAGCTCGATCATGCGCTCCGCCGCTTTGTGCAAGTGCGGATAGATCCAGGCATTAGTTTCATTCAGCCAGTATTCGTGAAAGCCTTTATAGCCCCAGCTCGACTGCGACGGTTTGGCCACCTGCTGTGTCGGGTTGTCGCGCAGGTAGTCGGCCAAATGGGTCATTTCATAGGTGCCTTGATCAAACCAGGTTTTGCGGAAGAGATAGTCTAAAAACCAGGGGCCTTCATACCACCAGTGGCCAAACAGCTCGGCATCATAGGGCGACACGATGATTGGGGGGCGGCGCATCATGTCGTGCAAATGCTCGACCTGCCGTTCGCGGTTGAACATGAAATTGTCAGCATGCTCTGCCGCTTTTTCTTTGGCCCAGTAGGGGTCATACCAAGATTTATCGGAGAGCCCTAGACCTTTGCCCGTAATCTTGTGGTATTTAATGCCCACATTTTTGCGCTGACCGTTGGGCATGATAAACGGCTTAATGTATTCGTACTCCGCATCCCAGCCCAAGTCGCGATAAAACTCGCGATATTCGGACGCGCCCGGATAGCCCACCTGCGACGACCACACTTGTTGCGATGATTCATGGTCGCGGCCAAAAGCTGCCACCCCTGACTCCGTGTAAACGGGGGCATAGGAGCCGAAGCGCGGACGCGGACGCGCATAGAGAATGCCATGACCGTCGGTCAGAAAGTAGCGGAGTCCGGCATCAGCGAGCATCCGCTCGACGCCTTCGTAATAGGCGCATTCTGGCAGCCAAATGCCGTTGGGGGGGCGATCGAAATGCTCAGCGTAGCTTTCAACCGCCACCTGAACTTGCGCCCACACCGCTTCTGGATACATTTTCATCAGCGGCATGTAACCGTGGGTTGCGCCGCAGGTGATGATTTCTAGGTTGTTGCTGTCTTGAAATTGCTTAAAGGCTTTGACCAGGTCGCGATCGTATCGTTCCCAGAGCTGCCGCACATGCTGGAACTCTTCGGTGTAGTGCTCGGCCAAATAACGCAGGTGGCCGTTGTGCTCGTTGCGATCCAGCTCCATCTCAATCAGTTTCTCAAGCTGACTCAGATGCGCATCAAACCGGTCCTGCAATAGCGGGTCGCGCAGCATCGACACCAGGGGCGGTGTCATACTCATGGTGAGCTTGAAATCGACACCGTCTTGCTTGAGCCCCTCAAACATCGTAATGAGCGGCACGTAGGTCTCGGTAATCGCCTCAAACAGCCATTCCTCTTCTAGTACAAAATCGCTTTCCGGGTGTCTGACGTAGGGTAAGTGGGCATGCAGAACAAGGGCGAGATATCCGGTGCTCATGACAGTTACGTTTCTCTAATTGACGAGGTGAGGCAAGGCTGGCTGACGGTTACTCAAGCTTTGGACAAATTGTAAAGCAAAGCTAAACCTTCGCTGCAGTCTTTTGTCTGAGTGACTTGCCTCGGTTGCGGCACACCCTATTGATGGAGATGATTTCGAGGTTTGCAGGAAAACTTATCCCCTTTGCCAGAGGCTGTAGTGGCGCATAATCTGTCAATCTGGGCATATAGTTCTGAAATTGTCACATTCGTTGTTGCCTGACTCGACGCTTCCTTAGAAACTGGGTGAAATAGCAAGTGGTAGAGTTGGGCTGAGTTTAGGAGAACTTGAGTCATTTAGAGTGCCCTCGTTAGCTTGTTGCCCAGGGTTGATGAGCATTCAGTCCTTCGGCAAATTACTTGATGTCCTCAGCTTTGATTTCCTTTGAGGTTGGTTTTTACACCCCAACTCGGCGAAAATTACTCGAGATCAAGCAAAGCCAAGATTGCCGGGAAAGCTCTGGAGTGATTAGGTAATTTACACGTCAGAAGAACAGGATTTTCTTGATCGCTCAGACATTAAGCTCGTATTTGTTGAGATAGTCATGACGACGCTCCCTAAAATTCTGGTAGTTGATGATGATGCCGATACCCGAAATTTGCTAGTGTGCGCCCTTGAGCAGCAAACCTTTGAAGTCATCACTGCGGCAACTGGGTTCGAAGGCCTCTCAACGGTGATGTGTGAGACTGTGGATGTGGTGCTGTTAGATGCGCTGCTGCCCGACATTGATGGGTTTGAATGTTGCCGAGTGATGCATCGGCGACTGCAGCAGGACTGTCCACCGGTGCTGATTGTGACTGGGCTCAGTGATGAATCTTCAGTTAATAAAGCCTTTAATGCTAGAGCGACAGATTTCATCACTAAGCCCGTTAATCTTTCGGTTCTTTGTCATCGCATTAAGCGCGTTTTGAGAGAACGCCAGCTATTTCACGAGTTGGCTGATACCAATGTGCGGCTACAGCAAATCTCTCATACTGATGATCTGACCAGCTTGGCCAATCGTCGGTTTTTTCAGACCATGCTGAACCAAGAATGGCGACGCTTAACCCGAGAGCAGGCACCTCTAGGGCTGCTACTCTGCGATCTTGATTTCTTTAAGCAATTTAACGACACCTACGGACATTTAGAAGGCGATCGCTGCCTGCAAACCTTTGCGGAAATCTTGCAGTCTTGCACGGAACGGCCCGCTGATTTGGTAGCGCGCTATGGCGGCGAAGAATTTGTGCTGCTGCTCCCCAATATCTCAATGGGTGGATTAGCCGCGATTGATCGCAAAATCAGGGCGCGTCTCCGAGCCTGTGCGATTCCCCATCGTAATTCTGGTGTGGATGAAATTGTTACCTACAGTGCGGGTGGCGTGACCCTGTTGCCGACTGCAACCACGCGGTCGGACAGCTTAGTCGATCAGGCGGATAAAGCGCTCTACCGAGCCAAAGGAGAGGGCCGTAACCGTTTGGTTAGAGCGGTGCACCACCTCAATCTAACTTGAGCTGACGGCTAATCTTGCGCAGGGTGCGATGCATCTCCGGCAAGCGGCTAAACACTGCCGAGGCTTTGAGAAAGACTTTGTGAGGCAAGGCGGGAATCCCCGTGACGATGTCGCCGGGAGCCACATCACTGTGAATGCCCGCTTTGGCCGTGGCGATCGCGCCATCGCCGATGTTGGCCTGGTTAGAGATGCCGACTTGGCCCGCCAAAATCACGCGGTTGCCGACCGTGACGCCCCCAGCCATGCCCACTTGGGCGGCCATCACCACCCCCTGGCCGATTTCGCAGCCGTGGGCCACATGCACCATATTGTCGAGCTTAGTGCCCTGTTTAATGCGAGTTTCACCCACGGCGGGGCGATCAACCGTGGAGTTGCAGCCAATTTCTACCCCGTCTTCAAGTATGGTTGTGCCCGACTGTTCCATTTTCTCCCAGCCGGTGGCGGTGGGCACAAAGCCAAAGCCTTCTGACCCGATCGCGGCCCCGCTGTGCACCACGCAGTCGGCCCCGATGTGAGTGCGCTCATGGATGACACAGTTGGCGTGCAGCACGGTGCGATCGCCAACCAGCGCGTGCGGGTAAACCACCACGTTGGGATGAATGCAGACGCCATCGCCGATCGTGGCCCCCGCCTGCACCACTGCATGAGCCCCAATGGCGACGTTCGTGCCGAGTTTGGCGGCGGTATCCACAATGGCCGTGGGATGAATGCCCGGAGCCAGTTGAAACGGGCGATAAAACAGCGAGATGGTGCGGGCAAAGCCCAATCGCGGATCAGCCGCACTCAGCCAGGCTAAACCCCGCTCATTCGCTTGGGTTTGCAGCGCCTCATCGGGCGGCAAAATCAGGGCGCTCGCCTGGGTGGTCGTGGCGTATTGGCCAAACTTGGCCCCTTCGATATAGCTGATACTGCCTGCTGTGGCCGTTTGCACCGCTGCGACCCCAGTAATATCGGGATCGCGTTCTGGATACGCGGCGAGACTTGAGGCTTCAGTGATGCCAATCTGTTGGGCGATCGCGCTGAACTGCATACCGGTTCGATCAGAAAAGGGCTCTCTTACGCTACCAGAAACGCGACACACTCTACATGAGCGGTTTGGGGAAAGAAGTCAGCCGGTTGCACCCGCTGCAGCCGATAGCCGCCTTCTTCGCACAGGCGCTTGAGGTCGCGCGCCAGCGTGGCGGGATTGCAGCTCATGTAGGCAATACGCGGCGGGTGCAGGGCCAATAGCGCCGCCAGCACGCGATCACCACAGCCCTTGCGAGGCGGGTCGAGTACCACAATGTCGGGAGCCTGATCGCGCAACGATTCCCGCACGTCGGGCAGCAGCTTGTCCACCGTGCCCGCTTTGAATCGAGCATTGCGAATCTGGTTAAGTTTGGCATTTTCGATCGCCACTTCCACCGCTTCCTCCTGCACTTCTAGGCCTAGGCAAAAGCTGGCGCGTTGGGCCATGGGTAAGGTCAGGGCGCCAATGCCGCAGTAGGCATCGACCACGATCTCCGTGCCCTGCAGTTGCAACTCATCCAGCATGACCCGCAGCAGGCGTTCCGCCTGCTCCGTATTGACCTGAAAAAAGTTGGTGGGGTAGATGTGAAAGGTCAGATTGGCAAACTCTTCTTCTAAATAGGGTTCGCCGACCACAAAGCGCGACTCTTTGCCCCAGATGGCGTTGCCCGACTTGCGGTTACGGTTGATGCAAATGCCGGCTAGGTTGGGATGCCGAGCCTTCCATTCTCCACATTGTTCCTCCAGACCGGGCAACTCCCAGGTGGTGCTGACTAGCGTCAATAGCAGTTGACCGGTGCGCCGACCCACCCGCAGCGCTAGATGCCGTAGCGCCCCTTGCCGAGTCTCTTCGTCATAAATTGACCAGCCCTGCGCTTGAATGTCGTGCTTCACTTCAGCCAATAAGGGATCCAGGCGATCGTCCTGCACCGGACATTGGTTGAGGTTGATGATTTGGTGGGTGCCCTTGCGAAAATAGCCGGCTTTGACAGTGCCTTCAGCCGCGAGGCCGAGGGGATAGGTGGCTTTGTTGCGATAGCCCAGGGGGGCGTCAGCGCCCATCATCGGACTGATCGGCACGTTAGTGAAATGGCCGATGCGCTCTAGCGCGTCAACCACCTGCTGCTGTTTGGCCGCCAGCTGAGCCGCATAGGCTACTGGCTGCCACTGACATCCCCCGCACTTATCGGCCACAATGCAGGGCGGACGAATGCGATCTCTCGACGCCTGCAAAACTTCCATCAGCTGGCCGCGACCAAAGGATGGCTTGATAAAAACTAGCCGCACCTGGACGCGATCGCCCGGCACGGTATTCGGCACAAACACGACCCGGTTGTCCCACCGGCCCACCCCATCGCCGTCACTGCTGAGGTCGGTAATATCCAGTTCGAGGGTTTCGCCTTGTTGCCAGTGGGTCATGGGGTTGAGGGGAAGGTAGAGGGTGGAGAGGAGAGGAAAAAACGGGTAGATACGGCTAGCAGATGAAAGACCGTCAGCATAGCAGCCGATGGCGTGAGTCGATTCGGCTAGCTCACAAAGTCACAGAACGTGTCGATTGCTTGGGGCCGGGGGCAAGGGGGCGCAAAACTATCAGAAGCGTTAGTGATGCCAGTCTGCCCGAGTCTGGCATCGGGTGGAATTCAGAAGATTTCCGAGCAAGAACCTCCCGTTACAATCAGGGCGAGTTTGGCTAAAGACCTTGATCTCTTTGGCTAAAGACCTTGATCTCACTGATTTCGTTGCGATCGAGCACCCACAAAACTTGCCCCAGTAGGGAGCATTTTTGCTAGAAATCTCTTCAAGCGATCGCCAGGGCCTGTAGCTCAGCCACCGGATCACCTTCTAACGCGGACCCATCAGGTGCTTCGAGCACAAATCCGGCGTCGCGAATCATGGCAAAATCGGCAGTTGCGGTTTGCCCTGGTGTGGTGAGGTAATCGCCCACAAAAATGGAATTTGCCGCATACAGTCCCAAGGGCTGCAGCGATCGCAGCTGCACTTCTCGCCCGCCCGCGATGCGAATTTCTTGGCAAGGCAGCAGCAGGCGGAAGAGACACAGCATCCGCAAACACTGGCGGGGGTTCAGCTCAGAACGCTGGGAAAATGGCGTGCCTGGAATGGGAATCAAAAAGTTGATCGGCACGCTAGTTACCTCTAGCTGCCGCAGTGACAGGGCCAGGTCAATCACATCATTGGCGGACTCGCCCATACCGAGAATGCCACCAGAACAGGTGGTCAAGCCTGCCGATTTCACTGCTTTTACGGTATCGACGCGGTCTTCAAAAGTATGGGTGGTGCAGATGTTTTCGTGGTTCGCTTCAGCGGTATTGAGGTTGTGATTAACGCGATCGACCCCTGCCGCCGCCAAGCGCTCCGCTTGCTGCTCATCCAGCAGGCCCAGGCAGGCGCAAATTTTCATCGGATACTGCGCTTTGACCGATCGCACTAAGTCCAGCACGCGGTTAAAGGTCGGCTCAGCGGGCGATCGCCCCGAAATCACCATGCAAAAGGTACCCGCCTTGAGCGTATGGGCGCGTTCAGCCGCTGCCAGCACCCGCTCTTGAGTCATGAGGGGATATTTGTCGATATCAGCGGTGGAAATTTTGGACTGGGAGCAGTAGTGACAGTCTTCGGGGCATAGACCGCTTTGGGCATTGAGCAAAAAGTGCAGCCGTACCCGATTTTGCCAATAGTGGTGTCGTACTCGATAAGCCGCCTGCAGCTGTGCCAGCAGTTCGGTATCTGGGGCAGCCAACACCCGATGGGCCGCTTCACGACTAATCACGTCTCCTGCCAGCGACTGATCAGCAAGCGAGTTCCATTCGGCGGTAGACAGCGGTGAATTCATGGGCACAGCGAGATAAAAGGCCAATCTCTAGGCTAATACGCTAAAGCCCTTCGCGTTAAACCGGGCCAAGGTTTGTAGAACTTCTTGACGGTTCTCGGTTTGGAAACGGTACTGGAGCAGGTGAGGAGAAAGGGAGCGGTGGGGGAAGAGGGCGCAGCCAGGCACCAAGGGTGTTCTGAGTTTGGGACGGGGTTTGCGGCTCGATCTGAATTGTCACCTGGACTGCGACTACGCTCAGTCCTCTGTCTTGCAGTGGAGTTGTAGACGAGGATGATTACCTTCCATGACGCTTAGATTCAGTGTTATGAAGTTGGAGATTGCTGATGCAGACCACAGCTAATACCAATTCTCTGAAACTGGGCTACAGATCTTCCTTTCGACTCCGCTCAAGGAACGTCGGCTGAGCGGAGTCGAAGCCGACTTGTCTGTGTAGCTGTAATTCGTAGAACTGGTATAAACCAGTCTCTTAGTACCTTGGAAATAAAGTTTTCTGCCATTTAGAGAGCTTTGCCGACCTGAA
>ERZ1740060.805-NODE-805-length-13272-cov-4.134221_pt1 | contig 13272 bp, 17 predicted proteins | sample MGYA00581743_ERZ1740060 | MGnify/ENA primary metagenome ERZ1740060 (study PRJEB43018, sample SAMN04849235) | marine metagenome | isolation source: floating plastic debris | place: Pacific Ocean | collected 2008-08-27 | study: EMG produced TPA metagenomics assembly...
CCATAACGGAGAAAAAAGCAGAGCTCCACAGCGTCATCAATTTCTGGAAGGGCCGCGACCTGAATGTTGTCGACATCATTGTCTCGTCCAAAGCGGTAGCGGAATGCAGGTCCAAAACCGAAACCATCTATTCGTGAAATATCAAGGCGGCCCGCTAGACCCTCCAGCTCGAGTTGCGTCTCGCCAAAAGCAATACGGGCAGCAAGAAATGGTCCCGCCTCGTAGTCTTCAGAACCCTCATAGTCAGGCTGTGCTGCTGCTCCAAAGGCCACAAAGCCTGTTGGTGAGTCTTGGGCAAGCACCGCTTTTGGAAAGAATGCTACGAAGAAGTACCCAACAAGAATTGCAAGTGTCGAGACTGTTTTCAAACGCATCATTCTCTCATCCCGTGAGTGGTGTCTTACTGGGAAGCCATGCTTGCCTAATTGCAAGTTAGCGGCGCTCTTTGTATTGGCAACAATTTTTGTAAGTATCACTCACATAAATTTCACAAATTGAGCACAGCCAAGTTCTGGCTCAACCCTGCGCTATGATGTAAGCGACATCTACTGCCGAGAAAGATAGGCCTGCGTGACCGCATGTACTTGGCGCTTAAGCACCTCCGAGCGCGGGTCCAGCATGCGATTTTCAGCCACAACGAGGCTTGCATAGCCGTGCACCATCGCCCAAATTGGCGCACCGACGTCCATTGGATCGGCATCATCCCAACCCTGTTGCACCATAGTGTTAGCAAGGTTGCTCAAGAAACTCATATATGTGCGCTCGCCAGCGCTTCTGGCTGTTCCTGAAGAAACCTGACGCTCCTTTAGAGCCCACATAACAGAAAATAGGTGCGGATTATCAGCACTAAACTCTATGTAACCCATACCACACGCCACGATCCGATCAATTGAGCCCGAGGCATGCTTTGCCATGGCCCTGCTCATGCTCAATCGCAGTTGGTCGAAGCCTTGGGTTGCAATTGCATCAAGTAACTCAGGCCGATCCCTGAAGTGACGATAGGGTGCTCCAGCACTTACGCCAAGTCTGCGAGCAAGATCCGCAATCGACACTTCATTTGCCGGATGAGACCTCAAGGCCTGAAGCATTGCAGTTATCAGGTCCCGGCGAAGGTCGCGTCTTTGGTGGCTTTGTTGCATCGTAGTCTTTACACCAAATTGCTGGCCCTGGGATCAAGAAATTCTCAACAAATCAGAGACGACGTTTGTGAGATTCTCTTACCTAAAAGTTCACATGGAGCACTGAAACTCAGGCACTCTTACGCTGCGTTGACTTGCTGCTACGCCCTACTTCGCCTTCTGCATATCCGACGATCCCGAACAGCCTGACATTGCCCACGGCTTTGTCCAGGCCGAATGCATCGAAGACGCCTTGATCAAGCTGTCAGATGATCGTGCGAATGTGTATCCGCTGCCGGAGGGTTTTGTTTGGCCTGTGGAGGCGGGTGGGGAGGATATTGGGCGTGAGGTAGATTAAGAACCAATTGCTTAGTAATTTGATAACGCGCTGAAATTTGCGGCGCTGCAGGAAAAAGCCCCGTCCAAGCGGAGCTTCTTTAATCTTGTTATCAGCTGGTCTTAAGCCGCCAAATCGTATGAGCCATCATCCTTTGCGTTGATATTTATCATCTGGTTTTCAGCGGTTTCGATGCTGCTCTTAGCAAGATCCTCAACGCTCCGGACGAAGTTCTCCAGCAGCTTTTCTGCAGCTAACATACGAATTACGGTTTCGGCAGATCCGTCAACTGGGGTTTCTTGGCGCTCCCACCGACCAACCGTTTGCTTATCGCAATGAACGAGACTGGCGAGTTGAGCTTGGGTCAAACCCATTTCAGTACGCAAAAAACGCAGCTCTTTGCCGTTCATGCTCCCATGGTGCGAAATAATGCCTTCAGCAATTTTTGCGTGAAGAAGATTAATCGCAGGTATCTGTACAACCTCATCTCCATCGGCATCAGTCATTGGCTCTAGGCCGTTGATGAACACGTTATCAAGGCCACACTCTGTGTAGTGATATTTATCCATCGTCGTTCTCCAGTAATGTGCCTGCTTTTGTCGCTTTTTCATCCACCCACATGAATGTGATGATTTTTAATGTGCAGGCTTGATAGTTGGGTATTATCACAGCGCGTAGTTTTCTCCCCCCGCTGTTGGGCGTCACTCCTTCCAAACTGTACTTGTAGTGGCCTTGCGATTTCTCTGATTGCACACCCCGTTCGAAAACAAACCCTGTCTTCAGCAAGTACAACAGGTCAGATACAATAAGTGATCGCTCTGCCATGCGCTCTTTGGCGTGCAGCTTATAGGCGACGGACAGAAGAGCACTTCGCCCCATTTCTCGCAAGTAAACTGTTGCATCTGCAGGTTCCCACGGCTGGGGTTTAAGTTGATTCATCTCACAATATGTATCATGGTGATACCTATGATCAATAGACCAACGTGCCAGTAGTTACACATTGCTTCGTAAAAATAGTGTTTCTGCAACGCATTTTGGAGATGACGCACACTATGTTGTGTGTCGACAGTCTAATTGCATATATACGCTACCGCGGGGACTGTACGAAAATGGATGAAATTGATCATGGTGCCATTTTACAAGTCTGCGTCGTTCGCAGGTTCTTCTGATTTACGCCCTTAGGAAGCGTGTAAACGATAGTTTGATTCTCCAACAATCACCCCTTCGCCACCACCAACCTCGGCTCTGGCGGAAACGACCGGATATCGAACCAGCGAAAGCCCGTGCCATCGACGTTCAGCTTATCGCCAAAGCGCAGGGGATAGCCGTCCTGCATGTGGCGGATCAGGCCCGCCCGGAAGGCGCGCAGGTCGATGATGTACCAGCTGGCCAGCCCTTGTCCTGACGCGGCGGCATGGCCGTAGAACATCCAGTCGCCGTGACCGTTCACGATTTTGGCAAGTTCTGTCGGCCCACCACCAGCGGAAGCGGCCCGCACGGTGAACTCATGCGGGTACTGCTCGGCATAGCCGGAGCGGCGTATTCTGGCGGCGATACGCGTATCTCTGGCGTCGAGGGTGAGCAAGTCTGTCGCCTGATGCCAGTCGAGCTCATTGGGGGCTTCTGTAAGAAGGTGCTGCCCGACGATCCGCTTCACGTCGGGCAGGAACTGATCTGACCAGGACCGGTTTTGGTCATACACATTCATCACTCATACCTTAGGGTAATCTTAGGGTTGTGCAGCCAGTTGGCGGACCTTGTGAGCCATCGCGTCCATCCGGTTGAGTTCATCCATCCCCTGATTGGACAACCATGCCATGGCCTCGTTCATGCCAAGCGTATTCTTGTCGAACGCCTCATGGTCGGCCATCTGTCCCAGGATCCGCAAAATAGCGGTCAGGGCGTACATGGGCTCATCACAGTTTTCAAAGTTGAGCATGAGGGAATGGATTTCCTCCATGGCCTCACGGGGAGGAGTGTTTTTGCGCGCTCTCGAGAGTTCGATCATCATCGGTGACGGCGTGCCAGCATAGAGCCAGTCGATGCTGATTTCATGATCCTTGATCCACGCCAGCATGGCGTCGCTCATACCAGGGTGGCCGTCCTCATACTCAACCTCAGGCGGCTCGCTTTCGAACACCATGCTCGCATGCTTGAGCCGCTCTTCGAATGTGCCGAATTGATAGTGACGATGGGAGGCGAGGGTCGGTGAGCCGTTCAGGAACCGGGCAATGTCTTCCTTTATCGCTTTGATGGCTTCATCCGGCACAGCCGCCTCAATGAGCAGATAGGCTTTCTGCAGCGCCTCCTGCGCCGTTGTGGCGGGTGTGTGGGCCAGTGCCTCTTCTGCCGCCATCTCAGCGCCGACAGCAGCGTGCTGCGGGCCTTTGATGGCGTGCTCGGCTTCAGGACTGTCCAGGCCATGTTCGGTCTCTGCAGCGGTAACGGCGGCACAGGCGGCGACGTGATCGGCGCGGGCGTCATGAACCATTTGGACGGCGGCTTCGAATTTAGCGCACATTATGCGACCTCCGTCTCAAGGGCCTGGAAAGCCATCGTGTGAAAGGCCTCAAAGGACGCGTCGAGCAAGGTCAGCTTGGCGCTCAGCGCTTCGGTAATGGCCAGAACCGATGCTTCGCGCTTCAGGTTCTGATCCTCACCGGTAAAGCCGTCGATGCGATCCAGAGAGATTTCTTCGAGGGCAAAGGCGAGGCTCTTGGCTTTGTGGATCGCCTGACATAGGTCAGTGGATACCTCCTTCATGTCGCTACTGTGGCCCCGATGGTCCTTCATGCTGTCTCTCCTCAGGCGAAATTGTGGGTCTGACCGCCCGTTCTGATGCTCTGGACGGTGGCGAGGTTGATGGAGCGGATGGCGGCGTTCTCGACGTCCCAGACGGGCATCAGGTGCGGGTGGCGCGCCTTGCGGGTGGCAGCGGCCCTCTGACCGGCAGGAGAGGCGTCAGCGCCCTTCACATGCGTCTTCAGCGCAGCGGGCTGGATGTTCATCTGACGCAGCGAACCGTCTTGCTTGATGAAGGTGACGGCAACGAACTGGCTGCCCGCGCCTTCGATAAGAGACCGCTTGGTATCCCGGTCTGCCTTTTCCTGCTTTGAGGACAGCAACCGCTGTAGCTCGGACAATCGTTTCTGACCAGCAAGGTTCAGCCGGGTGCGGTTTTGCAGATCCACAATCTCCATGTGCACCTGTTCAATCGTCAGCGCCGCATCCCGCGCCGCCGCCTTCGCCAACCGCCACGCCGCGCGCAGACAATCCGCAAAGACAGCCCGCAGCTGGTCAGAGGCATAGCCCGACCGCATCGCCCCACGCGTGCGATCCCAGGCCGTCTGCATGATGTCGCGGTGGTTGTAGGTTGTGGCGGCAGTCATCTCATTGCACCCCTTCTTGCTACATGCTAGATGTAGTTACAAACATTTCACATGTCAACACTGTGAGTGTATAAAAATACATCTGAGGTGTAGTTTGCGAGCACTTAGCCAAGAAGACTGCAAAGCAGCAAGGGCATATCTGAATTGGAAAGCGGGTGATTTGGCCGACGCAGCGGGCGTATCCATCGATACGCTCCGAAGTTTCGAAAGCGGTCGCAGCAAGACGCTATCGGCATCCAATCAGGCGGCCATAATGAAAGCCCTCGAAGCGCAGGGCATCCAGTTCCTGGAGGACGGACAGGTCGCAGCGGGGCCAGGAGTGGCGGTGAAAGCGCAGGGGTGACGCCCCAAGAATCAATTATCGAAAACAGGTTTCGGTTAACGTTTGGTTAACACACCGAACGACTGAGTAACGTTCTGAAAACCTTATGCTTTCACCGTTCTTCGTGTTTTGAAGCACGGAGAAACAAATGCTACACTACCTACACGGTTCTGATCTAAATAGGTTTCCCCAACTGACAAATTCTATGTTCCGCGATAGGCGGCGTCAGTTTATCGACAGAATGGGTTGGGATTTAAATGCAACTGAGGAAGGCTATGAAGTAGATCAATATGACCGCCCAGAGACCTTGTATATAGTATGCGCTACAGACAGCGGAGACCACGCTGGCTCCATGCGCTTCCTGCCAACCTCTGGCAACACAATGGTGGAAGACCACTTTGGTGCTGTAATTCCTGGAATAGCAATAAAGAGTGACAGAATTTGGGAGTGCACAAGATTCTGTACCGCGCGCTCCGCACGTTCTTCCGTAGCTCCATCGCTGCTGGTTGGTGCTGCTAAGTTAATGAAAGAGCAACAACTGCAAGCCTTTCTTGGCGTCTTTGATAGCGTCATGGAGCGCGCCTATCTTCGCCTGGGCTCTCCCCCATTTATCTTGGGTAGCCAAAAGTCTAAATATTCTCGCTTAAGTGTGGGACTTTGGGCGTTTGATGAGAAACTGTATCAGAGACTGATTGCTTGCTCACACTATACGGCGGATGAATTGGAGCTCATGTATGCTAATTCCGTCTTGTTTGCCTCTCTCGAAAGGTACAATCAACAAGCCTAAGCAAACAGTCTGTCTTTTGGGCCAGGCGCGCGCATCAAAAGTTGCGGCTTGGCCCCCCCCCAATCAGAGGTTTGCCGACCACTTCGCCAAGTAAATCGCCGTTGGGTCCGTCAGTGACAGCAAGATCAGGCCATTACTGAGGCTGAGTTACTCGGTGAGCCCAACTTCTCCTAAAAACCTGCGGTCGCGATAAACAGTCTTAACCTTTCATTAACATTACCGGATCAATAATTAACAATCTTTAGGCTTGGGGTGACATAGTGCCTACCAACGAACGTCCATCCATGGGTGTAGAAGCCCAATTCTCGAAGGCACCGCTTGGCAAAAATGACATGCTGGAGCAGAGGGAGCGTTTGCTGGTTGCAATCAATCAAGCAGAACTTATGGGCTTTGAAGGCACGAAAGAAGCGCTGATCGAAATTCTGCGACTGACCGATGCCCGACCATTAGAGTATACTGACCCAGTTTCAGGCGATTGATCTTCCCTGCAATCAAACAGCAAACCCCCTGACCCTACATTTTTTGGTTATGTTAGTGAGTTGGGCTTGCTCGATTTTGACTTTGGAAGTCGACAGGAGTCGGCTTCAATCTCATTGTATCGTGTTGCTTCATGTTGGCTGGCGGCGCTCCCATCATGATTAGATGGAGCATGAATTTCAGCCGCATACTCTTTTGCTATAATCGACTGAACCAGGGTGAGACTGTCATCTTCAAAGGCGCGCACAAGGTCGCCTAAAGCTTCAAGATACTTCTCGTCTTGCTCAGAATTCATCTGCGCCTTCGCTTCCAGGTAAACCTCCCAGAGCGAATTACTCACGGCACGTGGCCCCATTCCTTGGCTCCCCAATTACTAACAAATTATCCCCAATTTGATGCACAAGGTACATCAATTTAAGGTTGATCTGATTTTAGTTAACGAAACGTTAACTGGTGATCAATATACGGATCGAAAATCAACCTAAGCGTGATTATGAGACCAGCCAACACCAATAGCGCGCCTGCGCCAAGAGCTAGGCCAAAAATCAGGAATGCCCTTATAATTCTGGCCGGTTGGGTAATTCTCTTACTCCAACTGCCCTTCATTTAGTGCTTTTGTGCGGTCAGACATCGGGTCAGTAATCAGCGTGTAGAAGCGGTCAAAACACTGAAACAAATCTCCTATAGGTCGAAAGCTATGAGGCCGTAGTTAAGCCTGACAAAGCCGGTGAGATTATCCTTAGCCGCACAATCACCAATCCCGTTCGAAGCAGGAAAGCCAAGGTACGTCTTGCTGCACTCATGGTATTGCACAGACGCAAAGCTACCAAAAAAAAAGTGAAACAGCGCTTTCATTATCCGTTAGTTAAGCATTCTGACCGAAATATGATGTATGGAAAAATCATCAAAAATTGTTGGAATACTGCTTTTATCAGTGGTTTTTGCCCTCACGAGTGCTTGCTTCCTATTCCTCCACTTCAATCTTAGCATGTTGCAGTTTCTAGGAATCTACAGCGGTATAGGCAGTTCCTGCATGTTGGGGCTGGCCTTAATCACTGCGCAAATCAAAGGAAACTGTGAGACCACAACCAATGTTGACGCCCAGCAGGAGACAACCCATACACATATGAGAAGTACAACTGGTATTACCTAAGCTCCCATACGAACGAATGAAACTCCTGGGAGAATACAACGCTGTTGCGGGCATTACATCTCACCACTCACGGTGCCCTCGAAATACAAAAACAGAAAAACATAGGGATCACGCCAGGCCTAACTCCACAAAGCCTATCGAGCAGGCGTACCGCATTCTTAGTGGAATCATGAGAGTTTGATTTGACTGAAGAAAGCCTTGGAGTTTCCATTATGTCTGACAAGACCGTGCACCTAATTCTGAAAGAATTGTATGATGAAGCCCGGCAAAGCGCACAGACTGAAAATGAAGAAAGGTACTGCTTGGCGTTGCTAGGTCTTACCAATGCCTTTGGATGTGAAGACTCCCAGAGTATCGGCGTTTTCTACTCAAAGGACGTTGACTAAACGTCTAACCGTTCTCTAGGTTTTTCATCTCCCAACGCTAAACTCTTGCTCCAAACGGGCGGTAAGCAGTGCGGGTTGTCTAAAACATAGGGAAATATCTAAGGACTCTTTCCCGAAGATCCTGTCACCTTTTAAGGCGGTATTTACGTAACTCCGAAAAGCTGTTGAGCGGGGGTGCTTAGCGCGCGTTGATCGCGTGGTGGAGTGGTAAGTGCTGTACAATGGTATTGTAGACCAAACAGACACTGATGCAGTGTCTGGATTCGAGCCTGTTGTCCTTTCGGAAAAACATTTCGGGATCAATGCCCTAATCAATAACGCGCTTGAATTACAAGACAGTTTCCCAAAACTCGCTTCGGATCTCTCACTTTCAACTCTAAGATACCCTGGCGGTACGGTAACCGAAAAATTCTTCCGACTTGATAAGTTCAACGGTGTTGACTTTAAAGGAATAGTAGATGTGTCCAACTCGACACTGCTTGGTTTCGATGAATTTCTAGACATCGCAGGCAATTCTGGGCTGCCTGTCTCTATTGTTATCCCCACAAAATATGGCCTGAAGTTAAGCGACACTGATGCTCTTTACACAACTGCAGGTGAAGCCCTAATCGCAGGACGATATGGTGAACGCATACATAGTGATGAGTACATTAGTGCTGTGAGTAGCTTCATCATAGAGGCAATGAGAGCTGCTGCTGAAAAGAACGTCGTGATTGAAGCATTTGAGATTGGGAACGAGTTTTGGAGCGGCGGCGAAATGACCGCCATAGAGTATGGTCGGTTGGCATCCGTGATGGCCGTAGAGATACAAGACGTTTTGTCTGACCTGGAGTTGAACACTGAACCCCAGATTATTGTTCAGTCCATTTCTTCAGCTGGTTTCTTCTCACCGCGAAATGATAAGACCGTTTGGATCCATGAAGAAAGCTACGAGGTCGTTGATGGCAAACCCCAGGGCACTAATTGGATTCAGAAAACAATTGACGTTAGTCAAATCAGTGGCGGCGATGAAGACTGGCGCGCCACGGAACAAAGAATGCTGCTCATTGATGAATTCGAGGCAACGCCGGAATCAGTTTCTGCGATTGATGGAATCGTAGAGCACTACTACGAAACCGGTGGCTTTTCCAAAGTGGATACCGTCGTCCAGGGGTCATTCCAAGAAGACTTTACAGGGCTCTTTCTTTGGGAAGAGCAGTTAGGGAAAGACTTCGACTTTCATATTTCAGAGTGGAACGTACAGCGAAACGGCTTAAACAATCGCGGCTTAGAACACGCTTCAATGCTAGTGGAAATGCTGTACGAGATGTCAACTCACGGCATTCAGACCGCTCAAGCCTGGCCGCTTTTTTCTCAATATGCCGACTCCACCGCCCTGTATATTGACGGTAATGAAGATAGGATCACTTTTGCTGGTCACTCGTTTTCGATGATGAGCGAGAGTCTGGTTGGCCTAGCGCCTTTCTTGGACTTTGAGACCGAAGATGGAGTTATTGATATCCATGGCTTTGATAATGTTCAACTTTTGGGCTTAGACAGCAACGCGGCCCGGCAGGTTTACTTCATCTCTTCGCGAGTTGCCGAAGAAAGAGCTGATGTCTTTCTAGATTTTGGATCATTGGCGCCCTTTTCTACAATAGAAGTGGAGAGTTCATACTTTTTGACTATCACGAGTCTTTCGGATGGCTATGGGGATGGTAAAAATGCGAACGCACTTCCGGTTCTGAGCCACTCCAATGGACAGGGGTACAAATTGGAAGAGCTAAGCTCGATCCAAATTAGCTCGGAGTGGGGCAACGACGCCACAAACGTTCTTGATGGTTATTCGCTCACTAGGGGCGAAATCACTTATGTGTCGGACAGTGATGACCGCGTGTCTGGGCGTGGTGGTGATGATAAGATAAATGGGTTCTCTGGAGACGATACTCTGTCTTCTGGAGATGGTGAAGATACCATCGATGGCGGATCTGGTGATGATGTAATCAACGCCGGTTCAGGAAACGACTCTGTGCTTGGAAGTTCTGGGCGCGACTGGGTTTCACTGGACTCCGGCGATGACTTTTTTCGTGATGATCCCGAATGGAGTACGTCAGGTAGCGACACGGTCTTCGGGGGTCTAGGAGATGATACGATTGCCGGTTGGGGAGGCAACGACAGTTTTCTCGGTGAGGCTGGAAATGACCTGATTTACGGCGGCAGCGGGGCTGACACAATTAGCGGGGGCTTAGGAAACGACAGCCTCCTGTCTGGCAGAGATAACGATTCAGTGGAAGGAGGAGAAGGAAATGACTGGGTTTCCCTTGGTGACGGAGACGACTTTTTCCGTGACGAAGTAGAATTTGGAACTGCTGGGCAGGACACGGTTTTTGGCGACGCAGGAAACGACACTATTGCCGGTTGGGGAGGAAATGACCGCTTTGACGGTGGAGACGGAAATGATCTCATCTACGGTGGTTTTGGTCGAGACACTGTCACCGGTGGTAGCGGTCGTGATTGGATTGATCTAGGTCCGGGTGACGACACCTATTTCGATACCGCTGAGACTGGTGCCGCTGGTCGTGATACAATCACCGGCGGAACAGGCGCTGATACCTTTGTTTTCTTTGATGAAGTGTCGCAGGACGTTATCACTGACTTCGAATTGGGTATCGATACGCTTCAACTTACGTCCGCCCTTGTAAGCGACCGCTCTGCGCAAAGCATTGTCGACGAACTGGCAACAGTTGCCGATGACGGTGTGTTAATCACCTTTGGTGTGGGACAGACTATCTTTTTACAAGACCTGACAGGCGCGGATTCCTTGGCCTTGGATATCGCCGTTTCAGATAGCCCTTTCTTTTAAGACACATGAAATAGGATTTGCTTTCTTGTTCGTGCTTTCCAAAATGGAAATGGTGTTGGCCCGCCACGAGAATTCGAGCTTTGCATTAGTAATCCATTAACCTTGTAGGTCTAACGAGGAGCTGAATGCCAATTTAGTACGGTGGAACCATGAAAGAGTACCTTTGGATGCAAGATGTACTGGTCGACTTGAGCAAATTTGCAATGCAACGTGGGCTTCTAAATAGCCACGCAGCACTAGAGTTAGCGCTTTTCAGGGTACAAAATGAATTTGAAGACCGCCTGGATGAAACCAAAGAATTGACGCAATTGGTCGGCAATGTGTCGCAGCGTCCATTCCCTCCCACGAGAGGCTAATCGGCGTTTAGCGGCTATCAAATAGTCACACGAGGCTGATCATGATCAGTCTGGGTACCATTTAGAGATTGCTCGCATCTTCAGATGGTTCCGCTACCCTGGTTGAAATCGAGCCAAGAGCGACGAACGTAGAGAGAGCGAATGTCCATGGCTTGGGTAATCTCAGTGAGCTTGCCGCTCTTCCACAAAGATGTTTACCACGTCGGAGGCGCTTTGTTCATCCACTCTCGATGTCGAGAATCTTGGAAGCGCTTGAGTTTGGCTTTTCGCGCAATACTCCGTAGGTGATTTTCGTTTTTTTTCAGTGCTTTCTGTTTTGCGAGGGCTAGGCTGAAGCTTGACATGATTAAACACAATGCGCTCAGTCTCACCGCATCTCGAACAAATTGAAAGCCTTGTAGTGATCTGATTTAGACGATCAGCGCGCATCGGCATATGCCCTGCGGGCCACAGAAAACCACAGTTATCACACCTTGCAAGAATGCAAGACCCGCGATTGCGCCATTTAAACTGTTTATCGCCATTGACCGGCTTCAACCCTGCAGCCAATTCGATCAGCTCTATAACGGAAAGAAGTAGTTCCGGGTCTCTGCATAGCTTAACTTCGAGACTGGAAATGACTTGTTCAACAGTCATCATTGCTTGTCTTTCATGGGAGAGCCGGTTTGAGCGCAGCACCCCGACCCGATTGTGTACTCAGAACATTTGTCGTGTTTATACTTAAGATTCTGTGAAGTTCCCGTGGTTAAACCTCGATGTATGGCGTCCCTGGCCTCCTGCGTGACGCCCTCGGCGCGGGAAACGGCGCGATTGATCGTTGACCTGTTTACACCGGTTGCTTCCGCCGTTTCGCTGTCAAAACCTTTGGGTCTGCCGGGCTTTGTGTTGCAAGTTGCAACACTTTTGCGTGCTGCCCAAAGCTCTTTGCGTTTAGCGAGATGCTCCGCTTGCTCTGTTGGGGTAAGCTTTGACCTGATTACCTGCAGTAAGACTTGGGCCGGATGGCACGCGATGCGTCGGTCTCATACTTACGGTAACGCCCACCAGAGTACCGGGGGCAGTCCCTTGCATGACCTGCGCTGATGACAGCAGCGCCCAGGTCCGTACCGTTCTTGTCCCAGCACACGGCAACATATCGGTCGTAGGTGCGCGCGCCGTTGAACTGACATGTCACAACAGCATTGCCGTAGATGTTGCGCATCCACCTTTTGCCAGCCTGGCCGCCGCGCTCATCCAGCTCCGGTGCGTCCACCCCGTTCAATCTAACGGCAATGCGGCCTCTGCTGGTGGCAATTTCGATAGTGTCTGCGTCCCGGACATGAACCACTTTGCCTTCGAGCGTTGTGGCGGTCGCGGAAGCGGCGAGAAAACATGTCGCCGTGAGAACCAGAGCGCCTATGCACTTTACCATTACAAACCCTCTTCATTCGCAGGCCAAGTCTTTCTGCGACCCGGCAACCAAAGCTGGTGTATAAGGGTAAATCCAAGGCTGCTCTTTGACCGCGATCAAAAAGGTTAACAAAGTGTTAATGGAGCAATTCCGTTCGGTGCTTGGCAAACCACCTACTTTGCCCCTAATAGAACATATGGCGAACAAACGACACTGGCCTAGCATGATTCCACCCGATTTGCGGGTGCGGATGGATGCTGTGCTAGATCCAAGTGAGAGCGTTAGAGACTGCCCCCCCCTTGGCTAGCAACAGTCCATAGGAACGGCGCCAACGATTAGGGATTATCTCAATTAAAAATTTAACACGTTTCTTTGGATTGTGTTCGAGACAAACATGTGGTCTCTCGCAAATATCGGGTGGTTTTGACGTTCATGAAAAACCGAAACTGAAACCTAAAACCAAGGGCGTATTATGCGTTTCGCGGCTTTTTTCTTATTCACATCCATTGCTTTGTCGGCATGTGGTCCACAGCTCTCGCCGGAGCAGAGGGCTCAAAGAGCAGCCAATCTAGCTCAGACTGAAGCAGCTTTGGCCGAAGCGCAGACAGTCACTGTGAATGGAAAGACATTCCGTGTCGCAACAGTGACAGAGCGCAACCAAGCGTTGGTTGAGCTCGTCGGAGACCCGACGCCTTACTTCGCCGCCGATGTAGAG
>ERZ1740060.807-NODE-807-length-13265-cov-3.850946_pt1 | contig 13265 bp, 12 predicted proteins | sample MGYA00581743_ERZ1740060 | MGnify/ENA primary metagenome ERZ1740060 (study PRJEB43018, sample SAMN04849235) | marine metagenome | isolation source: floating plastic debris | place: Pacific Ocean | collected 2008-08-27 | study: EMG produced TPA metagenomics assembly...
GCGTAGGCGACGACTGTGGGCGTGGTGGCGGGGGGCTTTCTGGGCGCTTCATGGTGCGTCCCCGATCGACGATGGTGGCGCGGCGACCCCTGTTTCCAGCGACTCCAAGAGTTCTGCCAGCCTCGTCGCCCAGGGCTCGGGCGTGTCTGGAAAGAGGAGCAAGTGCTGGCGGAGGACGTCGATCGCGCGCGGGCGGTCGTCGACTGCCAAGAGGCGGGCTGACTCGTAGCGCGCACGCAGCGCCATACCCGAGCCTTCGGGCGAACCACCAAGAAGGCGTCGCCAGGCATCGAGCGCGTCGCTCGGGCGCCCTGAGAGTTCGGTCGCATAGCCGTAGCGCACGAGCGAGAATGTGTCGGCAACGCCCGCATCAAACATCCGACCATCGATCGCCATGACGAGATCGAGATTCGTCCGTCGGTCTTCTTCGCGATCCTCGGTGCGGGCGAGCATCCAGGCTGCTCTCGCAACTGTTGTGTGCACACCGAAGGCCTGCGGGTTCCCAAGTGTCTCGTTGTCGCTACCCAACTCGCGGATGACAAGGCCGCCGAACTCGACGACGTCTTGCGCGAGCGTTGCGTCGCTCGGCTCTTCCGAGAATCGTGCTGCGGACCATGCATAGAACGCACGATTCGCGAGCGCCGCAAACGAGCCACTCTCGTCGTCGAACGTCTTTGCGATCTGTCGGGCCGAACGAGCATCATCCTTGGCAAGCGCGACCTGGATCCGGCGGAACGCGATCTCCGATTCAATGTTCGCTGGTGGTGCTCCCACGCGGATCCGAAGCTCTTGTACAACGTCGAGCAACTGCTCGGCTCGAGCAATGTCAGGCACGGGCGAACCCAAGATGACCTGGAGCATCGCCCGAGCAAGTGCGAGCGCACGATCAGACGACTCAGACGCGGCATCAAGCGTGCCGATTGCCGCGCGTCGGCGCTCGAGCCCGAGCAACTCGTCCGCGACAATGAGGTATCGAAGCGCTGTCGCGGATCGTGCGTCGCCGGTCAGGCGGCGGATACGCCCATAGAGCAAACGCTCCGCTCTGCGCCGGGCTGCTTCGTAGAGTGGTGAATTGCGATCGACACTCATGAGAATGTCGATGGCCTCAAGGTCGCTGGTCGAGCCCGCACCTGCACGAGCGACAAGGAGCCGAGCGGCCCGCTCGGTTCCCGGGAAGCTCTGGAGATAGAGCGTGACGAGCCGATCACGCCGTGCTTCTTCGCCCTTGTTGCCCTGGCGGATCGCGGTATCGAGTGCGACGATCGCGTGCCACAACGCTCGCTCGGCTTGCTCGGTGTCTTCAGCGCTGCTGTGGGTTTTCTCGAATCGCTCCGCTGCGTCTAGCAGCTGACCGCTGAGATAGGCCGCCATCGCAGCGAGCAGCATGGCTTGCGCCCGTTCGCGTGGGTATCGGCCGGCATCTGTGGAATCCAGGGCCGCATCGAGCGAGCGAACCGCTTCGGCGTAGAGGTTCGCGACGGCATCGGTGCTCGCGCTGGAGCCTTCTTCGTGCCCTTCGGCCTCGTACGCCTCGGTCGCGCGCTCGTACGCGTTCTGCCCTCGAACATATGCGAAGATGAAGCCCTCGCCTTCGAGCGATGCGGTGCCAAACTGTTCTACAAGGGCGCGTAGTACTTGCACCTGGTCCTGGCGAACGAGATCTTGAATGGCGGCGTGCGCGATCTCTTCGAGCACGGATCGGTCGCGTGGGATGAGTCGTTGATTCGTCAACGCCTCCCACGACACATAGGCGAGCAGGTGGGATTCCAGCGGGTCGAGCCCGTCCTTCCCGTCGGCACGCAATGACCGCCGTCGAATATCGCTCTGGAACGCGAGGTCGCGCCATCGTTGGGCCTCGCCTAAGACAAGGAGCTGGCAGACAAACAGGCGTTCGCGGATGGTTTCAGAAAGCGTGGGAGCGCTGTCGATCTTCTCCAGCCATCGGAGTGCCGTATCGGCGTTGCCTAAGAACGATTCGCAGAACGCGGCTGCGATCGCAGAGTCGGCCACATGTTCGAATCGCATCAGGCGTTCGTCGGCTCGTTCGACGCTGGCGGCGCGATTCTCCTCAGCGCCGAGGATCACGCCCAGATCCTTCAGGGCATCGATCGCAAAGCGTTGTCCGCCGGTCATGGTGGCGAGGTAATACCGCGTCCATCCGAGCAGATAGTGCGCCGTCGATCGCACGCGTGAGGCGGTCTGCAACGCTTCTTGTTCGTCGTCTTCGAGGCCGACACTCACGCGTCGGCGATCGAGCCGGTATGCTGCTTCGCTCGCGTGCTGGGCGACCGACGACAGCTCGGGGACGAGATCTCGAAGCGTGCGCTGGGCTTCCTCCAGATCCTCTGTCGGCACGGCGCTCAGCCGGGCACGCTCAGCAACTTCCTTTGCCCACTGGTATTGGGCACGGACGAGCGCCAGCCTCAAGTCGCCCGCCGCATCCTCGGGAATCTGGCGAACGAGACGGCGGCCTAGCTCCTCGATCTCCTGGCGAGCCTCGTTGGTGCTCGCTCGTTCGAGCATCTGCACGTACAACTCTGCGAGCCGATCGGCAATGGGCTGGCGCTCGTTGACGCCTGCCGATTCCAAGCGAGATCGCAGGTCGGCGGCCTCAACCTCACGAAGCTCCAGCCGTTGCAGGTAATCTCCGAAGCGTTCGTCGGAGCCCTGTGCGCATGCGATGCCCGTGATCGCAAGCGTGAAGCTCCCTGCCAAGATGGTGCTAGTCCGCCGGTACATAGGTCCTCTTGACAAAGCCGGCATCGAGCGCGTCTTGCATCACGCCAGCAACGGCCGACCAAGGCGTGCGATCTGTCACACGTACGAACAGGCCGCCCTCCTTGGGAAGCTGCTCGAGCGCGTTGGCAAGCGATGGGCGATCGGGGAATAAGCGAGTACCTAATCGATACGTCACGCTGCCATCTGTGAGATCGACCGTGACGATCTGAGGCCTGAGGTCTTGCTGTTGGCCCGCGCCTCGCTCGCCTTGCAGGGTCGAGGCGACCCGACTCTCCGGTGGTGTGATGGTGGCGGTGACCATGAAGTAGATCAGCAGCAAGAACACAACGTCAATCAGCGGTGTGAGCGGCAGGTCGCAGAGGTAGTCGCGATTGGATTGGGGGCGAACGAGCATGGACTTACCCTCGACCCGACCGATCGACGGTTGCGTGGCTCCACTGCCGCACACCCATACGCGTAAGCTGGCGTGCGAGTTCGTTCACCGGGCCCGCAGCGGTTCCTTGATCAGCGCGAAGCAAGACTCGGACGTTCTGCGGTCCGCCAAGACGATCGGCTTGCTCTTCGACGATCTCGATGACCCGCTGGAGTGATCGATCGCGACCATTTACAAGAAAGACGCCGTCGGCACGGACGTCGATGAGCAACGCGTCGGGATCGCTTGCGACGTCGCGAGTGCCTGGTTCATCGGGGAGGTCCACACTCGTTCGACTCACCTCAGCGAAGCGTGCTGTGTACAGGAAGAAGATGATCACGAGCAGCACCACGTCGATCATCGGCGTCATGTTGACGCCGAAGCGGGTCCGGGCTGGCTTACGACCTAGGAGCACTGGGGCCTTCCTCCGTTATGGTGCGGCAGCAGCCGGCGCCGTGGGGCGTCCAGCCGGGCTTGAGGCTTGGCCGCCTGCAGGCTTGGAGGCCTGGATGCGCGCTGCGAGTTCTTCGGTCAGCTCTGCAGTGTCCTGGGCGAGTGCATCGACCCTGTTGCGATAGAAGCTGTGCAAGGCAGTACTCGGAATCGCGACAATGAGACCAAGCACTGTGGTGATAAGCGCGACGGAGATGCTCGACGCGAGCGCCTCGGGTCGCACGCCCTCGCTTACGCTGAGCGTTTCGAACGCGCCAACAAGGCCAACGACCGTGCCCAAGAGGCCAAGCATCGGCGCCACAGCGGCGATGAGGCCCATCGGATCGGTCTTGCGCTGAAGCTTTGCGAATCTTTCCTGGCCGGCCTCCTCAAGAGCGGACCGTAACTCGAGGAGTCCAAAAGGTGATCGCAGGCATCGTGTGAGCGCCGCGGCGAACATGCCCGCAAGCAGGCATCGGTTCTCCTCGGCCTGGCAAAACGCGAGCGCGCCGCGGACGTCATTCGCCGCAAGCAGTCGAGCCAGCCCTTCGACCACGCGCGGTGGTGCAATTCGGGGCAGCCGGATCTCGGCGGCGAGCCAGACTGCCATGAGCACGGCGGTAAACGAAAGCAAGATGATGACGATGCCGACGGGCCCACCCGAAAGGATGTGCTGCAACAGCGTCTTGCCTTCATCCGTTGAGGATGCAGCCGCGGGCGCGGCCTGAGCGAGCAACATGCCCACGTCCGCGGCATGCGAGGCGGACATGGTAAGAGAGGCGATAGCGCCTACGGCAACACTCATGGTGAGCCTCCATCGTTCGTAGAGTCGTCGCGCGGCGCAGGAGCGAGCGCGTCTTGGATCGAGCCATTGAGCAACTCGGTTAGCCCGGGCCACGAGAGCACCTGGGACCGAACACCAGGCGCAGCCAGATTGTTGGTGAGCTCTTGGTCGAGCGCGTTCGCGGCGGCAACCTGGCCAAGCTCGTAGAGCGTGGCTGCCGCTTCGGCAAGGCAGATGTCCGCCAGGTTCGGCGAGCCTTCTCGATGTAGCACATGGACACGGAGCAACTGCGCAACTCCTCGCAGTCGACTCTCTTCGTCAACCTCGACGACGAGAGAGCGACCGAGCGCGGCGCGGATCCAAGCCTCCATCCAAGGCGCCGTCGCGTCCGGGAGTGTTGATTCGAGTCGCGCCCTTGCGCTGGTTCGTGCATCGGGGTCGAGCACACGCGATGCGACGATGTCGCGCACCAGTTCTACTGAAGGCTCACGAGGAACATCAGGGAGCGCGTCGATTCGCTCGCCCATCTCGTGCCGTGCGGCTGCCTGGTAGAGGGCACGCATGGCGGTGGCCTTATCACGCTCGCCTTCGGCTTGCTCCAGCTGGAGGACGAGCCGGAGAGATGGCGAGTCGAGCCATATCGGCGGCAAATAAGGGCAGAGTTCGGAAGCCGGGTCGATCGCCGAAGCGAGCCCCACGTCGGTGGCCCACGTGCTGTTCGCGAACGTTGTGCGCGGCTGCCGCACGATCGCCGCATCCATCCATAGCAGCCAGGGCTCGATCGCCGCGGCGACTGCACCCCGAGCCAGGCGACACCGGAGCAGGCCCTCGGCGACGACCATGCCGGTTGGTCCGCGAAGGAGTCGCTGTTCGGCCTGTGCACGCTCGAACGTTGCCTGCAGCAAGGGCTCAGCGAGCACGAGGTCGCCGCGCTCCAAGCGCGTTCGTGCGCGCCAGGTATCGGTCGCGAGATTCCGAAATGGCTCGGCGGCCTCGCGCAACGAAGCGGGGACGGCAAGCACGCGATCCCACCCGACCACCACCACGTCACCCTGCGGCGAGCGCACCCGCACGCCCTGAGGGCCTACGCCCATGGCCTGCCCGGCGGGCGATTGCTCGAATGCGCGCAGGATCAACGCATCGTCCTGGCTCACGGCAGGCGCTGCGGCAAACAACACGAGGGCGGCCAGGATCCTCACCGCGGCCCCTCGACGTGCGTGTATGTGCCGCGAGTGGCCGACGCGATGCGTCGCATGACGGCTTCACCTTCGCGGCTTCGGAAGGTGATGCAGTGGATCGGAATTCCCGTGCGGCGGAACATGTCCAAGATCTGCTCGGCGTGGTCCTCTTGGAACTCGCCGTCGGTCATGAAGTAGATGGCATCGGGCTGCGGATCGAGCATCGCCACGAGCTCGAATCCGGGGCGCGGGTTCGTGCCGCCTTCGGCGCGAGCATCCATGATGTGTGCTCGCGCCCAGTTCTTGCCACTGTCGGTGGCTTGGGCCCACACGATGCCGCGATCGCCCAGCGGCCGGGCACCCGAGCTGAAGAACGCGACGAAGAAGTCCGACGAGCTGAACAAGCCCGAGATCGAGCGAATCAGCTCTTGCTGCATCGACACCAGCCGGCCGTCATTGACCATCGAGCCCGACGTATCGACCACAAAGGCGAAGCGGCTCCCGCGAGCCTCGACGCCAAAGAAGCTCGCCCCGGAACCGACGCTATCGCCGACACCAAGGCCCACCCCCTCGAGATCACCGCCGCCGAGCTGGAGCGTGACTTCGCCGGTCGTGTCGGCCAACTCGGCCATGTCCACATCCAATGCGCCCAGATCGATGTCCGCCTGCACCTGCAACGCCGCACTTGCCGACTCGGCGTCCGGCGCGTCAACCGCAAGCGCCTCCGCGGCGATGTCTGCCAACTCGGCATCGGTCATGACCGCGAACTCGACCTCCGGAGCCCCTGAGCCGAGCTGGGCGACCGGCTGGTGCATCTGGATGAGCGCCGCGATCAGCAGCACGACGAGGTGGACGAGCAGAGAGATCGCCGCGCTGCTCGCCACGAGCGGCACCTTGTGGCGGTTGATCCACGCGAGCAGTCCCGGTGGCGGCTCGTGCCTCCCGCCCGGATCGATCGCCGCAGGATCGCGTGGCTCCGTCGTCGACTGCGGTTGGGCTGTGTCGTGTGGGTTCATGGTCTGCAATGTAGAGGGAACGGGTACGAACGTCGGCCCATGTGAGACCGGATGGTTGGCACCCTCGCACGCCAAGCGTCTGCGAGGACCCACACCCAACCCGATTCATCGGTCACGCGGATGCCCCGGCCCGATCAACCTGGCTGCCTACCCTGAATCCGCTACCAAGGGAACGGCCCTTGGGTTGCACCGAACGGCCCTGGGAACAGGGAATCCCTAGCCGATTGGCCCGCCCGGTGCGAGCGATCAGGAGTGATCACGCCGCATGCCTGCCACCGAACAGACCGGAGCCGAGTCCGCGACCGCGGCCGATCACAAAAGCCCGACGCGGCTGTTGTTGAAGCTCAGCGGCGAGGCCTTCGGGAAGGCGGGCTCGGGCGTCGATGCCACGCTGCTCATTGATATCTGTAAGGAGATCGCCCAGGCGACCACGCTCGGAGCCCAACTCGCCATCGTGGTGGGCGGAGGCAACATCATCCGTGGAGCCCAGCTCGCAAAAGCCGGCCTCGTGCAGCGTGCGACCGCCGACCAGATGGGCATGCTGGGCACCGTGATCAACGCCCTCGCATTGCGGGAGGCGCTGACCTCCGTCGGCGTTGAGAGCCGGGTCATGAGTGCTGTCGAGATCAGCGCGGTCGCCGAGAAGTTCATCCGTGGTCGGGCCATTCGCCACCTCGAAAAGGGGCGCGTCGTGATCCTTGCGGGCGGCACGGGCAATCCATATTTCTCCACAGACACGTGCGCGTCGCTTCGGGCGATGGAGCTGGGCTGCCACGCCCTGTTGAAGGCCACGAAGGTCGACGGCGTGTACACGGCCGACCCCAACGTGGACACGAGCGCAACTAAGTTCGACCATCTCACCTTCGCCCAAGCGATCGACAAGGGGCTGGGCGTGATGGATATGACCGCGCTTGCGATGTGCCAAGAGCACGAGATGCCCGTGGTCGTGTTTGATTTCCAGAAGACAGGCAATATCGCCGCCGTCATTCGCGGCGAAACCATCGGCACTCGACTTTCCGTGCGATAATCGCGCGATCGATCGGCACTATCCGCCGAAGCATTGGAGGACGTAAACCATGTCGACCGACCCCGACACGATCTTGCTCGAAACCGAGGACGCCATGGACAAGGGCCTGGAGTACCTCAAGCAAGAGCTCCGAGGCGTGCGCAGCGGTCGTGCCAGCACGGCGTTGATCGAGTTCCTCAAGGTCGAGTATTACGGCGCAAGCACAGAGTTGAAGGCGCTCGCCGCGATCAGCGTGCCCGAGCCGACGCAGCTGCTCATCAAGCCCTTCGACCAAGGCGCCGTGGGTGATATTCGCAAGGCCATCGAAGCATCGAACCTCGGTCTTACGCCCGTCGTCGAGGACAAGTCGATCCGCATCAACGTGCCCGCCCTCTCGGCCGATCGTCGTCAGCAGCTCGTCGCACGATGCAAGAAGATGGGCGAGGACACCAAGGTTGTGCTCCGCAACGCACGCCGAGACGCCAACAAGCACGCCGACGCACTCGGCAAGGGCGACGGCGCCCACGTCTCCGAGGATGAGATCAAGACCCTCAAGGACGAGATCCAAGAGATGCTCAAGAAGCACGAAGCCGAGATCGATACCCGGATCGCCGAAAAGAGCAAGGAAGTGCTCGAAGTCTGAGTCGTTCGTTCATCGCGGCGCATGAAAAACCCCGGGCTTCAACCCGGGGTTGTTGTTTGCGCTTCGTGCGAGTTCTTAGCGGAACGTCACGACACTCGGAGCTGTTAGAACAACGGGTTCCTCACGCAGCAGGCTGAAGGCGTTCAGTGAGTGAACCATCTGCGTCCACGTCTGCTCGCCGACGGCAGCGCGGATTGCACGCACCATGGGGAGTGCCGAGGCGTCTCCAGCGAGGGGCGAGTTTGCACCCATGAACCCGCCGAGTGACTCTTCGAGGATCTCGGTGAGCGACTTCGGGCCTGGGAAATGACGAACGTCGTAAGCTGCCAGGCCGATGTGCGCCGCAAGGTCTTGGACCGCATCGTCGAGCGTGCCAACCTCGTCGGCCATGTTCAGCTCCGCGGCGTCCTTACCAAGGAACAGCCGGCCCTCGGCGGTCTTGGACAGATCAATGCCCGGGCGACCGTCTGTCACACGTCCGGCGAACTGGTTGTACACCTCGGTCATCTTGCCGCGCACGATGTCGATCTGCTGCTCGTCCCAGGCCTTGGCCGAGGCGAACATGTCCGCACGCGGGCCGCGGGCGCGACCAACAACGTTGATCTTCAGTGTGTCGTACAACTCGGTCATGCTGATCTTGCCGCCGACGACGCCGATGGAGCCCAAAATGCTCGATTCGTTGGCGTAGATCTTCTCGCCGCCGACGGCGATGTAGTACCCGCCTGACGCGGCCATGTTGCCGACGCTGACCCACACGGGCTTTTCTTGGCGAAGCTCTTTCACGCCCTGCCAGATGATCTCACTGGCCGTGGCCGAACCGCCGGGTGAGTCGATGCGCAGGACAACGGCTTGCACCATGTCGTTGTCGCCGAGCTTCCTCAACTCGTTCCGCACGGTGCGGCTGCCGATGGTCTGCCCACCAAACATGCCGCCGGTGGTCGAGTCGCCGGTCATGATCGAGCCGGTGAGGTGCAGCACGGCGATTGTGGGGCCGGTCAGCTCGTCCTCGGGCTCGGCCGTCAACATCTGGAGCATCGCAAATGGGTTGGACGTATCGAACTCGCTCGCGTCAGCTCCGGCGCTCACCGTGATCCAGCGCGGGTTTGAGCCCTTGCCCGCCACGGCTTCGCCCAAGTCGGGCAAATCAACAGCAGCATCGACAAGCCCCGCGGCGACCGCGTCTTCCGCATTGGCCATCCAGAGTGTTTCCATGGCCTTCTCGACCTTGGCGCTCGTCATGCCCTCGCCTTGCGCGAGCGTGCCGACCATGTGGCCGTAGAGGCTGTCGAGCAGCCCGTCGATGTTCTCGTTCCACGCCTCGCTGGGCCCTGAGCGGCTCATCTGCTCGTTCGCGCCCTTGTAGTCGCCGACCTGGATCATCTGAGCGTTCAGCCCAACCCAGTCGAGGGTGTCGGCCATGAACATCTCTTCCATGTACAAGCCCGGCAGCGAGACATCGCCCGCCGCCTGGATCATCGATAAGTCGGCGTAGCTCGCGAGCATGAGGTCGGTCGGGCCCATCTGCTCGGCGAACACCGTGACGGGGATGTCAACCGACTCGCTCGCCTGCCCGAGCTCGTCCACGTGCGCCCAGCTGAGCGCGGAGTCCTTGCGCCGCACGACCAGGTGGTCCAGGTTGTGCTCGTCCTTTGCGCCTTCGATAGCCGCGACCAGGCCGCTGAGCGTGGGTTCTTCCTCGCCGAACAACCAAGCAAGGGGGCTCGGGGCCTCAGCTGGCGTGCCGGTAATCTCGAGCAGGCCGACGCGTTCACGCGCTTGGCCCATCGCCTGAGTGGTGCCTGCCGAGGCGACCAGCAGGCCGGCGGCGAGGAACGAGAGCGTGCGGGTCGTGCGCATGGAGCCTCCTTGGTCGGGTGCGCGAGTTTCTCGCGGGAATCAGTGTCTGCGGCAGCGGCAAAAGTCTGGCTGCCACCGCATGTTAGATGCTGAGCCTCCAACGTTCCGTCGGCGGCCCGGGTTCGCTAGGCGTACCCCAAGCGATCGAGGTCGTCCTCTTCGAGCCCGAAGTGATGGCCGATCTCATGCAGCAGTGTTATCCGGATCTGCTCGGCCACCGTTTCGTCATCGGCGTCCCAGCCGCCAGAGATAAGGGCGATCCCGCGCCGAAACAGATGGATCTCGGTGGGCAGCACGGCATCCAGGTAGATGGGCCGTTCGGTAAGCATGAACCCTGTATGCAAGCCGCAGAGTACCTCGACCGCTTCGTCTTGTTCTTAAGGGGGCACACCGAGATCGCGCAAGATCGCGCGATCCGGCTCGTCCATGACATGCAGCGGGACCTCATCCAGCACAGCGCGGACGTGTTCGGGCAGCTTGGCGAGCTCAGCTTCCACCAACGCATCGAAGCGTTCCGCGAACGTCTTGGGGACAGGCCCTGAGGCCTCGCTCTGGTGTTGCTGTTGGTCTTGGTGATCGTCGTAGTTTTGTGGTTCGCTCACGACGCCGCTTCCGGGGGTCGATCCTCGCGCGCCACTTCGACCATCGAGACGAGGCTCGTCAGCTTCCTCCCCGATCGCAACAGCGCACGCGCGATGCGAGTGCAGTCGATCATCACACCGAGCAAGCCCATCGTGAGCAACGCCGAGAAGAGCGCGACAATCGTGACGCCCGCGATGCCGAGCACCTGACCGATGGCGCCACCAACATCGACCGCGGCCAGCCGAGCGATATCGCCGAGCACACCGAGCATCGCGCAGCCAGCGACGGCGTACATCGTCTGCCTGTCAGCTCGTCCCGTCCGAAGAATCGCAGAACGCGCTGCAAGCTCACGCGCATTGGCGCGGAGCAGCAGCACAATACCGGTGATAAGCGAGAGCTCGACAGCCCGCACCAGCACACGCTCGGCATCCGGTGAGCGCCCGAAGTCCATGCTGGTCTGGCCAATATCGATCACACCGTGCAAGACGAAATACACAAACGCGAGCGGCACGTAGAGCACGACGCCCGCGAGCGCCATCCGTCGGCCTTCGGTGCTCATGTGTTGCGTCGGACGGATCAGCGCGATCGCGCCCAAGCCCGAGATCAAAACGCCCACGGTGCCGAAGGCGGCAAGCGTACGAGCAGCGTCGTCGTCCAACAGAGGAGGCGAACCGCTGAGCGTGGGCAACTCAGCCGCCCGCTGGCCCCACGCACACATCGCCGCCACCAACGCGCCAAACGCCCACACAAGCAAACCGACGGCCACCCCGCGGGGCTTGCGGATTGGCGCAAACTCCTGCGCACGCGGATCGACCACCGCCAGGATGCTCGTGGCAATGCGCAAACCGCACTCAGGGCAACGGTCCAGCACACTCAAACCGCGTAGGTCGTAAGAGCACGCCGCGCAACGCAGCCGCTCGGTGAGCGTTGCCGCGATCATCGGCTCAGCTGTATTACTCGACCTTCGCTGGCCGTCGCGATCGGGTTCGGTCGTGTCGCGCTGCGTCACGGTTTCGTTCCCCGGTTCAGCCGCATGGCCGTGCGCACGAAGGCGGTGAACCCACCCACGATGCCCACCACAAGGAACATGATAAGGAACCAAGGGCTCGTGCCGGCAAAGTGGTCGATCCCAAAGCCGATGAGCACGCAGGTGATCGCCGTGGCCGCGAAGTCCAGGCCCGCCGACCACCCGCCCATGTTCTGGCGCCACTGCGCAATCTTCGGCGTGCGATCGGGATCGGCCACGGGGTATTCCTAGGCCTTATGCCATCGACGCGAGCGCAACCTCTTGGGCCTTGTCGGCCGCGGCCTTGATGTGCCCGCCCTCAGGCCCGCCGCCCTGGGCCTGGTTGGGACGGCCGCCGCCCTTGCCGCCAACCACCGGCGCGACCGCCTTGATCCAGTCTCCGGCCTTCAGGCCGCGATCGATGGCAATCTGGGGGACATCGGCGAGCAGGGCGACCTTGCCCTCGGGATCCAGGCTCAGCAGCATCACCGGCGAATCAGGCAACGCCTTGCGGACCTCGCCCATGGCCGACTGCATCGCGCCGCGATCGCCCACCGCGTCGCTGATCGCCACGAGCGGGTTCCCGTCGCCCGTGCTCTCGGCGAGCGATTTGGCCTGTTCGATGGCGACCTTGGTTGCCGCCTTGGCCATCGCCTTTCGCGCTTGCTTCGCACGCTCCTGCAGCTCGCCGAGCGAACGGCGCAGCTCGTCCTTGCGTGAAACCGAGATCGTCGCCTCATCAATAGTGCGCGACAGCCGCGCGACCTCGGCGGGTAGCTCGTCGTCCGCCTTGCTCGCGGCTTGCTTCAGTTCGGTGGCGATTGCCTCGGCTGCCGCGATCGCTTGTCGAGCTTCGTCACGCGTCACCGCCACGATGCGCCGGATGCCCTTGGCCACGCCCTCTTCGTGCACGATCTCGAACGCCTCGGCCTGCCCGGTCGACGCGAGGTGCGTGCCGCCGCAGAGCTCGATCGAGTGCGATCGCCATTGCCCGTTTGCCGGGTCGCTCACCATGTCACCGATGGGCGCGCCGACCGAGACGACGCGCACGGGGTTGGGGTACTTCTCGCCGAAGACCGCGCGCAGACCGTTGATTGCGAGCGCCTCGGCCTGCGGCACCAAGTCGGCGTACACCGCCTGGTCTTGGGCGATCGATTCGCGGACGATGGCCTCGATCTTGCCGAGATCCTCGGGCGAGATCGGGCCGCTGGCGTCGAAGTCGAACCGCAGGCGATCGGGCGCGACCATCGAGCCACGCTGCTCGGGGGGCGTGTCGCCGCCCACGACCTCACGCAGCCCGAAGTTGAACAGGTGCGTGCAGGTGTGATTCGCCGCGAGGGAGAGTCGTCGCTCGCTGTCGAGGTTCAGCGTGACCTCGTCGCCCACGCGCAGCTCTCCTCGTACCATCCGCCCGGTGTGCAGCACGTACCCGCCGAAGGCCTTAGCGCCCTCAACGCGGAACTCGCCGCCGTTGTGGGCGTCGCGTGCATTGGTGCGGGCTTCCTTGCTGACGAACATCCGCCCGTGGTCGGCTTGTTGGCCGCCCGACTCCGCGTAGAAGTTGGTCGTGTCGAGCACCACGCCGATCGAATCCGCCCGGCCGCTGGCCT
>ERZ1740060.808-NODE-808-length-13259-cov-3.418964_pt1 | contig 13259 bp, 13 predicted proteins | sample MGYA00581743_ERZ1740060 | MGnify/ENA primary metagenome ERZ1740060 (study PRJEB43018, sample SAMN04849235) | marine metagenome | isolation source: floating plastic debris | place: Pacific Ocean | collected 2008-08-27 | study: EMG produced TPA metagenomics assembly...
CGCACAGAGAAAAAGACCATCCTGCACAGTCTTCTTAAATCGCTGACCGAGGATACTAACGTAAATGAACAGTCCACCTATGTTCAACACGATCAGAAGTCCTGTTAGAACAATGTTTATCAGGGACAGATCTGCAAAAAGGGTTGCGATCGCAGCTGCTGTCACAGGCACCACCCACACCGACTCCGGTTAGCCCTCAGCAATAAAAATACTTGCCCACACCACTAACCAAACCGGGAACGGCACGGCGCTTACCTGCAAACTTGCACCAAAGCACAAGAAACCGGCAATCACCCCGGTCATGCCGAGGCACCACAGCGGGTCGTTTGTATCGAAAACGGGGATTTTTTCCAGCTGGGCGACGGCGGCTAACTCACAGGATTCTATTTGCGATCGCAACAGCTCAGCTTCCGCCTCACCGACCAACGGAACCTCCTCCAACAGCAACGCTTCAGGTGCATTCTCTGCTGGCAGCAGTTCATCTTTATACTCTGCATCTTCGTAGTCAGCGTCTTCATCCTCTGCATCTAGCAGGGGTGATTCGTAGACAGAACCGTCTGGCAGCTTCGCCCCTCTCAGCTTGGTCTCTTCAAGGCACACATCCTCCATGACTGCACCCAAAAGATCCACCTTGCACAGATTAGCCGCCGTCAGATCCGCACCGTTGAGATTCGCCTGGACCAAGCTAGCCTTAAACAAATTCGCCTTCGAAAGATTGGTACCTTGCAGATTGGCCCCGGCCAAATTCGCCCGGTATAGGTTAATCTCAGATAGATTTTGATGCGAGAGATCGACGCCCTGCAAATCTGACCAGCTAAAATCTCGCTTACCGTTTTCGTAGCGCTGCAAAAGCATCTGCGGATGCATGAGATTCTCCTGGGTAGACGTGTCAACTCAAGAGTACCCACAGCACCTATAGCTTTGGCCACTTAGCTCACTGTTGCATCTGTCGAGTTAGTTAGGACATAAGTGATCGCTAGAATCCTTTATTTACAATGGCTAACTCGACTAGCAATCAACGAATGCATCCGTTGATTGCTATACATTCGTAATCGCTAAAACCGCTGATTTCTGAGGGCTAAGTGGCACGCAAGCGTACGTTGACGCAGTCTCGCTTTGCGATATGCATCCGTAAGCTTGCTATATCAGTAGACCTTGAAATACATAGGCGCAACGACATCGGTCAACCACACTCCATTTTCGGAGCAGTAGAATTGATGACCATCTTCACTCATCTTTTTGGCATCAATCACCAAAATCACAAGTTTTCCATGGCGCTTTCCTACATTTTCAGCAGTTTGTAGATTTGCTGAAAGGTGAACATGGTGACGGCTTTGGCGGGTCAACCCTTCAGCCTGAATACTTGGTAAAAATCGAGTCGCTGTGCCGTGATAAAGCACATCTGGTGGCGTCTCCGCCGCTAAACCCAGGTCAATCTGGACAGAATGGCCTTGATTCGCTCGAATGCGATCGCCATCCTCACTCAAGCTAAACCGCTGCTTGTCATTATCACGAGCCACCTGAGCAATCCGATCGCGAGTGAGCGGCTTACCTTGTTTGCGAGCACACTCAATCAGTTCATCAACAGAGGCCCACCCCTGAGCATTCAGCTGAAGCCCAATAGATTCTGGCTTATGTCGCAGCACGTAGCTGAGAAACTTGCTAACTTTTACGGTTTCTTGGTTCATACGAACAAACTACAGCTCGCCTCATCTGCGTGCCTTATAAATCGGTGACATTGCCCAAAAAGTCACCGCCAATCCATCAGGAAAGACCCTCCACAGCTGGGAATGATATAGACGTAGCATGATTTATTGATTCGTATGGATGCGCTGAAGCCCGTTCTCATGGCTGCTTTTCTGGGATTTATCGCCAGCGTGAGTTATGGCATTGCCCTCAATACGCTGAACCTACCGACCTCACTAAACGAAACGATGGGTCACGACACGACAAATCCGTCTTCTTTCAACAATTAATTCGCTGTAAGCCACCACGCCAGCATGATAGCGTTTTAGCAGCGAGCGAGAGGCTGCCATGATTGTGACCGAAGCGTTAATCTTCGATGGCGATAAGGAAAGCGATAGTGCTATTTTTGAAGGCACCATTAGCTGGGACGATACGCAAACAGGGCCAAGACCTGCTGTGATGGTAACGCCTACCTTTAAGGGTCAGTCTGCTGTTGAGACGCAGAAGGCAGAGCAGCTAGCGGAGCTAGGATATGTAGGCGTGTCTTTTGATATTTTTGGGCAGGTTAAGCGGGCGAGTACACCGGAGGAGGCAGGGAAGCTGATGGCGGTTTTGAATAGCGATCGCGCTCTACTCCTAAAGCATATGCAGCTAGCCCTGAAAGCGACTGGCGCACAACCTCAGGTAGACCCTAAAAAAATCGCTGCCATCGGATTTTGCTTCGGCGGAAAATGCGTCCTCGATCTAGCGAGATCTAACGCTGATCTTCGCGCAACGGTCAGCTTCCACGGCATCTACGATCCGCCCCCAGGACCAAGCCCTAGCGAGATATCTTCTGCAGTGCTAGTACTCCACGGCTGGGAAGATCCGCTGGCCCCGAGAGAAGATACAGTGGCACTTGCCGATGAGCTAACCCAAGCAGACGCAGACTGGCAAATTCACATGTTTGGCCATACCGCCCACGCATTTACCAATCCGATAGCACAATCAAGAGAAGACGGTATGTTTTATGTGCCCAAAAGTGCCGAGCGCGGATGGCAGCTGATGACAAACTTCCTTGAGGAACAATTTTCCAAGTGAGTCTTGTACCAGGCTCTGGCTGAAAAGACTTGTTAGCTGCGCTGAGCGAAATTAGCTTCAATAAATTTTTAACCCTCGCGAAATCAGAGCAGTCGCTTGACTCAGATCCGAATTGCAATAGAGGAAAGATTTTCATTTTGTTGATGCAAGTGCCTAAAAACAGATAAGTGATCGCTTGGCTCACGTACAGTTTACGTCTGTTTTTAAACTGTAGTAAGTGCCCCACAGCAGGCTAGGTGTAGCTAGCCACAGCTGCTTGGGCGGGAGCCTTAGCAGGACAGGCATAGTAGGCTAAGTACCACTCAACAAACTTTTGAATGCCTACTTCAAGTGGGGTATTTGGGCAAAATCCAACATCATTGATCAGATCGTTCACGTCAGCGTAGGTCGTTGGGACATCACCCGGTTGCATAGGTTTCATAATCTTCTTTGCAGTCATACCCAACTTATCTTCTATGATCTCAATGAATTTGAGCAGTTCAACTGGTTGATGATTGCCAATATTGTATATCTTGTATAGAGCGCTGCTGTTGCTATCCGGCGATGACGAAGTAGTAGGTGGTTGAGGTAGTATTCGCACAATACCTTCTACAATATCGTCAATGTAAGTGAAGTCTCGCTTCATCTTGCCATGGTTATAGACTTCTATGGGTCGGGTGTTAGCGATCGCATTCACAAATTTGAAGTAAGCCATATCTGGCCTGCCCCATGGCCCATACACTGTAAAAAATCTTAGGCCAGTCATTGGAATTTGATATAGCTGGCTATACGCATGCGCAATTAGCTCATTTGCTTTCTTGGTTGCTGCGTACAGAGAAACGGGTCGATCTACACTATCTTCCACAGAGAAAGGGACTTTTCGATTGGAGCCATATACAGAGCTAGAAGACGCAAAAACCAAATGTTCCGTCTCTTGCGCACGACAGCCTTCTAAAATGTTGAGAAAGCCAGAGAGATTGCTATCAGAATAAGCTGTAGGATTTTCTAAAGAGTAGCGAACGCCTGCTTGAGCAGCCAAATGGACAACAGCCTGAAATTCATTCTCGGCAAACAGCTGATCAACATTCGTCTTGTCTGAGATATCGATCTTTCTAAAAGTGAATTGTGGTTGAGCAATTAGCTGATTCAATCGGTCCAGCTTGAGCCTTGGGTCATAATAGCTATTGATATTATCAATACCGCATACACTGAAGCCTAGTTCCAATAGCCGTTTAGAAACAAAAAAGCCAACAAATCCGGCTGCGCCTGTCACTAATATTGTCATTAGAACCCATCTGTACTATTTCATAAACGTCGTTTTTACACTAATGACGGCAAAAGGCCACGTATCGATATTGAACGCATCAACATTAGTTGATTAGAAGAGTACCCAGATTTGAGTGAAACCAACACTGCTAGCTTCACAAAATCTAGTGGCCGACAACGCACAGTCCTGATTGACTGGTCAAGAATATCATTTTAAGCCTACAAATACCTGGCATTTTGTGGAAGTGGCAATTGCAAAAAGAACAGCGCCAGCATTCTAAATTTTCGCACACTCAAACCGTGCTGGAGTTTAGTTAAGGTTATCTCCAGCACAATCTGACTAAGCTTTTACCAGTAGATCGAGATACGGAACTCCTTCCCACTATGCAATGACAGACAGGCTACTCAAAGATCCTGTATAACCAGTAATGTCAATTATTACATCCTTCGAAGCCTGAAATCCTGCAGTATTATCGTTCAATGCAAGAAAAGTACGCGAAGCCACCATAAACGTTGCTCCTGTCTGAGCCTCAAAAACAATCTCTGTAAGCAGATTTTGAATAGATGTTTCTTTAAGCCCTGAAATAGATCCTAGCTGATCGATATCCGTGCTAGTTATCGCGTTGAGGCCTTGAATCTGATCTTGACCAATTTCAAAGTCTTCGATCCGATCTATTTCACCTAATCTTGAATCTCTGAAATTCGTAGTCACAAAGGTGTCGTTTCCAGCACCACCTGTTAAGGTATCGGCTCCTCTACCACCAGTGATAGTATCGTTACCCAGGCCTCCTATCAGGACGTCTCCACCACCTTGGCCCAAAATTGTATCATCGCCTTCATGGCCCTTTAAAATGTTTCGTGCGCCATCGCCAGATAAAAGATCGTCAAAGTCAGAGCCTTCTACATTTTCCACACCAACAAAGGTGTCCCCTGCGGCATGGCCAAGGCTGCCAGTGCCCTTATTAAGATAAACTTTCACTCTCGTATTAGAGTTGATGTAGTGAACAGTATCAATGTCTGCACCACCATCGATAGTATCAGCACCCGCACCACCACGAATGAAATCATTCCCTGCACCGCCCTGGATATCGTCGTCTCCTTCGTCAACAAACAATCTATCGTTACCATCTCCGCCAACAATTGTATCGCTACCAGCACGGCCTCTGATGATGTTGTTCCCGTTATCTCCAGTTAAAGCATCATTAAAAACAGAACCACTCACGTTTTCAAAGTTTGCAATGGTATCGCCCTGAGCGTGACCGCCGCTTGCCGTAGATGTTGATAAGTCAACGGTTACAGCGGCATCAGAATTGGTATATTCAACTGTGTCTCTGCCACCTTCACCATCCAGGTTGTCGGCACCAGCGCCGCCCTCAATCTTATTCTTACCGCTACCACCATTGATTACATCGGCTCCGGAGCCACTTTTGATAGTGCTATAGCCGCTGCCGCCAGTAATCGTCAAGTCTTCCGTCACACTCGTTGCAGTCAGAATGTTTCTTCCACCTGCCAAATCAATACTAAAAGAGGTAAGCCCTGCAGTACTAATTTCAACATCGCTACCGTTCTGAGTGGCACTCCCAGCAGCAAGTAGCGTTTTATTAGGGTCTGAAACAGTGACGATACCAAGCGACTCTAACAACGTAATTTCATCATTACTAGGATCGCTAATATCAACAATAGTTGCTACACCAGCGGATAGATTAACTTGCGTTTGTGTCATGATGGGTTAGGTTCGTATTCAACCGAAATAGTTGTTTGTAAAAAATGAGCTATAAGAAGATGTCACTCTAAATCCACATTACTTGCGAATTAATTGAAGCCGTAAAGAGGTCTCAGAGCAGCAGAGTATGCACTGACCTTTTTTTGGACAAATAAGATGAACTTGCAAGCAAATTTGCTGTCTTGAATGCTACTTTGAAAGACCACGCCACCCTAAGAAAGATCACGCCAATTTGAGAGCCCAAGTACGTATCCATTCAAAGCTAGCGAAGAACATATCTTCTTTATTCCCACACGCCCTTCAAAAACTAACAGTCACAACCGTTTTTCTTGCAGAGTAAGTGCAAGAATCAATAAATTAGGCCCCATAGGGTAGCCCCTGTTGAAACAATTTGACTCACGCATGCTAATAAGAATCTGAAGTCTAGCAATTTTTAGTGTGGGAAGGTGCATGCATTCAAACCGTTCTACAACTGCGATAAGCCACTGAAAGCTGTTCTGAACTGTTAGGATTCAGAACAGCTTCCAGTGGCAGCCAAATTCTTGATGTTTAGGCAACTCTTCAGAGAAATGATGACGCAAAGACGCCAAACGGAAGATGCTTTAATCGCTCCTGAAGGCTTCGGGTGAAGAAAGGTTATTCGTTTGCCACCCGAAGTGCTGACCTCGACCGAGGTGTAACGCTGGTGCTTGAGACGATGGACACTCATCACCTGGAGCAAAGCTAAGGTCTTATGACCCGAACTGACAATCGAAGCTTCTACCAACTACTGAAGATACCGATGATGAGGTCAACTGAAGATGAGTTTAAGACTCAACAGAAAGTTGAGTAGAAGCTCACTCGGATAGATAATGAGCTTCTTTATGAGTCACACTACCAAATTCGTTTGGTCAAATTCGTTTGGTGGTTAGTCTGCTATATTGTGGCTCTTTCCTTCAATCTCAGTATATTTTACCAGTGTCCAATATTCACGACATTTATCAACAACCACTAAGAAGATTTTATTTTAATCATTTGCTTTACTCAAACGAATATTTGAAGCGCTCGATATCCGTTCTATACACGTTTTGAACAATGTCTCTCGTTCTGTCGGTATAGTAGGTTTGATAGGCTTGTCTCTGCGATTTATTCACATGTGGAAGCTGATGCTCAATGCATAACTTGGCTGCGATCGCATCAAAATCCGTCTGTATTGTCTCAAACCGCCCTAGGTAATCCACCTTTAGCGTCAGTGCCTCATCACAGACAAACTTATGCTGGGGGATAAAGTGAAAGTATTTCTCTATATTCTCCTCATTTATCCAGCCTTCAACAAAAGACTCAAACGTATCATACTGACTGATGTTACTAAGTGCCCATTGCTTATCCATTGCATTACAGCCGCCTTTCTTAAGATAGAAAAAAGCAGACACAAGTCGATCCCAGGGATTTCTTACAAAAGAAAACTTGAAGTAGCGCCGGAACTTATCAGGATCGCGCGCCTCATACCAACGATAGCTCACATGGCCAATCCTCGTATATCCAATCAGTTTATAGAAGCTGCCTCCTGCAGTCTTGGGAACATGGATAAAAATTGCCTTCGCTGCATCCACATTTTCAGGATACGAGCGCCGCAAATTTGCTAGCACAGAGCATCTGAACTGCGTCTTTAGACTCCTCGCTCTGAGCTTTGATCGTTCAATAAAATCTACAGTAACCATAGTATTAATCCGTTGAAAATTCGTTTTTCTCTATAACCTCAGACATCTCAAGAGCACCAAATATTCTATGAGTGGACGGCTTAGGAAAATTTGTTTCGGGCAAGCTGACGGTATTCATCGGCATAAGCTTGACTCATACTATCTATCGAGTAGTTGAGCGATCGCCGAAAGGCTTCTCTTCCATAAGCAAATCTTGTTTCCTGATCAGCCAATACTCCGATCGCTGTTGCAATCTCTTCAGGGCTATCAGGTGAAGTTAAAACACCACATGGGGCTAAAGTAGCCAAAATCTCTCTTATACCAGCAACATTACCAGCAATCACTGGCAATCCTGTATTCATTGCCTCTACCGCCGCCAGGCCAAAACCTTCCCATAGGGAAGGCATCAAAAAAATATCTGCTTGTTCAAAGAAAGCAACCACATCGTCAATATAACCGCAAAATTCTACATTATCTTCCAATCCTAGCTCAGCCGATAGCAGTTTAAGCGGCATTTCCTCATCGCCAATGCCAGCAATGCGATATTCTATCTCTATCTCATTGCTATCTATAAACAACCGAATTGCCTTGAGCGCTGTTTCATAATTTTTTTGCTTGTGCAGACGGCCAGCAGACACAACTGTCAGAGCCTCTTTTCTCTTTCTTTCATAAAAAGACATATGGGAAAGTGCAACACCATTCTCGACAATCCGAAGCTTATGTGCTTGGCTTGGTATCCAAGCCTTCAAGGCGTCGTATGTGCCTTGGCTAATGCAGTATATGCGTTGATAGGCTGTATATATCAGCCGGTCTATTATTTTTCCGAGTGGATGTGATCGCCGCCGATTGCTAGTGGTATGCTCTGTGCAGACTAGGCGACCTTTCCATCCCATCAAGCGTACAGCGATCGCCGCATATAGCAAAGTGGGAAACAGATGTACGTGAATAACATCATCCTTTTCACAGTACTGCAGGATGTATTCTCTAACAGTTAAAAATGAGTGCCAGCTATAAAGAGATTTATTATTCAGAGCGATTGTATTTGAAAGCCCGTCAACTGGATCACACAGCGATACGATTTGTGAATAGAAACCCTGCTTATGTAAGCCGCTGTGTAAGTGACGAGCTACTCTTTGTGCACCTCCCTTTTCTAAAGAAATATCATTAATGATATAGTGAATCTTCAAACAACTAGTCCTTCTATTTTTTGTTCTCAATATATTGAATTGTACGTGACTACTCTAGAGACAGTACATGGCCAGAATCAACTTAAGCCGTTTCGCGGCTTAAACTATCAATTAGCAGCGCAGTTTCTATTGTCTCTTTTCCATACTGTAAGGTGTCATCAGTTTTATCTATAGTCTCCTCATTCAGCTTATGAATCACACGAGCAGGATTACCTACGGCAACCACGTGGTCAGGGATATCTTTTGTAACTACTGAGCCAGCACCAATCACGGCACCTCGACCAATAGACTTTACTTGAGGTAAGACAATTACACGATAGCCGAGCCACGCACCTTCACCAATTACTGTTGTACCAGAGGAATACATTTTGCCAGCGCGCTTACATGGATCATCAAAATCATGAGTATCGCTCAGTATGCAAACGTAATCGGCAAGCGAGGTATTTCTTTCTAAAATAGTATCATTACCAATATCACAGCAACGACCGACAAAGACGTTATCACTAAATCGAATATTTTTCAAAACTTGAGTACCACAGCGTAACCTCACCCATCTACCCAGCGCTACTGTTTTACGGTCAGCAAACCTCACATTCCTTTCTATAACAACCGGAAAACCACATTGAGTAAAAAATGGACGCGATATTACTCCGCTCAGTCAACCAACAATTTTATATGGATTGAGAAAATCAAGCTTGTGGGAGTTTTTTATATTATCCATTGACTTAATAATTTCATGATATTTTTATGCAAGGATCTTTCGTTTATAGAATACTCAAGCTCTAAGAACCAACACTTTTATAAACATCTACCATTCCTTCAGCAGTAGATTTCCAAGTGAACGCTTTTATGCGCTGAAGCCCCTTTTTGGCTAATTCATTTTTGTGTTCGGCGTTTAGCGCCAAATCTCTTATAGAAGCTGCAATTTCTGAAACAGACAACGGATCGACTAACAAAGCTGAATTGCCAGCAACTTCTGACAAAGAAGGAATATCAGAAGTAATCACAGGGCAGCCAGCGGCCATTGCTTCTAAAACAGTTAGGCCAAACCCTTCAAAAAGAGAAGTATGTATGTAAAAGTCGGCATACTTATAGAGTGCCTGCAAATGTTCGTCTGGTACATAGCCTAGATGATGTACTCTTTTACTCAGATCTGTTTTTTCCAACATATGGAAGACTTCATTTGAATCCCAGCCTTTTCCACCTACCAGAACTAAGTGATGTGGAATCGTATCTTGAACGGATTGAAAAGCCTCTATCACTCGTCGTATATTCTTTCGCGGACTCATAGCCCCAGCTGCCATAAAGAATGGAATATCTCGATGAGGTAAAGCACTAAAATCCTTATAAGGATCTATCGGCTCTTGTGCAAAGAAGTCAGCATCAACCCCCTCATTTACCAAAAGAATACGATCTGAAACTGAATCTACCCCATATCCAATCTCTTCATTAGCAGTGGCTTGTGAGACACAGACTATAGCATCAGCACGACGGAGTGTATATTCAAAACTACGTTTGTCTAGCCTAGGTTTCAGGGAGAAATATTCTGGATGCGTCAGTGGGCCAATATCATGCACAGTAACTACTAATTTTTTATTCGTAATTACGGGCATCCCCAAAGCCACCATGTGCGTAATATCTACTGGTTTTTGTAGCCATCTCTCTATCGCGGGAGCCCCTAGAAATGTCCAGGCTATGGGGGTCAGCTTCCGACCCCAAGGCAGCAATTTAAGATCAGTTTCTTTTTGTAAGTCTTTTAAGTTCTTTGAATCTCTGTTGCTCCAAGTAGCAACAGGAGTCACACATAAATCTGAAAAGTCAGCTAAGCCTTCATAAAGCCTGCGAGCATATTGGGCTATACCATGTTCACCAACAAGAGCAAATTGATTAGAAAAATAAGCGATGTGCATCAGAATACTAAGCTCGAATAGTCTTATCTAATAAGAAACTGTGCATATAGCTTGGCACGCTCACCTGAAAGCTATTGAGAATTTCTGGCGCAAAGCTACGGCTGTCTATCTCTTTACGAGCTAGAGGATCATCTGATAGCTTTCCATTCCAAATAACTATACCTTCTGGCTGATGATAACCAGTGCCAATGTCTCTAGTAAAAAGTTTTAGACCAGCATGGTTTAAATGCTGCTGCTTGCCAGCATACACAACTTCAGGGCTCGATCTCATGACTTTAGATCGAGCAATTGATAAATTAAGGGTTAGGCCAACGGGTGGATATCTTTGCCTGAAAAGAGGTACTCCAGCAACATCTGTCACAGCACAAACTCTTTTTGAAAACTCAGCCAGTGAATCTCTCGAATCAAACTCAAAGACGTAATCTGGTTGCATCGCCATGTTTTGCTTTGCCAGACCAGAAAATCCAACAAAGTCCTTAAGCTTTCCAAAGTTTTCTATAAGGATTTCTGGAATATATTCACCTCTCTCTATCGCCTCTTGTCCCATACTGGAGGCTACAATTAGTTCATAATTATTGTTTTTAGCGAAGCGCAGCAGGTATCCAATTTGTTCATCAGCAATATCCATTGCTTTCAGGATTGATTGAGTATGAAAGCTTTCACTAAGCTGTTCTACTGTCAAATCAAAATCTTCTGGAAAGCTATATTTCCAATAGCGGTGCATTACACCAGCCACATGATTAGTAAAAAAAGCGACATAATCTGGCCTATGCTTCGATAGGCATTGCTTAAACACATCGAACGAAAGATGCGCTTGCATTAGTGGGCGAAGAGATTTATTGCTCTTTTCTATTTTTTCTTTTACTAAATGACTATAAACTCTTACTACTGTCTTCATTGAGAGACCATTAGAGAACACTTTCAGTGCACCCAAGCCATCTAACAAATTAATCTTGTTTGCGATCGCTTTATTTTTCTGTGTCTGCTGTAAGTTAAACTTTTGAAAGCTTTCATAACGACTAGGACTTGTACGATACGTTGAGGCAAAAGTATCTGGAATATGAAAGAGCACATTCTTCGCATTGCTTGGGAGGCCACTTTGGAGACAACCAAAGATACCCACCGTTTTACCAGCAGATGCAAGTAAATCCCATAGAGGTGGGTAATTTTCCGCGCAGCTAAGATCTTGATTTAAGAACCTAATGTAGTGAGTATCATTAGCAAATCCTCTAAGCATCTAAGGCCACATAGAACAAGGATGGAGTTCTACTTAGTCTTTCGTAGATGTTGTAAAGGAGCTCGAATCCTCAAGCATTTTTTCAATATTTGAGCTGCTCCTATTTTTCACATAGAAGTCAATAACCTTCCAAGGCACTTCATTCAGCTCGTAGATAATTACCTTACTCATCTGCGCTTCCTTGTTTTTCCAAATACTTCTCTAAAAAGCTGCCAGAACTCAAAAAATTAAGTTTATCTTTCACACTACACATTCTTTTACCGAAAAAATTAAGCTCTGCGCTGAAAGGCTTAAAAAATTAGATATCAGTTATTCTGCTTACACACTCAGGAATCGCTAAGCATACCCTTCTCCAATAGAATCGATATCTGGCTTGAAGCTTTATCAACACAACTTTGCCACGTGTAGTTCTCCACAAACCTTCTAGCTCTATTAGACATTATCTCTCTAGTGCTAAGAGATTCCGTAAGTGCTTTTGGCACCTCTTCTGGAGAACGAAGAATCATAAAAGGTGGTTAAATATATTCATACTCATCATGTGGTGTTGATAAGCCAGAGATCCCAGCAGCTAAATATTCATAAAGTTTAAGAGGGTTCTGCCCACGATAAACAGATGCTCGAGAACGGTCGTATAACATCACGCCTATGTCTGAGTAGCTAAGATAGGCCGGAACATCCTCAGAGCGCCGTGGGCCTAATCGAACAACACACTGTTTTTGTAGCGCATCTCTGTCCCAATCAGCAGAAGGACCAATCAACACTAAGCAACCACTTCGCTGCTCTACCTCTACAGCTAAGCGTTCTAAGAATTCAACATCTGCTTTTTGTAGCACACCTACCCAGATAGCGATAGGGCCTTCACAATTCGGCAAATCTGTAGGTCGTTCATATGTCCGTGCATATCGCTCCACATCAACGCCTTGACCCAGTACCATTATCTTTTTCGCTGGAACAGAAAAGGTTTCTATTAGATATTTTTTAAGTGTATGCGCGGTCACAAAAATATGATCGGCAACCGAGTAATCATATGCCTCTAGCTTCTGAATGTTCTTACCATGAAATGCAGGATAGAAATCCACCACATTCATAATGAGCTTAGCGTGGGGAAATAGTTTTTTAAGAACGCCGCTTCCAGGAATAGTGGACCAAATAACATCTGGCGATGAGAAGCAAGATTGTCTAATTTGATGATGTATTGAAGGAACACAGGATCTATAGCTTAGCTCTACCAGCTTAGGATTATAAATGCCTAGCTGAAGCATACTTGGAAAAATCGAAAGTCCGCTAGATACCCAGACACCCTTACTCCAATAGGAGCCTTTCTTCCAAGTATTGAAGTAACCACGGCGCAACAACCAGTGCCCCGAGTGGGCCAAATCCTGGAGGTAGGTGACCGGATGGCCAGCCTGTTGAAACAACCGAGCATAGGTTTTGGTGCTACCCTGCACAGGGCTATCCCACGGATTACTGCGCTGAAAAAGGATAAGAGGTTTAGTGGAAGTATTTACCGGT
>ERZ1740060.809-NODE-809-length-13238-cov-4.000379_pt1 | contig 13238 bp, 10 predicted proteins | sample MGYA00581743_ERZ1740060 | MGnify/ENA primary metagenome ERZ1740060 (study PRJEB43018, sample SAMN04849235) | marine metagenome | isolation source: floating plastic debris | place: Pacific Ocean | collected 2008-08-27 | study: EMG produced TPA metagenomics assembly...
GTCTGTTAACTTTTTTTCTGAATTTCCTGTCGAGGATCTACTATTACTGTTGAGGGTGACTGCTCCAAAAAACTCATTTCTGGCAATGGTCGGTAGGGATATCCTTGACGAGGTGTCTTTTGAATATCTTCCTTAATCGCTTCTAAATCAATATAGCGGTCGGAAACATTAATCAAACTGTCGCTAGTCATCGAACGTAAACTAACTACTTCTACCCTAACCCCGCGATAGCTAACTGAATTGACAGCATAAGCCAAATCCCCATCACCACTAACTAAAACCGCAGTATCGTATGAATCTACCAGAGCCATCATATCTACAGCTATTTCTACATCCAAATTAGCCTTCTTAGACCCATCTGGTAACTGCACCAAATCCTTAGCTATGACTCTATAACCATTACGGCGCATCCACAACAAAAATCCCTGTTGCTTCTCGTTAGTTCGGGCAACACCTGTATAGAAAAACGAACGCAGTAATCTCGAACCACCTGTCAGTCTAGAAAGCAATTTGGTATAGTCAATTTCAATACCCAATTGTAACGCCGCATAAAACAAGTTTGAGCCATCAATAAATATAGCTACACGACCTCGATTTTCTAAAACTTGTTCTGGCGTAAATATCGACTCTTCTTGTAAATTATTCAACATTTTTCTGATACCTCATTTTTTATTTTTGCAACTTTTTGCTATTTTTGTAATAATTGAAACCTATATCTCACATGTATACGTAAGTTTCGGTTATTTTTGATAATCATTCAAGGCTAATGCCATTACCTTGATAAATCAACCTTTGTAAATAAAACAAGCCTGCATTTTAGTTTGCTACTAAAAACACAATCTAAAATTAGTTCTTCAGTTCAATACTTTGAAAAATTGGCTGTGCTTTACCTAATTTTTGTTCGCTACTAAGTAAACCCCACTTTCCATGTACTGCAAAGGGTACAGAATTTGCAATATCAATTTGATTATTGAAATCAATTCCAAAACCTAGCTGTTGATATATGTCGCTACTGATGTTTGGAATTACGGGAGAAAGTAGATAAGCTGCCAATCTTACAGATTCCAAAATGACGTACAGAACTTGCTCTACTTCTTGCTGTTGTCCTTGTTTGTATAGAGACCAGGGAGCTTGTTCGTCAACATACTTGTTACAAGCTTGAGACAATCGCATAATCCCTTCGCAAGCTTGACTAAAAGCCAAAGCTTCGTAATTAGCTTTTACTTGTTCCCCTAATTGCAAACCAATTACTTTCAAAGGATTATCGTCGGGGACATCTTCACTTGTAATTGACGGTACGCTTCCACCACAGTATTTCTTGATCATGTTTAAATTGCGATTTAGCAAATTACCTAAATTCTTTGCCAAATCTGCATTTACAACCTCAATGAATCTACCTTCATTAAAATCGCCATCTTTACCAAATCCAATTTCCTTAATAAAGTAATAACGAATTGCATCCGAACCATATTTCTCTATCAAGGCTATAGGGTCAATGGTATTGCCAAGACTTTTACCCATCTTCTGGCCATCTTTGGTTAAAAAACCGTGTCCAAATACTCTTTTAGGTATTGGTAAATCGGCTGAAATTAACATTGCAGGCCAATAAACTGCGTGGAAGCGTAAAATATCTTTACCGATTATATGCAAGTTTATCGGATACCATTTAGCTAAAGCATTCTCTAAAGTCGGTTCTTCATCGGGTTCTAATAACGCTGTCACATAACCTAATAAAGCGTCAAACCAAACATATATAGTATGTTTTGGGTTGTTTGGTATGGAGAAACCACAATCAAGATTCACCCGCGAAATTGAGAAATCCTGCAATCCTCCTTTAACAAAATTGAGGACTTCATTTCGCCTACTTTCTGGTTGAATAAATTCAGGTGTGGACTGATAAAATTCTTCGAGACGGCTTTGATATTTCGACAATCGAAAGAAATAGTTTTCTTCGTCTCGCCATTCTACTTGTTTATTAGTATGAATAGGACAAAGGTTTCCTTCTAATAATTCTCTTTCCTCTTTAAATTCCTCACAAGCAACGCAGTACCAACCTTTTTGCTGTCCAAGGTATATATCACCTTTTTCCCAAACTCGATTGTAGAATTCTTTAACAATAAATTCATGACGAGTATCGGTAGTGCGGATAAAGCGGTCGTATTGAATATTGAATAATTTCCATAAATATACAAACTCCGCAGAAATTTGGTTGCTAAATTCTTGAGGCTGCATACCTTTACTTTCTGCGGTACGCTGAATCTTTTGTCCATGTTCATCAGTACCTGTAATTAAAAGTACCTGACGACCCAAATTCCTTTGAAAACGTGCCATCACGTCTGCTGCCATTGTCGTGTAGGCGCTGCCAATGTGAGGCAAATCGTTTACATAATATAGGGGTGTAGTAAGTGCAAATGTATTTTTAGTTTTATCCACTGGCAAAAGGCACAAATATAATTACTTCTAAAAAAACAGTTTTCTATCTGAAATATTCAGGCAAAACCACGTTATTGTACAATATTGCCCAAGCTTTTTCAAGGTGCATTTTAATGTTAGCAAATTTATTTGCTTTCGGTTTATTTAAAAATAAATATAAGTAGAATTAATTATTACGTTAATTACAGATTTACAATCAAATTATTAATGAGAAAGATTTTTTTAATTATTGTCACTACAAATACAAGCTATGATTATGAGCCTTCGTTCTAGAGCATACAACGATATTTTTTCAGCTTCAATCAATTCACGTTTATATAAAAAAAATGTAAAAATTCACTCAAGTAAAATCAGCATCTTCTGATAAGATTGATGTCGAAATATCAAATAAGTTATTAGTTTTAGTAATTTCCCACTAATTTTTTGGTTACGACCAAACGCTCTTCACCGCATTACAAGCAAGTATCAAAGAATTTGCAATGAAATATTAATTAGCATTACCGCTAAAATGTCTGATTTTATTTGAACCATCGTAACCTATGATTCAATCAACTTAGTTGCTATCACTCAGGTAATGTATAGTCTTGTTGCCGTTGTCATTAGCAGCCTTTATTAGAGAAAGCCTCAAAGTCAGGAAAAATATCGGGTAAAGCAGCAATAATTATAGTAGAAGAAATTACATCTGTGTCTTGAGTCAAAAAATACGAATTTATTTCGAGTCCTTGCTGCTCTAACAATCTATATCAACAGCAAGGTAGCTATACTAAAGCCACTTTTTTCAAATTTTTCAAAAAACCACGAAAATCAACTGACTATTGACACAACTATTAAATGATGGATAGACCAAAAGTTCAACTAAAACCGTGCTTCCTTACTCCAAAAGCAATACATTCAGATTATCCGCTATTTATATATTTGCCAGGGATGGATGGTAGCGGTCAATTACTACGAACCCAAACTGACGGTTTGGAAGCTGGTTTTGATGTGCGTTGCTTAGCAATACCGAGGGATGACCTGACTAGCTGGGACGAACTTACATCAAGGGTATTAAAGTTAATTTACGCCGAAATTGCAAATACACCTCAAAGACCAGTTTATCTGTGTGGAGAATCATTTGGCGGTTGTTTGGCACAAAAGGTCGCAGTTGCTGCACCACATTTGTTTAAACGCATAATTCTTTTAAACCCAGCTTCCAGCTTTCGCAATCGTCTTTTTTTTGACTGGGGTTCCCAATTTACCAACTTTGTACCTAACTTTTTGTATGATTTTGGCGCTCTTGGATTGTTACCGTTCTTAGCTTCACTACAAAGAATGTCTAGCAGTGACCGTCAAGAACTTTTAAAAGCTATGCGGTCAGTTCCACCAGAAACAATACGTTGGCGGATATCCTTATTACGAGAGTTCTATATTGATGAATACAAACTAAGTCAATTGACTCAGCCAATTTTACTAATCGCTGGTGCTAACGATAGACTTCTTCCTTCTACCACAGAAGCTTTAAGGCTAGGAAATATTTTTCCTAACGCTAAAATTCTAGTACTTACAGAAAGCGGACACGCTTGTTTATTGGAAAAAGAAATCAATCTTTACGAAATTATGCGTCAGAATAACTTTCTAGAATACGATAGCGAAAAAATCAAGTTTACAGCTTGAACTATAAAGTACGCAATTAACTATTAAATAATACTTAAAAGTCCAGTACTATAAGCTACTGGACTTTTAACGTAAGCTAAATTATTTATTTTTACCTTTGTATTAGATTTTCTACTTCCTAGTCATTATTTCCTATAGCAAATACAGGTTGAGATAAATACAATATATTGTCATAAAATATACTAGACTTTCAAACATTTCATAGATAAACTGACTTCTACGGGTTCTTGTGTTTATACATACAAGTACCCTATTTGCGTTGCAAATAAATATAGAGGAACAGGTTTTAATGAAAATAATCGCAATTATACTTCTATCTTTTGGTATATTACTTATTCTATTTGGAATATCAATATTTACTCCATTTTTGTCCTGGGCAGGGAAAAGATTCAATAGTTCAAACTCCAGTTCTATTAACTATAAACAACCATCATCAATACGTATAACAAGCATGTTTATGGGTATTTGCTTCTTAATTTTTGGATTATTTATCACAATTGGCAGCGCAACACTTTTACATGCTTGGAATACAAAACAAGCTAATCCATCGTCAGCAAAATCGGTACCGCAGAACCTTCCAACAACACCCGAGACTTTCCCCAGTCCTATGATTTCTGAAAAACCAGCCCCGACTCCAAAACGTAAAAATAACTCTTTTGTACCTGAATACGTACTAAATTGTCCAGAGAATGCAGATGGTCTAAATATGCGTAAACAAGCAGGTTTAAATTCAGAAATAATTACTTTAATTCCCTGTGATGCAATAGCTATTCGAGATAGAAAACAAAGATATTATCAAGATGGAGTGGATTGGTATCTCGTAGAATACCAAAGAAATATTGGATGGGTAGCTGGAAAATATCTTAAACAGCAAGCAACTATTCCGTTGAACACTACAACATTTTCAGCTTCTAAATTATTTACAAAAAAAAGACCCTGACACAAAGTCAGAGTCCTATCATGGTGCATCTACAGTTTTTATATTCATGAAATAAATTTAATTGTCCGTATAGTCAACCAGCAAAACTTTGAGTTTTCAAGAAAAATTTATATAAAACCCTAGCTTTTTAAAGAGAATAAGAATTCAAGTATATGTGATTACATCTAAACCATAATTTATCAGAAATTTACATCTTAACTAAAAAATTGATAGCTGAGTGTTAAATTAGAAAATAATTTGTATGTTATTTATTTTTGATTTTGATTTAATTAAATTTAATTTAATTTCAATAATTATTCTAATTTTCATTGATATACGTGACATAAAATAATTATAATTCTGGGTAAATATTAACAGCACTACCACTAACAAAAAATATATATTATACATTTAGTCGTAGTTGAATTGAGCTTTTAGACGGATGTAAAGTTAGGTATTACTCGGTTATATCTTAGATGATAAATAATTTTATGCTTACCGCGAGCAGTATATTGAAATGTCAGATAAAGCCGAGAAAAAATCACTTCAACCAAATACTTCAAATCCTTCTGTTTTACAAACAGAAGTTCATATCAAGCCCCAATCTCCAGAAAAAAAGATAGCAGTAACCAAACAAGAAGATTCAAAAACATCTCCCTTAGAATCCTTGGTTAAAACCGTAGGTCAAGTAGGAGGAACAATTACTGATACAGCATTAGGATTAGGAGTTACTGTTGGTGGTAGCGCTTTAGAAGCAGGTTCGACAGTAGTTTCCACCGTAGCTTCAGTAGGAGAAGTTGCAGCAAAACAAACTCACAAAATCATCGAACAAGCCACCGAAACCGCAGGACATGTGGTTAGTCATCTATCTGATAACTGGCTAATTCATAGATTAGCTGGAGTTGTAAATTTAAATTGGCTTGTAGGTGCAAGCGACAACGTTGATTTAGTCAAAGCAGAAGCAGCAATCAAACATTTAAAACAACAGCATCCTTTAGATTCACCCACCCAACTCGCTCATCGAGTAATGATGGACAAAGCAGTAAAAGCTGGTGGAATCGGCTTAACTACAAGTATTGTACCGGGTGCTGCTGCGGCATTATTAGCAGTTGACTTAGCCGCAACAACAGAATTGCAATCAGAAATGGTTTATCAAATTGCATCCATCTATGGGTTAGATTTACAAAGTCCAGCCCGCAAAGGTGAAGTTTTAGCAATTTTTGGCTTGGGATTAGGAGGAGGTCGTTTATTAAAGACAGCCGGATTACGCTTGTTAAGAAATATACCTTTTGCCGGTGCGGTCATTGGTGCAAGTGCTAATGCGACAATGATTTTTTCTTTAGGATATGCTGCTTGTCGATTTTACGAAACGAAGTTAGATGCATCAAAGTCATTAAGCAGCGAAGAGACAATAGCGAATCTACAAGAACATAGCGAATACTATTTAGAAAAAGCTATTGCTCAAGAAGCAGTCATGGATCAGATTTTAGTACACAAGATTTAGGCAAGTCATCCCAAGCAAAATTGGTCGGAAATACAACCGCAGTTAGAAGAATTAAATCTCAGTTCCACATCCTTAGAAGCAATCGAGCAAAATATCAAATCTCCTCAACCTCTGGATAGGTTGCTCAATCAACTAAATCGCGATTTTGCAGCACCATTATTAGCTCAATGTTATCGAATCGCAAAATTAGACAAAAGAACTACGACCATTGAAGAAAAAATAATTAATGCTATTAAGAAAAAATTCGATATTGATATAAATTCAATTGAATCAGTTATCAGTGAGCAGTGAACAGTCAACAGTCAACAGTTATCAGTAATTGGTAATTAGAACAGGAAAAGAATTTTAATTCTTAACTCCTAATTCCTAACTCTTAACTCCTAACTCCTAACTCCTCATCACTAATTGTTCAGTACAAAGCGCGAATTTTGAGCAATACTGGTACAAGTAAAGTCACTTGTTGGATACGAAATGGAAATTCGAGCGAGTAATACACCGCTTTCAGATTGGTCTGGAGATGGTTTAGCTATAGGATTATTTGAAGACGAATTAGAGTTGACTGGTGATTTGGCTGCTCTGGATAAGAAGCTAGCTGGTGCTTTAAAAGAATTAATAGAAGAGGAAGAATTTAAAGGCAAGTCTAATAGTACTGCTTTCACTCGCTTAAGTGGTGGTGCTTCTGTTCGTAAAGTAATATTAGTGGGCTTGGGTAAAGCCGATTCTTTTAATGCTGAAAGCTTAAGACGTGCAGCAGCTTCTGCTGGTAAGTTAGCTAAAAAGCAAAAGTGCAAGACTTTAGGCATCAGTTTATCAGTTTGGAATGATAATACAGCACAAACTGCACAGGCAATTGTTGAAGGATTACAGCTTGCACTTTACCAAGATAATCGCTTCAAATCGGAACCGGAAGAAAAAGAAACACAAGTAGAAAGTGTCGATTTATTAGGATTGAGCGGAGAAGAAGCAGCAGTAACTCAAGCCAATCAAATAGCTTCTGGAGTAATGCTCGCAAGAGAATTAGTTGCAGCTCCAGCAAATGAGCTAACTCCAGTAACTATGGCCGAAATCGCTCAAGAAATTGCTTCCGAACACGGCTTAGAAATAGAAATTCTAGAAAGAGAAGACTGTGAGAAATTAGGTATGGGAGCCTTTCTGGGAGTAGCTCAAGCTTCCGATTTACCTCCGAAGTTTATTCACCTTACCTACAAACCCAAAGGTACTCCAAAGCGGAAATTAGCCATTGTTGGCAAGGGTTTAACCTTTGATTCGGGTGGTTTAAATATCAAAGGTGCTGGTAGCGGTATCGAAACCATGAAAATGGACATGGGTGGTGCTGCGGCTACTTTAGGTGCTGCGAAAGCAATTGGTCAACTCAAGCCAGATGCAGAAGGTCACTTTATCTCAGCCGCTACTGAAAACATGATTAGCGGACATGCTATGCACCCTGGAGATGTTCTTAAAGCTTCTAACGGTAAAACTATCGAAGTTAATAACACTGACGCTGAAGGACGTTTAACGTTGGCTGACGCGTTAGTATTTGCCGATAAGTTAGGAGTAGAAGCCATCGTGGATTTAGCAACTTTAACCGGAGCCTGTATTGTTGCTTTAGGAAACGATATTGCTGGATTGTTTACCCCTAGCGATGAACTAGCATCCGAATTACAAAAAGCTTCCGAAAGCGCTGGAGAAAAATTCTGGCGAATGCCAATGGAAGATAAGTATTTTGAAGGATTAAAATCCGGTATTGCTGATATGAAAAATACCGGACCCCGTGCTGGTGGTTCGATTACTGCATCTTTGTTCTTGAAGCAGTTTGTTAAAGATACCCCCGCTTGGGCGCATTTAGATGTTGCAGGCCCAGTTTGGACGGATAAGGAAAATGGTTATCATCCCTCTGGAGCGACTGGTTTTGGCGTTCGGACTTTAGTTAATTGGGTTTTAAGCTAATAGTTTAATTAGCTTTTTTGGTGGACAAATAAATGTCCACCATGAGTTTGGGGTAAAAATTGTTTACTTTATAAAATTCTCAGAGAAAATACTCAAAAATAACTTTTTTTCGACCGATTTTTTTACGAGATTCTAGCAGCGTTTTTTCTTGTTTTTTGCTTTACTTTTAGATTTATTTGATGAGTTAGAAAATCCTTTTACTTCAGTCAAAGTATTACGAGTTTGTTGAAGTGGAAACGTTACAAAGTAATTGGATTTTATATCGGATATAGCATCTTCAATCAAAGAATAATCAATGTTATTACGAAGTTTTTCTAAAGTCGCTTCCGAACCTATTTCTAATAGGTCATCAAACTCGTACCTCTCGAAATCAATCGGTCGAATTAAATTCTCATTAAAAGTTTTTTCAATATACTGCTTGAGTTCTGCTGGAGCAAGCATAGAACTGTTCATTACTAAGGTACCCAAGATATAATTCTGTTCTTCTTTCGATTGAAGTACGGAAGATTTATTCTCATAAATTTTAAAAAAAAGTTCTTTATAAGACTGAATTATTAGTTCTCTAGAAACAATTTTATGAACTACTAAAATAATTAAAGATTCAATTCCAGCACCTCTTATAGATTTGTCAATTTCTTTGTTTTCTATCAGCTTTTTGATAGGTTCAATATTTCCATCACAGACAGAAGCAAGTATTTTAGCCAATTCTAGCCCTACCAAATCACCGGTGGCATTAACTGGTTTATCTCCCGGAATTGAGAAAAAATCTACAATAAGCGGATAAGCTGATACTTCTCTAAATTGCGCCAGTAAGTAAAACGCATAAATATGTAGAATATAGTCAGGTTTATTTGATAACTCCTCAAGGTTATTTTTACAATTCGATAAAATATCTAATAACAAAGGAGTAATAGCTTCTCTTTCTTCGATAGCTCTTTCTAAAGCTTGACGAGGTAATTTGCCATCGTTATTTTCTAGTTTCGATATAATTTCTTGCAATTGCATATTCAAGAATTCCCCTTTTGTGAAAATACTTTCGCTATTTTTGCTCTTGCTTAAATTCTTCCATAGAAACGGTTCTACCAGCTTCTACATCTTGTAGTCCCTGTTTAATTCCAGCTATGGCTTCTAACCTTTCTAAAGCATCAAGTAATTTTTGGTACGACTCAGCATCTTGAACAACTAGTTCAGCTTTACCATTTACCGTCAATACTACGGGTTCACCTGTTTGCTTCATTTGCTCAATAAACTCTAAGGTGTTGCGTTTAAAGCTTGAAAGTGAATGAATATCTCGACTTATATTTAACATAAAATTAATTATGCATCAAATTTGCACTAAATTTAATGTTAGTAAATTTGCAAAAAAAATCCCAGTCTTCAAACTGGGAATTATTTAATGAATAAATGAGTACAGGAATTACTGTATTTGATAGAGCATTTAAGAATTGTAGGATAATTACTACATTTCCATGCCCAATCCCCAATTCCCAATCCCCAAATCTACTTCCTTTCCGGATGCTTAGTATCTTCAACCGAAGGATGTCCCATTTGGTTAATCGCTGCAATCATCTGATACAAACGTCCCAAATCTTTTTGATTGAAATATAAAAGTAAGCGAGGTAGTCCAACAGCTTCGTCAGTTCCTTCCTGTGGTAAAGCTTTGCTTTTCTCAATTTTTCCTTTTACCAAAATATCGCTGAATTCAGTATTTAGCTTGTCTATTTCAGCATCAGATAGCTCTGACTTTAGACGAATTACTAAACGTTCACTCACATAGCGACTGGAGTGATAAACTTTGAAAAATTGAGTTATAGCATTACAAGCAACTTGTAGATTATCCGTAACGGTGTATAAACTCGGATCTTCAGGACTGACCAGACCTTTTTCAACTAACTGCTTGTTAATATATTCACTCCAAGACTTCCAATAATCACCGCCGGGATGGTCAATCAAAATCAATGGAACTGGACCAAATTTACCAGTTTGACTTAAAGTCATGCACTCTAATGCTTCATCTTGAGTACCAAAACCACCAGGAAATAAAGCAACTGCATCACTTTCCTTAAGTAAAAATAGCTTACGAGTAAAGAAATATTTAAAATTAATTAGTTTGTCATCACCCTGAATAATCGGGTTAGCTTCTTGTTCAAACGGCAATTCTATATTCAAACCAAAGGAATTTTCTCGTCCTGCACCTTCATGTCCAGCTTGCATTATTCCACCACCACCACCGGTAATGACCTTAAATCCTAACTCAGACATGCAGCGGCCAAAATCCCTCGCCATTTTATAGTCAGGTGTATCTGGGGATAAACGTGCTGAACCAAATATGGTGACTTTCCGAACGTGTCGGTAAGTATGGAACAGCTGAAAACCCCGTTCCATATCTGCCAGGGATGATGATAATATCTTCCAATCTAGTCGGTCGATTTCTTCTTCCTGAGACAGTTTCAATAAAGTATTTAAAGTCTGTTGGATGTATTTACCATTCTTTAACTTTGGCAGTTTTTCTATTAACTTAACAATATCCGTTTGAAGATGCTCTGATGTCTCAAAATCATTGGAGGTCATGACAGGTGATGCCAAAATAACATTATTATTTACTAAAATTTACTGTAGAATCAGTTCCCCACTCTAAAAAGGGTGTTTATACTCCACAATCTATTATTTTCAACTCAATTAGCCCTTTTAGGGGATGGTATTTCTACTTATTAATTAATATCTCCCAGCATAAAAGCTGCAAGTTTTAACCAAAAATCAATAAATATGGATTTACGCGGAAAAAGCAGAATCATTTTCACGTCAAAAAAACACCTGTGGTCAATAAAGCCACGGCGTAGAGACGCTTACTGTTGCGAACTTTTATTGCTGGAGATAAATGAATTGATAGAGGTTTTATATAAAATAGACGTATATTGGAACGCCTGTATCTATACCAATATTTTATCGCTCCGAAAGTTGCATTTTAAACTTAACTCACTTTGCATCACCCACGCAAGCAAAAGCAAAGTTTGACCTCTATTTTAGATTTTTAATTTATTTGCCAGAATATAAAGCATTTTTTTATTTAGCATTATATTTCTTTTAACTAGGTTTTAACTACGTTTCAATGCAAAATCCAGTTGGGGAAAATTTCAAATCTAAAATAGCCAGTCAATTAAATCAAAATTAAAGTTAGTTTATCTAATCTGTTTCAGGAAAAGTTTGTACTTGACCATTCGGTTTAAACACTGCACGTATTTTGACATTTTGTCCGTTTCTACTGGGAGAAACGAAAGGTTGACCGATTTGTGGAATACCAGCCCTGTCAACATAGTCTCTTGCAGCTTTTCCTAAAGGAAGAATTTGTTCTAATGCACCATCAACACCTACTGTCAAACTGTATTGTAAAGGTTGCGATAAACCCCTAGGTGGTTGCCAGCGTTTCTTAAAATAACTTCTTACTTCTGCAACTTGATTCGTATCAAATAATGTTTCACGACTGGCTGCGGCTGTTGTTGCAGTTGACTTTTCACTGCTATTATTTGCCGCAGAATCGGCACGACTGGTTCTAAGTTGTGACAGTAGCTCGTTACTACTTTTAGTAGAATTGCTGATTTGAGGTGATGTATTACCCTGGGTTGGAAGTACTGGAAGTTTAGGTTTCGCTGGGTTTCTCAGCGACGGTAAACTAGCTGATGGCAAACTCGAAGGCAGGCTTGTAGAAGGTAAGCTAGTTTTACTTGTAGGAAGTGATGCGGAACTATTTCCTCCAAGATTAGGCTTAGTAGCCAGTCCCGTATTCGTTTTAGCAGATGGGGAACTGGGAACTACCAGCTTTTGTCCTCCAATTTGTGGTTTATTTGCCGTACTGCTACCAAAACTATTGCTACCTAATGGTGGTAGCGGAATATTAGACGAACCGCTCGACGGATTTGTAGATGCTGAAGGTAGATTAGTCCCAGGTTTAGGAGTAGCTCCTACAGTCGGAACGGGAGATGCTCCTGGAGTTGGTAAAGAAGTATTAGGAGAAACATTTAAACCATTACCTAGAGTTGGTAAAGGTGATAGATTAGGAGAAGGGGTAAGTAAAGATGTTGGAGTTGGTAGAGGCTCTAATGAAGGTACAGAGACAGTATTCTCACCAATTTCTTTGTCTGCCGCCGCAATTTCTTCACCAGTTTTATTCTGCTCCCGAAGCCGGTTAGCATATTGGTAAGTAAGCGGCATTAAACCCAAGCCTAATACCAGCACTGCTGCAACGGGTGCCCAAGCAGGTACTGCTAGTCGGTTTCGACGTGTCTCCTGAGTTTCTGTAGGTAAAGCAACAACATCAGCCATGTATTCATCTAAAGCTGTCGCCAAATCAAATAATTGCAGCAAACTTAGTTGAATTGAAGAACCACTAACTGGGGAAGCTAATGAGCCAAGAAACAATTGATGAGTTAAATTGCTGCTTGGTTGTAAATAAATATTTTCTCGCTTAATATCACCTTCAAGGTTAAGAACATCTTCGACAGCAGTCGATTGCGATGTATCTATGTTTTTGGACACTCCCATTCTTGAGGCCCAGAAGTTTTCTGGTGACTGTTGCAAGATTTCTTGCACGTAACCTGAGACTGCTGTATGTAAAATTTCCAACTGGTCCCGGTCGCCTTGGACTACAACAAGTTCCTCTTCTGGTTGTCGGGGGTCGTCAAAGCGAAGGTTAAATCTGACCTGCTTGAGGACAGATTTACCCATCCAACGTGACATAGGGGTACTTTGCTCCTAAACTTCTAACGTGCTGGTAGGCGGCGTATA
>ERZ1740060.810-NODE-810-length-13220-cov-5.386935_pt1 | contig 13220 bp, 15 predicted proteins | sample MGYA00581743_ERZ1740060 | MGnify/ENA primary metagenome ERZ1740060 (study PRJEB43018, sample SAMN04849235) | marine metagenome | isolation source: floating plastic debris | place: Pacific Ocean | collected 2008-08-27 | study: EMG produced TPA metagenomics assembly...
CCGGCGCGCGCCGAGAACGGTTATCGCCTTTATGCGCCTGAGGATGTCCATCGATTGAGCTTTGTTCAACGCGCGCGCAGCCTTGGTTTCACGGTTGACGAGTGCCGGGCTCTTCTCTCCCTTTATGAGGATGACCACCGAGCGAGCTGCGACGTGAAAGCGATGGCCCTCGACAAGGTTGCAGAGATGGACGCCAAGATCGCGCAAATGCGCAGTCTGCGCGACACGCTGGCAATGCTCGCACAGGATTGCCAGGGCGATCAGCGCCCCGACTGCCCTATCCTGGAAGACCTGGCACGAACCGGTACCTTAGGGTAAACCCGCACTTAACGCCTTGGCGGTAACCTCTCCGCCTCAACCTGGCCGCAATTGTTGGATCGACACGCCCTATGCGTTGGATGGTGAACATCTGTCTGGTTCTTTTCATGGTCACTGTCCAAGGCGGCGGTGCGGCCATTGCCGACTCTGTTTTTGATGCCGATGTCGAGATGGTGCAGGACACCCGACCGGTCGCGAGTGTCGCACCATCGCTGGGTGCAACTCTGGAAGATTGCTGCCAGATCACAACCGAGAGTGCCATCAACCGGCCTGCGCCATCACCGTGTAGCTCCGATTGCTTCGGTCCATTGCCGCAAGCCGGTGCCTTGGCAGGGTGGTCAGAACCCATGTGGTCCAAAGACCATGATCTTGCCGTTCTAGCCGGCGACGAAGAAAGGCATCGACGGCCCCCAAGAGTCTGAACGCGGACGTGCGTTATGGGCCAGTCAAGCTGAGAGGCCCGCTACCGCACGCAATCCAACACGTTCTAAATCCCTTGGAGACAGTTGATGCGTAGATCATTCCCCCATTCTTCGGGCAGCCGGTCGGCACGTGACCAGCGCCCAGCCGGCACACCCGTTGCACCCGAGTTGACCCGTCGGCAGATGCTTGCCGGAACAGCCCTTTTTTCCGGCCTTGCAGTATCGGGCTGTATGGCCACAGCAGGGACCGAGGCCGGTCTTGTTCCCCCCGAGAGTGTTCGACCGAACCCCTATCTCAACATGTATGCGGCCTTGCCGAATGAGGATTTTCCCATTCCGGCCGTCGATCTGGCCCAGGTAAAAAACCGCTATCTTCGCCGAATGGTGGATTATGAGACCGACGAGCGCGTTGGGTCCGTGGTCGTCGATACGAGCACCTTTTACCTTTATCACGTGATGGAGGCCGGAAAGGCCATGCGCTACGGCGTTGGTCTTGGCAGGCAAGGCTTTGAATGGTCTGGACGGGCGCGCATTGCCTGGAAACGGCCTTGGCCAACCTGGACCCCGCCGGCGGAAATGATCGAGCGGCAGCCGGAGCTGGAAGAGCACCGGAACGGCATGCAGCCGGGCCTCGACAACCCGTTGGGTGCCCGCGCGCTCTACATCTTTGAAGGCAATGTCGACACCCTCTATCGGCTACATGGCACAAACGAGGTCTGGTCGATCGGCAAGGCGGTATCGTCCGGCTGCGTCCGTCTTCTCAACCAGGACGTCATCGACCTTTATGGACGCGTCGCGACTGGCTCACCGATTTTGGTCGTCTAATGCGGTTCAATCTCTGCTCGCCAGCTTGGAATAGCCTGCTGGCGGGCAGCACATTTGCACTTCGGCGCAACAATCTGACACCAATTGTGCCTTTCAAAACACAACCGTTGGAACTTTGGCGCGTAATCAGATTGCTGGGCCCGCCAACCTAAGTTCACACGGAGTTCTTCATGCGCCGCTATCTTGCTGCCATTGCTGCACTTGCCGCCTTCACAGCATCGCCGCAGTTGGCACATGCCGACAGGTTTTCCGCTGGCGATATACGCTCGCAGATCATTGGACATACGATTTATCTGGCCGCGCCGTTTGGTGGCGAGTTTCCGCTCAACTACCGGTCCAATGGGCGGGTTGATGGTGATGGCGAAGCGCTCGGTATCGGGCGTTGGATCCAGCCTCGTGATACTGGTCGCTGGTGGATCGACGGCAACCGACTCTGCCAGCAGTTTCAGACCTGGTACAATGGCACGCCTATGTGTTTCGACCTGACGCGCACAAGCACCACAACGCTTAACTGGCTGCGCGACAATGGTGAGAGCGGGCGGGCGCGCATCGGCGAAGCGCTTTAGAAAAGCAAGTTGATTCCAAACAAAAAACCCGGCCGCAAAGGGCCGGGTTTTTTGTTGTTCGAGCGCGACACCCTTAGGAGTTGTCGTCTCCAAACTCAGTTGTGAAAAGACAGCTGAGTGGGATAAGCCCTGCAGCCCATGCTTCTTCCAAAGTCAGTTCGCGATTCTCGGCCGCGCCAACAATGGCGGCGCAAGTCATGATGGAAGCAATCGAGATAAAGACTCCGGCGATAAGCCAGCCACCGTTTGAGCCGCCGCCAGTTGCTATCGTAACCAAGGGCTCTTGCTTGACGATATCGGCGTGGGCTTCAGTTGGAGCGATAGTGGGCAGAACAGGTTGCGCTACCAATGCTAGCGCCAAGGCCAAACCCGTGAGGCGGGTGCGTGCAAATAGATTTTTCATCATGTGTTCCCAGCGTTTTGGTGTCGAAGACCCCATCCTTAACGCCAGGTAAACACAGCGAATTTTTCAATGAAAACAGAAGCTTCAGGTAAGCTTAAGCGGCAAGGTTAGCCGTCTTGGTTATTTCAATTGGTTAAAGCGGAACCGTGTGCAGGCTCGAGAACAGCCCGTCGGGATCTATCCGCCTTTTGACGCCCTGCAGTCTGGCTAGGTTCTCGCCCCAATAGGCTGTCGCAAAGTCCTCCAAGGATCGATCGCGATAGTTGACATAACCTTGTCCGCTGGCTCCGGCACGCAAGTGGATAGCAGCCTCATCAAGGAATGGGCGAGCAAGATCCAATCCGGGCCCGTCCTGCGCGCTGACGGATGCCCAGGCTAGGAAGGACGAGCCACGGTGCGGGTAAGCGGTTGCTCCCGGTGCTGGAGTGTCGATGGCACCACCCAAGGTTTCAAACACCATGCCCATCGCATTGCCATCGCCTTGCGCGCGCACCTGAACATCGATCAAAGCCTCCAGCGCATCAATTGGCACAATCGAAGGGCGGAACACGGCACGCGCGTCCGCTGGAAGGTAGAAGGCCGGAAACGAAAGCACCGTTTCTTCCATGACCTCGCCATAGATGCCTTCAACCAACGATGGTCCAATGAACAGCAGAACATCCTCGGCAACCGGCGCCAGCGAAACCTGCAACGTGGCCGCTGAGAATTCCGACAGGCCGGTTATCCTGACAAAGATGCGGCCGTCAGAAAGGCTTGTGACAGCCAGATGGGAGGTCGTTTGGTTAGGTTGCGCGATGCTCCAATCCATCCAACGATGAATAAGGGGCGCAGCTTGGTGGGCTTCGACGCCACCGAACAGCCTTAAAGAGGTCGTCGTACCGGTTGATTGCATGTCAAACGTATATCGGGTGACGGCGCCAAGCCCACCGCCGCCGCCGCGGCTGGCCCATAGAAGGTCCGAATCCGATTGGGCATTGACGTGGTGGATATGCCCTTCGGCATCGACAAGTGTAAGCGCGGCAAGGTGGTCGCACAGCAACCCATGAGCACGTGCCAAATAGCCAATGCCGCCACCCAGTGCATGGCCGCCAAGTCCTACGTCAGCGCACCAACCAGCTGGAACCGTCAGATTGTGAGGAAATCCCGCCCGATAGACCGCTCCTAGTTTGGCGCCCGGCTGTCCCGTCAACCGCCTAGAATCTGGATCGACCCAAACACGGTCCATCTGTCGCAGATCAATCACAAGGTCGGCGTGTGTGCTGCTGCCCGCAAAGCAATGCCCGCCGCTGCGCAATGCAAAGGAAAGACCCTCTTCGCGGGCCCAGCGAACGGTCGCTGCCACGCTGTCGGTGTCCGAACAAAGCGCGCGCAGCTTCGGGGTGCGCTGGTAGGCGAGATTGTATTGGATCGATAGGTTCTCAGCGTCCGGAGCACTGTCTTCAACGATCCGGACGCCGTTCGTCGGACGCCCGACCGACGCGCTGACAATCGCTGGCTTAGCCAGGGTCGCTGTTCCTGCTGCAAGCGCGGATGTGAAAGTTCGGCGTGTCAGCATGGCAGCGCGGCTATCACAGCTCGGAGGCTGTAGGGACTATGAGGGGTCGGAACGCATTCTCTGGATCCCTCGTAAAAAGTTGGTTCAGAACTTGCTTAAGCGCCGGTTCCAGCTCGCCGGCGGTGAGGCTAGGGCCAGCCACCTGACCGGCTTCACCGTGGAGCCAAACGCTCAGAGCGACGAGTTCCGCAATGCTGTCCATGGACCTGTCAGCCGCTCGAGGAGCCGCCAACAGGCCGGCAAGAATGCCTGTGAGAACATCTCCCGACCCAGCGGTGGCGAGCCATGGTGGCGCATTGCCATTGATGAAACGAGCCTGCGGTCCACCGTCCGGTGCGGCGATGACGCTATCGGGCCCTTTGAGTACAACGGTCGCGCCAGATCGTTCGGCCGCATCACAGCCCGCGTCAAATCGAGATGTCGCCTCACCAAGCTTGTCGCGTCCAAACAACCGGCCAAACTCGCCCTCATGAGGCGTCAGGACAACGGGGCCTTGCCGGTTTTTGATGCGCTCGAACAGAGTCTCAGTCTGTCCTGAAAAAGCGGTCAGTGCTCCGGCGTCGAGAACCAGCGCAACATCGCCATCAATCGCTGCATAGACCATCTGCCGCGTCACTTCATCAGGCGACAAGCCTGGCCCCAAGGCACAGCAGCTGATCCGCCGGTCAGCGAGGAGTTGGCTGAGATCCCCGGCCTTGTTGCATTCTGCCCGCATCAGCTGCGGATCGATGCCCAGGCTGCCGACTAGGCACGCGTCTGGCAGCGCGAGCGTGACCAGGCCGGCTCCGGCCCGCAAGGCAGCGTTGCCCGCCAGAAAAGCCGCGCCAATCCGCTCAGGCGGCCCGCCAACGATGAGCGCGTGGCCACGATGATATTTGTGAAGATCGGCCCGCCACCTACCCTCGACATGGCCGACCAGATAGTCCCCGGTAAGCCGAGCGCTGTATCCGGCATGGTCAAGGGCCCGCTCGCTGAGGCCGATATCTGTGCAACGCACCGTCCCGCAATGGACACGCCCCGGGAAAAGCGCGTGTCCAAGCTTCAGGCGATGAAACGTGATGGTTCGGTCGGCCTTTATGGCAACGCCACGAACCTGGCCGGTGGTAGCATCTATGCCGCTGGGAAGGTCGACCGCTAGAACTTCCGCGGTGCCTGTGTTCTCGGCTGCAATCAAACCGGCCGCTTCGACCTTTATGGACCGCGCGAGTCCCGCGCCGAACAAGGCATCAATGATGAGCGCATGGTCTGGAAGCCTCGGCAGTATCGCTTGAGCAGGAAACACATCGCCGGCCCACTGCTCGAAGGCGTTTCTTGCATCACCGCCAAGCGCTGCTGGGTCCCCAAGGCTTGAAACGGCCACTGTATGTCCAGCTCCGGCCAAATGACGCGCGGCCACATACCCGTCGCCGCCATTGTTGCCCGGTCCGGCAAGCACGAGGATGGAAGAGCCTGGCGGAACCATGGAAACCGCCTCGTCAGCAACCGCCCGTCCGGCAGCCTCCATCAGCAAAGCGCCAGGCGTTCCGGCATCAATAGCGAACCGGTCGCAGTCGCCCATCTGAGCCGGAGTCAAGAGCTCACACGCCATCGCCACCCGTCCCATCCTCTTGTGCGCCATCAATGACGGACCGTGCCAAATCAAATGAAAAGCCTGCTCGACACATAGCGGCTACATCACGATCACGACGCTCAGCGCGGTCCCGCAAGCGGTAAGGGCCCAACCGCCGGCGCTCGGCATAGCGATCGGCGGCTGATGCGTCATCGCGACGATCATCAGCAAGCGCCGCTTGGATTGTCGATGCCTCAAGGCCCTTTGATCGAAGCCGCGCTTCGATGGATCGCCCAGAGGCGCCCCGGTCACGCTGGCGCCGAACCTGATTGGCGGCAAAGCGCGTGTTGTCGACCAGTCCGGCCTGCTTGGCCCAAGCGACTTGCTCGTCAATCAACCCATCAAAGGACGAAGGGTCTTGTTCATGGGCTTTGGCAGCCTTGGCAACACGGCGCGAAAGAACAGCACGAAAACCAGCCTCGCTCGCTTCATAGCGCTCCAGATAGGCAAGCCCAATCCTGCGCAGTCGTTCGGCAGTGACTTTTCTGGGGCGTCGGGTTTGGCGCTCTCGGCGGTGCGATTGTTGCTTGTCCGCGGTCATGTTGAGAGGTCATCGCGCGCCGCATCACCTGTCAACGGGCCGGCGAGAATTGTGCCAAAGAAAAACCCGGCGGGAGCAAGCCCCCGCCGGGTTTTCAAATCCACTGTTCCAGACGTTTAGGCCTGGCGCACAATCACGCGACTGCCGACGCGGACGCGCTCGTAAAGCTCTTCCACGTGAGCGTTGACCATACGAATACAACCGGAGGACATCGCCTGACCGATGGTCCACGGAGCATTGGTGCCATGGATGCGATACAGCGTGTCGCGGCCACCGCGATAGAGATAAAGCGCGCGTGCGCCAAGGGGGTTGTCCTCTCCGCCAGGCATGCCGCCGGCCCACTCGCGCAGCTCCGGCTGACGACGGATCATGGCGGGGGGAGGCGTCCAGGTCGGCCACTCGGCTTTGCGGCCAACAACAGCTGTACCGCCCCAGCGGAAACCGTCGCGGCCAACGCCGATGCCGTAACGGCGAGCGGTCTCGCCGCCTTCATTCACATGGTAGAGGTAGCGGTTGGCAACATCGATAACGATGGTACCGGCGCGCTCGCGGCCTTCCCACGGCACATCTGCCGGCCGCCACTGACGGGCCAGACGGAAGTTGCGCGTGCCAGCCGTGGATGGGTCCAGATTAACGGAGTCCAGGAACGCGTCGATGGCGCTGTCGGCCTTAGCCGTTGAAACGGCGGCGGTGGTGCCCAGTGCACCAAGAAGAAGAGAACGGCGAGAGATCATTGGAGAAAACTCCTAGAAGACTGATCGAAGAAGGATTGAAGAAAGGAAGGGTTGGTCAGGCCAAGCCTTTCGGCGGGCCACGAAGCGCTGAGGGATCAAGACCGACGGGATAGGTTCCCAGAGTGACCACCGACAGAAATGGCAGGTCGGATGCAACCGGAGCCTGTTTGGCCGTCAGCACAACCTTCTCAACCGAACAGGGCGTAGGCAGGCAGGCTGTACCGTAACTTGCATCGGTCGATGAGAGGACCACTGGCAGCATGGCGGCCTGCGGATTGAGATAAAGCGCCGCGAATCCGTTGATCGCCGCCGCCCTTGCGTCAAAGCCGCCATACTGCGCTAGATGATCGGCGTAACGCTGGGCATAGGAAACCGATGGCAAGACCGTGCTCGCCGCAACGAGAACCGTCATCACCAGGCATGCGATTGAACGCGCCAAGGGTCGGGATCCAAACATGGCCGGACCATGGCGCGATTCAGACAGATGCGCCAGACCCAACCCCGGAACGAAAGGTGACGCTGGATCACAGCATGGCGACCTTTTGGCCGGTTGTTGCCTTCGTGCCACAAGGTTCCGGGGCTTTGGGTGTCCAAAACACGTCTCCAGAAAGGGCATGACCGCACGAATCATGGCTGAACCGTACCGGAATGCGTGCGCTCGGCGGACGGCAGCGCGTGTCGATGTCGACCGTGCCCGTGGTTCAGAACCCAACCGATAACCTCGGCGACAGCCTGGTAGAGCTCTTCAGGGATGGGCTCACCGACTGGCGCCTTCTCAAGCGCCTGGGCGAGCATCGGGTTCTCATCAATGGCCACGCCAGCTTGCTCGGCAGCTGTCAGAATGCGGTCCGCCAATGAGCCCCGTCCCGATGCGACCACCACTGGCGCGGCGTCATCATCGACCTCGTAACGCAGGGCAACGGCAATTGTTGGCTCCTGGTTGGCTTGCACGCCATCCTTTCCCGCGTCGTCCCGCTGCTTCATGAGTTCCTGTCCACCAAATGCGGGCTGTCATCGTGACCGTGTTCGGCAGGTTCCGGCGCGTCCTCGGACGGTGCCAGCGTCAAGCTGGTCAGCACAAGGTCGTGGGAAGCAAGTGCCTTGGCGAGCACCTCGCGCGAAGCCTCCAGCCGGGCGAGCGTGGCCTCGTCGGTCACCCAGACGGCAACGTCGAGCTGGACAGGGTCGGCTCCAAGGCCCGCTTCGGTGTCGCCTGAATTGGGCGTCGCAAGCGATGGTGTGCGCATCGCCACAAGACCTTCAATGCCGCCATGGGCCTGACTTTCAAAAGCAAAGCGAAAACGCCAATGGTTAGGCCGCTCTCGATCAGCGCCACCAGCCTCGTTTTCCTGATCAATCGCCAGTCCAAGAACAGCGACCTCCTGGCCAAGAAGCAGCGGAATGTCGAGGCGCAGGCTTTGACCCTGTTCAGCACCGCGCTGTGATTCTGCGCCAAGGCCCTGAAGAAGGTTGAGGCGCGACAGGGCACCATCAAGCTTGCGCTGCAAGTTCTGGACTTGCGTCGGATCGGAAAGATCAGGCGCATCAAGGGGCAAGGGTATGGAAGGCAGTTTGCTGGGTCGGCCTGCATCGCGCGGCAACGGATTCGAGTTCTCTCCGCCCGGGGTATGTTGAGGGCCCGTTTGTGATGCAGTGCCCGTTTGTTGTTGGGCGCCGGTTGGTTGCTGCGCTGGTTGGGACAAGCCCAACGCCCGAATAAGCGCGCCAAGGGCATTCTGCATACTGCCCGGCCCACTGCCTCCTGCAGGGCTGGCGATGTTGGCGGTCGCGCTTGCCGGATTCGGCATCACCCGCGCGCCATCCAGAAGGCCACGCAGGGTCTGCGGCGATACCGGATCGTCACCGCCCAGAGTAAAGCCCATCAGGCGGGCAAGAGCATTGTCGATTGACCCGCCACCCGGGTTTGGGCTTGCAGTCAAACGCGCAACATCCGCCATGGCTGGCGCGACCGATGTCTGTTTGGCGACATCCGCACGCAGCGATTCTGTTGTGATAGGCGCAGGTCCACGGACGCTTACAGTGAGCCCATCACCGTTGCTGCCAACAGAAACGGGCGTACCAACCGCCGGCAGCGTCTGCCCTGCAGGCAGCGGTAGGCGCACCGAGACCGATTGTGGCTGGCCTGATGCTGGTGTCTGCCCGCCAGTTACGCTGGACGTGGCGCCACTCGGCAAGGTAAGTTGAAGACTAAGTTGGTTGGCAGCAGATGAGGAAAGGCCGCTCTGCGGTGAGGCAACCTGACCGGGCAAGGGTTTGCCAAGGGTCTGGATCATTGATTGGAGAAGCTGCGCGCTTACCTGCCGGGCAACGTTGGCGCCCGATTGCGTCGCGGATGGCGTTGGAACAGCTTGGGGCGCTGGTTGCCCCGCCGACCGAGCTTGGAGTGGCGCTGTCGATGACACGGGCGCGACGCGCGGCGCCGATCCGGCCACTTGAGCGACTGGACTGGCTGCCTGACTACCTTGGCTGGGAGCAATGCTTGTCGGCATAACCGAAACCTAATCCATGCCTGGTTAACAGAGCCCTTTCTGGCATCGTCTTGCTCATCAAAAACCGAGCAACCCGCCCCGCCCGAAGGCGAGGCGGGGCAGACCAGCCAACCGATCCGGAGCGGTGGGGCTTGCACCCGAACCGACGGCCGATACTGCATCGTCAGAACGCTGGGAACGTCCAAATCGACCTCCTGACCTTGCTGTGGGGGGACGAAGCCGACTGTGTTGCGCATCACATTAAGGGCGTCTTGGTTCGCGCTGATGCAGTTTGCCTCGCGCCGGTCTAGACTTTCGCAATGTCGGATTCGCCATCAATGGAAGCAGCGCCAAAAGGGCCAGAAGAACCGATGCTGGCCGATGGGCGGCAATCGCAACGCGCGCTGATGATAAGGCGTGGTGCAGGACGCTTCCTGGCTCAAGGCGGTGCGGTCTGTCTTTATGAGGCGAGCCTGGCGAACGGACGCCGCGCCGACATCGTGGCGCTGATGCCCGACGGGTTGATCACGATCGTCGAGGTGAAATCATCGCCGGCCGATCTTCGTGCCGACGGCAAGTGGCCCGACTATTTGGATTTTTGCGACAGGTTTCTGTTCGCGACCGCACCGGATGTACCGCAGGAGATTTTTCCAGGCGAAGAAGGTCTGATGATCGCTGATGGCTATGGCGCACATGTTGTGCGCGAACCCAATATTCGGAAACTGCATGCCTCACGCCGCAAGGCGTTGACCTTGAGGCTGGCTCGGCTGGCAATTGGCCGGCTGCATCATTTAGACGATCCGCAGGCTCAGATTCCCGAGAGCTGAAGCAGCATCAATAGCAAACCCCGCCGAGCCAGAAGGCGCGACGGGGTTTGGGTATTTGCCGAAGTGTTGCTTAGCGGCAGAAGACGTAGTTGCCCGAGAAGGACAGGTAGTAGCCGGTCTGTGCATTGAACGAGCGGTAGCGCTGGGAGCAGGAAGAATACCAGGCCGGGGTCCAGGGCTGCAGGCCACCATGAACGACAACCGTCTGCGGCTGGGCGTAAACAACGCGCGGCTGATGAGCCTGAGTGGCGGCCGATCCAACGATGGTGCCGGCAACGAAGCCGATGACACCGGCAACAGCTTCATTGGCCTGAGCGGTTTGGGTGGTGGCAGCGGTGGTGCCAGCGATGGCGACCAGGGAAAGAGCTGCGGCGGCGATGGCTTTCTTGGGAGCGAAGGTCATTGGTCTGTTCCTCTCATCTTGAACCCGGCCGGTTGGGGTTGGGAGCGTCTTGGTGGCCGCGTTTCGATGATTGGAGAATGCCGTCTGTTTCCCAAGCGCACTGTGTTGGGCGTCACAAAGCGCTTGTTTTGATGATTCTCCCAAAAACCCGGACAGTCAGACCAGTCTTTCCGATCATCCGCGGTGGTTTACAAACCCCCTGGCCGGTCTATGCATAGGTTCCATGGACGCTATCGACCCAGACCTTTTCAGAAGCCAGTGCGTTCTGACCAAGGCGCGCAAGGCATCCCGCGCGGTGTCGCGTCACTTCGGAACGTTGGTCCGCCCGCACGGCATCTCTGCATCGCAGGCATCTCTCCTCTTTGGCCTTTATGGCAGCGATGCCACCTCGGTTTCAGAACTTGCCGCGGGCATGGGTATTGAGCGCTCCGGCATGACCCGAAACCTCGCTGTGCTCGAAAAGGCCAGACTTGTTGCCTGCGATGTCGCAGGCCGGGGCGGTGCCAAAGCTTACCGCCTCACGGTGGAGGGCGAGGCCAAACTGATGGGCATGCTACCGCTTTGGCATGAAGCGCAGGCTCAGGTCCGCGAACAGCTTGGCGATGAGGAATGGGCGCGCATGCAGGCAACGCTTGCTCGTTTGGCCGAACTCTAGAGCGCCATCATTTTGTCGCCCTTTGCGATTTATTGTGTGTATATACACAAAAAAGAGTCTAGCAGAGGACATTGAGCGCATGACACCGACCCTTGAGGAAGATCCCATCGTCATCACCGGTATGGGCGTAGTTACGCCATTGGGCTGCGGCGTGGACGCTGTGTGGGAGCGGTTGTTGTCCGGGCGGTCCGGTCTGGGACCAGTAGATCGGTTCGATGTCAGCGATCTGGCGACGCGGATCGGCGGTCTGGTGCCCGATAGGAAGGATGATCCAGCTGGTCTGGATGACGAGGAGGTGGTCAGCATCACGGATCGCAAGAAGATCGATCTCTTCACACTCTATGCGCTAGCCGCTGCCGAGGAAGCATTGGCCCAGTCCGGCTGGCATCCGCAGACCCAGGACGAGAAAGATCGCACAGCGACATTGATCGGCACCGGCATTGGCGGCTTTCCCGTTGTGACCGAGGCGGTGCGCACGCTGGACGGGCGAGGGCCAAGGCGTTTGTCTCCGTTTGTGGTTCCTCAGTTCCTCGGCAATCTCGCCGCCGGCAATATTTCCATGCGTTTTGGCTTTCGTGGGCCCATCGGTGCGCCGATCACGGCCTGCGCTGCCGGCTTGCAAGGCATCGGTGACGGCATGCGGCTGATCGCGACAGGTGAGGCGGACATTGTTTTGGCCGGCGGAACGGAGGCGTGCGTGGATCGGCTGGCCTTGGCTGGCTTCAACGCCGCGCGAGCGCTCTCCACCGAAAACGAGGCACCCCAATCCGCGTCGCGGCCCTATGATCGCTCGCGCAGCGGCTTCGTCCTGTCGGAAGGCGCGGGGCTCGTCGTTCTGGAGCGGCGCTCCCATGCCTTAGACCGTGGCGCGACCCCGCTGGTCGTGCTGGAAGGCTATGGAACAAGCGCCGATGCCTACCATTTGACCGCCGGGCCGGAAGACGGGTCGGGCGCCGCGCTCGCCATTCGCCGCGCGATGGCCATGGCCAAAAGCGCGGTTGAATGCATTGGTTATGTAAATGGTCATGCGACATCGACCCCGGTCGGTGATGCCGGCGAAGTGGCCGCCCTTCGCGCAGTTTTCGGCAAGGCGCTGCGCGCCATCCCCATTTCCTCCACCAAATCGGCTACCGGTCACCTGCTGGGCGCGGCAGGCTCGGTTGAAGCGATCTTCACCGCACTTGCCGTTATGACGGGAAAGATTCCGGCAACCCTGAACTTCAAACAGGCCGATGAGGGCGCGGAAGACTTAGATTTCGTGCCGGATTTGGGTCGGACGGCCAACATCGGGCGCGCGCTTTGCAACGCATTCGGCTTTGGCGGCGTCAACGCATCACTGGTGATTGCCAAGGCTTAGAACCGCGTTCTAACGCGGGGCGCGTTTGGCGAGGATGCGCTGCAATGTGCGTCGATGCATATTCAGCCGGCGCGCGGTTTCCGAAACATTGCGTTCGCACATCTCATAGACGCGTTGGATATGCTCCCAGCGCACCCGGTCGGCAGACATAGGGTTTTCTGGAGGCCACATTTCGCCTGTCTCGGTCTGCATGAGCGCCTTCTCCACCATGTCGGCATCGGCTGGCTTGGCGAGATAGTCCGTCGCGCCCATCTTTACCGCGCTCACAGCGGTGGCGATGTTGCCGTAACCCGTCAGCACGACCGCCCTGGCCTCCGGTCGCGCTTCGCGAAGCGCTGCAACGACATCGAGCCCGTTGCCATCCTCCAGCCGCATATCGACGACGGCAAAGGCTGGCGCAGACTGAGCGACCTCTTTGAGCCCCTCGGCGACCGATTCAGCCAATCGCGTTGAAAACCCTCTTGCCTCCATAGCGCGTCCCAAGCGGCTGAGGAACGGCTTGTCGTCATCGACGAT
>ERZ1740060.812-NODE-812-length-13158-cov-3.384187_pt1 | contig 13158 bp, 5 predicted proteins | sample MGYA00581743_ERZ1740060 | MGnify/ENA primary metagenome ERZ1740060 (study PRJEB43018, sample SAMN04849235) | marine metagenome | isolation source: floating plastic debris | place: Pacific Ocean | collected 2008-08-27 | study: EMG produced TPA metagenomics assembly...
TTCAATTATCAGCTAGAGACGACCGAATTAAAGATTGTCTTCGTTCGGGAAACTGTAAGAATTAATGCATAATTGTTTTTAATTCTTGGCTATTGTGTTTAAAATCATTATTTCTGGGGTTAATTTTATAATTACTCCTTTATCTAGCTATTTTTATTTTTATACAATAATTTTTACTTAGATATATTTACTGACAAACGGCTGATTTTGAGTTATATATAGTAGTATTTAAGAAGCTTCATTTGAATTTCGCACCGGGAAAAATAAGGGTAAAAATAATATCATTCTAACTACTTTAGAATGCAGCAACATCTGCCACTTTTCAAGCAGTTCTGATTTTTATAGAAACATTTCATTACAACGAACTGAAAATATTAGTGATGTAACGATTTACTTTTTTGTTTGCTTTTTTTGGTATCTATTGATTGTTTTTTGGCAGGTTTATCAAGATATATCAACTATATTGCCAATTAATTATACTGTTTAGGTCAGTATTCTTTTTGATATACCTGTAGATAAAATTTAATTGGTGATGTGATGAAAGATAAATTATGGGTAGATTACCTTTAAACGTTCAATTTCAATTAACAAAATTCACGGTATAGATTTTAGCTAGCATTTAAATAAAGCTATTTAGTATGAAAAATAGCGATATTTATAAATATCTATAGCTATTATCTATAAACATGAATCTTGGCTGAGCGGGCTATTGATTAATCTGTCTAAGTCGTATAACTTGGACAAGTTTGTAGTGTATTATCTGCAAAATAGCTTTTGCAAGGGTTGTTTATTACCAAATAAAATGAATAATTCTGTAACTAATTTATCGAAATATTGGCTAATATAAATATTTTATAAATCCGGAATTCTGCATTTTTTATTTGTATTCTGAGTGAAGCTTACTTTATAGAAAAAACCTCATTTTGTTATAAATCTCGTCTCCTAAATAAAGCGAGTAGCAGTCTTTTATGCTTCTAAACTTAGAAAGATTTTATCAAGCGTGTAATCCGAGCCAACCTCTAGTAATGGGAGATGCTGATGCTCGAAGATATTATATTGATTTCGCTGTGGTAAGGGGCGGAAAAATTATTGAAGCGCTACAAAGGACTATTACTAGAATATCGCCGGATGCACCTACAACTCAACTTTTCACGGGACATATTGGTTGCGGTAAATCTACAGAATTGCTGCGATTAAAAGCGGAATTAGAGTTAAAACAATTTCATGTAGTTTATTTTGAATCCACTCACGTTTTGGAAATGGTGGATTTGGATGTTACCGATATATTTTTAGCGATTGCAGGACAAGTATCTCAGAGCTTAGAGTCAATAAAAATCCGATTAAAACCTTCTTATTTTGCTAAGTTATTTGGGGAAATAGTAGAGTTTCTCCAAACACCGATTGATATGGAATTAGAAGGTGAATTATCGGTTGGAATTGCCAAAATTACAGCTAAAACAAAGGAGAGTCCGCAGTTAAGAAGAAGATTACGCGATTATTTAGAACCGCGAACTCTGAATATTTTGCACTCAATTAATAATGAATTATTAGCTCGTGCGAATGAGGAACTCAAAGCGAGGGGTAAAAAGGGATTGGTGGTAATTGTTGATAACTTAGATAGAGTTGCAATTCGACCTTTACCATCGGGACGTTCTCTACCGGAGTATTTATTTATTGATAGAGGAGAACAGTTACGTAAACTAAATTGTCATATGGTTTATACCATTCCTCTGGGTTTAACTTTTTCCAACGATAGCGCTCAATTACAGCATCGTTTGGGTGGTGGTGTAGCACCAAAAGTTTTACCAATGATACCCGTGCGTAAACGTACAGGTGAAATTTATACTCCTGGGTTGGATAGTTTACGACAAATGGTTTTAGCGAGAGCTTTTCCTACTATTAATCCCGCTGAAAGGTTACATTTTATAACAGAACTATTCGAGACTCCGGAAGCTTTGAATCGGTTGTGTTTAATTAGTGGTGGTCACGTGCGAGATTTGTTAGGATTACTATTTGATTGTATTAGAGAACAAGACCCACCTTTTAGTAAGGAATGTGTGGAATTAGTAATTCAAAGACATCGCGATTATCGAGCTAATGCTTTTGATTCTCCGGAATGGGATTTAATTTTCCAAGTAGTAAATCAACAGCGGGTTCGAGGTGATATCGAATATCATACTTTGCTACGAAGTTTGTTTGTTTTCGAGTATCGCGACCATCAAGGAGTTTGGATTGCAATCAATCCAGTTTTAGCAGAAACCAGGAAGTTTAAGTCGTGGTTGGAAGAAAACAACAATCGGATTTAGTCACTGCTAATGCTGGTGCTTTAGTCGCTGCTAATGCTAGCGCATTAAGAAGTTTAACGCGAGCAATTTCTCTTGCTAACGGAGAATTTTCGCTGGTGTTGGTTTGCTGCAATTATCAAGTTTTACAAGAACAAATATTGCAGCAGCTACAACAAGTTTTAGGAAATAACTGTTTGTTGCAAGAGGTATATTTACCTCCTCAAGTAAGAAGTCTATACAGTACAATTCACAGTAAAATATCTGAAACAAATTTACACAAAACTGAGAACCGACCCAAGACAGCATTAATGATTTTGGGTTTGGAATCAGTTAATGAAATTGATGATTTATTAAGCAGCATTAATCAAGTAAGAGATGAATTTCGCAAAAAACATCCTTTTCCAATGGTGCTATGGGTAAACGAAGAATTATTACGAAAACTCCGAAGATTAGCACCAGATTTTGCAAGCTGGGCTGCTACACCAATTAAATTTGGAATGACGACGGTACAATTACAGCAATTTTTACAACAAGAAACCGATTCATTATTCACCACAGTTTTAAATATTGCTTTTTCCAGGGAACAAGAACCTCAAATTATTAAAGAAAATCAATGCAGTAATAAATACTGTTTGATTAAAAAATCTCAACAACCAGGAGATAATTACAAAGAGTCGTCCGAAAATTACTGTCAATGTACCTTAGAACAAATTTGGTTGCATAAAAATGAATTACATTATGCAATTAAAGATTTACAGACTCGTGGAATTAACTTAACTCCAGAACTAGAAGCTAGTTTAGAATTTGTGTTTGGTTTAGACGAATACGTAAAAGACCGAATTGAGAAAGCAATAAAACACTTTCGGAACAGTTATCAATTAACAGTTAACAGTGAACAGTTAACAGTTAACAGCGGAAATTGCGGTCTTGGGGTCTCCCCAAGGGTCGCAGATTTCCAAGAGAGTGAGCAGTTAACAGTGAACAGTGAGCAGTCATTTATAATAGATAATCAAACTGAAAACATAATTTCTTCCCCCTCTCCCCCCTCTCCCCCTCTCCCTCCCTCCTCCTCTCCCCACCTCCTCCACCAAGGGGTAATCCTCTTCTACCTGGGTTTATGCTTTTACCGTTTAGCTGAGCGAAATCATGGGGAACAGTATGGAAATTGGCAATTTGCTGTGGGTTATTTTCAAAAATGTTTGGAAGTATTTGAATTAGCTGAACGTCCGATGTTAGTAGCGCAATTTATCGGACAATTAAGCGAAGTTTTACAACAGCTTGAGGATTGGAATCAGTTACGGGTTGTTGCTCATAAGTCTTTGGAACTTCATCAACGATATGGTAGCTATACTCAACTTGCTTGCGACTGTGGTTATTTAGCTGATGTTGCTTTGCATGAATTACAGTGGAAACAAGCAAGTAAATATGCTCACGCTTCGCTGTTTTATTTGGCTGAAGCTAAGACTAATCACAAAGCACATCACGCTTTATTTCCGCTACTTTTAGAGCAGGTTTATCAGTTGGTTTTGGTAAAATCTCTACAATTTATGGGAGAGGAAAAAGTAGCACAACAACATTTAGAAAATGCCAGTAAAAAGTTATCGATAGCTTTAGAAAACAGCGATTATCGTTATGATGTTCATCGCTATATTCGAATTTTGCGACGGTTAAGATGGCTTTATTATGAATCTGGAAAATATTTAGAAGCTTTTTTTATTCGTCGTGAAAGACGTTCGGTTCAACAGCAATATGGTTTGCGAGCTTTTATTGGCGCTGGTAGGTTACAACCTCAAAGAAAAGCAAAAAATCCGGTTTTAGTTTCACCGACAAAAAATTCTCTCGTTGCTTTAGAAATCACAGCTTCTGGAAGGGAACGGGATATTAATTTATTAATTGGAAAAATTAGCCGTTCCGATAAAAAATTAACTTTGATTCATGGTGAATCGGGAGTTGGTAAAAGTTCTATTGTTAATGCTGGGTTGGTTCCTGCTTTGCAAAATAGACCGATTGGGGACCAAATTGCGGTTCCGGTGGTGCTACAAGTTTATACTGATTGGGTTCGTGAATTGGGTAAGTCTTTGAGTGAAGCTATGTTTATAGATAACACAGTTGCTCAATATAATTATGGTAAGGAATTAAATAATTACACTTATGCAGCTACACCAATTACAATCACTAGTATTTTAGAAAAATTACGAGAAAATGCGAATAATAATCTGATAACTGTTTTGATTTTTGACCAGTTAGAAGAGTTTTTCTTTGTGAATACAGATAGAAGTCAAAAGGAAGACTTTGATAATTTTATCTGTGAATGTCTAAATATTCCTTTTGTAAAAATCATTTTTTCGTTGAGGGAGGATTATTTGCATCATTTGCTAGATTTAAAACGTTTAGCAAGACAAGATTCTATTAGTAATAATATTTTAGATAAGGATATTCGCTATCAAGTTAATAATCTTTCTGGGTCAGATGCTAAAAGCTTAATTAAAAAGCTAACAGAGCGCTCTGAATATAATATAGAACCAGCTTTAATTGATAGTTTAGTAGAAGATTTGTCATCAGAAATAGGAGAAGTTCGTCCTATTGAATTACAGGTAGTAGGGGCACAACTTCAAGACGAGAATATTACTACTTTAGCTAAATACGAACCTTATCGACCGAATAAACTAATTGAACGATATATCAAGGAAATTATTAAAGATTGCGGTTCTGAAAATGAAGAGGCTGCTTTATTAGTTCTATATTTACTGACTGATGAAAATCATAAAATACCTTTTAAAACTAAGGCTGAATTAAAAGCAGAATTATCCGAATTTGAATCAGCAGAAAAACTAGAATTAGAATTAGTATTGGAAATTTTAGTTCGTTCTGGATTGGTTGTATTATTTGCCGACATCACCGAACGCTATCAATTGATTCACGATTATTTAGTTAATTTAATTCGTTCTTTTCAACAGGAAGAATTAATTCAAACTCAATTAACACAGTTAAGAAATCAGGTTCAGCAAAGAGAAACAGAAATTACTCGACTTCACAGCGAACTCAGAAAGAAAAAAGAAGCAAAAATATTTGAAAATCAACCATCACAACACTTAGACTTATTTACAGAATTAAAAGAACTCCGCAAACGTGACGAATTAAGTCGGAGGTCAATCGAACAATTATCAGCAGAATTAGAACAGCAAAAATTACAAGCTCAATTAGCAGAAAGTCAACAGCAGCAAAAACTAAGTGAAGTCAAAGTTAATCGTTCTTTGAAAATCGCTCTTGCAGGTTCTGCTACTGCTATTTTAGCTCTCACTGCTTCGACAATAATGTCAGTTTATTTATGGAGACAAGCTCTAATCAGCGAAATTCAAGCCATCAGCGCATCAGCAGAAGAACTTGCTTCTTCCGGTAAGGATTTTGATGCTTTAAGACAAGGTTTAAAAGCCGCAAATAAATTTAAAGCTGCATTGTTACCAGATGCTTATACAAGAGCGCAGGTAATCACAGCTTTACATCAAGTAGTTCCAAAAATTAAAGAAACAGAAACAATATCCGGACATTTATCTGGAGTTAATAGCGTTGCTTTTAGTGCGTATAACTCTTTAATTGCTTCCGCTAGTGCTGATAATACTGTTAAATTATGGTACCCGAATGGTAAATTTTTCCGTACTTTATCAGGACATAGCGATGTAGTTAATAGCGTTACTTTTAGTCCAGATGGAAGAACAATTGCTTCTGCTTCTCAGGATAAAACTATTAAGCTTTGGACTTTAGATGGTAGAGCTAGTTTAACTTTATCCGGTCATACCGATGTCGTTAACAGCGTTGCTTTTAATCCTCAAGGTAGAATAGTTGCTTCTGGAAGTACCGATAACACTATTAAACTTTGGAATCCTCAAGGTCAATTAATTAAAACACTTTTCGGTCATGATGATGCAGTTTTGCAAGTAGCTTTTTCTCCTGACGGTCAAATTCTGGCTTCCGTAAGTAGCGATAGAACAATCAAACTTTGGGATAATAACGGTAAAAATATTCGTACTATTAGCGGACATCGGGATGCAATTACTAGTATTGCTTGGTCTAATAATGGTAAAGTAATTGCTTCAGCAAGTTTGGATAACACAGTTAAATTGTGGAACCCTCAAGGGACATTATTAAAAGTAATAAAAGCGCATTCAGAAGCTGTTACTACTGTTAAATTTAGCCCTGATAATCAAATTATCAGTACGGTAAGCACCGACGGAACCGTTAAACTTTGGCGTTGGAAAGATGGGGTACTATTAGGAACCCTTAAAGGACACAAAGATTGGGTAAATGATATTAGTTTCAGCCCCGATAATCAAACCCTGGCTTCTGCTAGTCGAGATAAAACGGTAAAACTTTGGTCTTGGCAAGATTTATTATTAGGAAACTTAAAAACTCATAATAAAGCTGTAACTAGCGTTAGTTTTTCTCCCAATAGTAATTTGATTGCTTCTGCTAGCGTTGATAAGACTATTAAGCTATGGACTAGTAACGGTAAGCAAATCAAAACTTTACAGCCAAATCAACAAGAAATTTGGGATGTGAGTTTTAGCCCCGACGGTAAAATTATCGCATCCGCTGGCAAGGATAAAACTATTAAACTATGGCAAAATTACGGTGAATTAATTAAAAAAATTCCCGCTCACAATGATGTCATATTAAGTTTAGCTTGGTCTAATAATGGTAATATTTTTGCTTCCGGGAGTAAAGATAAAACTGTTAAATTATGGCGTAGGAATGGTGAATTAATTACTACTCTGAAAGGACATCAGCAAGCTGTAAACTGGGTCAGTTTTAATCGTGATGGAAATCTGATTGCTTCTGCTAGCGATGATAATACAGTTAAAATTTGGCACAAATCAGGTAAATTATTACATACATTAACCGAACACAAAAGTCCTGTATTTGGTCTTTCTTGGTCTAAGAAAAATAATATTCTTGCTTCAGCGAGCCTTGATGGTACCGTAAAATTGTGGAATAAAAAAGGTCAATTACAGCAAACATTAACTGTAGAAGGTGAAGAATTCACGGGTGTAACCTTTAGTCCCGACGGTAAATTATTAGCAGCGACTAGCGAAGATAAAGTTAAACTTTGGCAGCGTGATGGTACATTATTAATTACTTTAAAAGCTGATAGAGAAGAATTTACCAGTATTAGTTTTAGTCCTGATGGTAAAAACTTGTTGAGTGGGACTAATAGAGGAACAATAATTGTAAGGGATTTAGATAATTTGACTTTGGAAAAATTACGGATTAAAGGATGCGATGCTTTGGAAGATTATGGAAATGTAAGTGAAGGTTTATGTCTAAAACAAGAATTAGAAGGACGTAAATAAAGCAATAAAAAATAAAATAGGGAACAGGGAATCAAAATATTATTTACTTACTGTTTAAATCGCAATTACACATCGAGCATTAACTATCTTTTCCTAAACTTTTTCACGAATGTTTCTCAAAATCAAATATGTCCTAGCACTAAAAATACGGTTTAATTTTTCGTTCGGTTCAATTTCTATTAAAAAATTATCAAATATTAACTTACGTAAACCATTTTTTTTGTCTCTGATTCTAGTTTGATAAAGATTTACTTCACAATCTTTTTCTACTTCTTGTAAAAGCTGATTCCATGCATCTTTCTTTTTCGCTTCCGAAGCTTCATAACTTAATTGAGATAGTTCCTTGACTAATTCTTCAAGGTCGCTAGGATTAATAAAATATTTTTTCGTAAATAATTTTTTCCCAACTTGTTTTAACTGTTTATCTATCAATTTACTTTTATTTTCCAACTTTCTAATTCCCGTATCATTTTCGGGTGGCTTATAAATTTTAGCCCCACGATACTGGACAAAAGTAGAACTTTTAATTAATTCCTCTCGACATGTTTCTACTATAGTTTTATCTGACGAATGGTAGCACTTCTCCAGTGCAACTGCTAAGTCCTGACTAACTTGTTTGCTATTCTTTATTTCATCAATAACTACTTGAAGAGCTTGCCAATTTTGTTTTGTCGAATCATAGGCTGCATCTTCTGTTAAATCCTGCCAAATAACTTTAAATAGTGTAATTAAAAAAGATTCAGTCATGAAAGCAGTATTTTTTTATTAAGTACAAATTATATTTCCAATCTATACTAAAAAAAAATAAAAGACTTACGTGATATAACTGAATATTTCCATGGATAAATTCACCTATAGAACCTCATCTCTTTCCCCTTATTAAGGAGTATCCATAAACTTTCTCTTCTTCTTAACAAGCACAGGGGTGTCCTTACCACTTCTCCTCTCATTCTTAAAGCTACGGTTTCCATACTAATTCTCTTCTCCTTAATAAGTCGAGGGGTGTCCGCTAGAACGGGTGATGTTTAATACTATGTATTAAAAAATCTAGCGTAGGATAAGTGACATATAAGTCATACCCTACGCTTCAAAATTGTGAAATTTGAACCTTTAACTTCTGACCTTTAGCTTAATTAATTACTCCCTGGTGTAGCTTCTGTAGTTGCTGCTGGTTTTTGCTCTTGTTGATATTGAGGAAATTGGAGTTGTTTAGCAAGGTATTGTCCTACTAATTGAGATGTTTGAGGATTGTAAATCCTGAGATAGTTCCAGTAATTTCCTAGCACCTGACGGACATAATTTTTTGTTTCAGGAAAGGGAATGGCTTCAACAAACTCGTCGGGGTCGTCTATGGGTAAGGTTTTTAACCATTTAGAAACATTTCCCGGACCTGCATTGTAGCTAGCCACTGCTTACAGAGAGCTATCTTGATATTGTTTGTGAGTACTGTCTAAATACCATGTACCGTACATGATATTGTCGTTGGGGTCTTCTAAACTAGTGCTTTCATAATTCACGTTAATTTGTGGAGCAATCCATTCTGCGGTAGTTGGTAGCACCTGCATTAAACCTGTAGCATTAGCAATAGATTTAATTCTTTCTTGGAACATTGATTCTTGACGTATCAGGGATACCACCAAAAAAGGATTAAGATTGCGTTCTTGAGACCATTGACTAATTAAATCAAAGTAAGGGAATGGATAACGAGCTTGCCAATACATATTTTTGCTGCTCAATTCCTGATATGCAGCTCTTTCGTCAGGTTCTTCCCTGTCTTCTAATTTAGCTACTATCGAAATTCCACCTACGTAATTTTCCCTAGCTAATTGCATTAAACCTTCAGTAAACTGTTCGGCTACTTTTGGCTGTGCTTTATTCTGAAATTCAGTTTCCCAGTGTAGCCAAGCGTCTCGTTTTTGTCCTAATAGATACAGTTCTTTGAAAGTATTGGAACCCGCTGGTGGTAAAGGACGGATTCGGTCTTTCATTTCCGGACTCATGCTACGTAGAGTATTAAAATCACCTACGTCTAAACCCAAAGTGACAGCAGAACGCCATGAGTAGTAAGAGTAAGGAAATTTACTCACTACATATTCGTAAGCTTGTTTCGCTTCTGCTTCCTTACCAAGTTTTGTTAACCATTTACCAACCCAGAAACCTGCTCTGGGGGCCAAGATACTAGTAGGATTTTCTACAGGAACCGGCGCTCCCCATTCCCATGCAGCTTGATAATCACCTGCTTTTGCTTTTTGCTGCGCGACTTTCCAACGATACTCTGCTGCTTCTTCGGTGTTACCAAACTTGGTAATTAATAACCTTAAAGCATCTCTAGCACCAGAATTGTTATTTTGGGATTGCAAAATTTTCGCTTTTCTCTCCAATGCTTTCCCTGCTTGTTCGGGGAAATTAGCAATTACTTGGTCAAGAAAAGGTAAACTTTCGGTACCCGTTCTGGTTAGCTCTGCCAAACGTAACAAAGCCTTTCCAGCTTCTCTTTCACTGGGAAAATCGTTAAGTAGCTGTTGATAAGCCAATTGAGCCTGTTCTCTCTCTCCACTCAGCTGTAAACCTCTACCATTTCGGTAAATATTTTTTGCTGTAGGAGTGGCTTTTCCGTAAGAAGTCGCTGCTCTCCCGAACTCCTTGTTTTCCCAATACGCATTACCAATTGCTTCCCAATCCTCTGGTTTGAGGCTTGGCTCGTTAACAAGTTGGTTCAACACGGGAACAATTCCCCGTTCTTCAAAGGCATATTTGTACAGAACAAACTCTAACTCTAGCTGATTGGGAATTTGTGCTAATCGTCCTCGAATAATTTCCCAGGTCAATGGATTAGAAGGAAATTCGGCAATTGCTTTATCTTGATATTCCTCGACTCCAATTAAATACAAAGCTTTAGCAGCAACTGGATTTTCGGAATATTCTTTAACAACAGCTTGCCTTTTATCGGAAGCTTTACCATTCTCGCCAAGAATACTATAGGCACGAGCCTGCTGTAATAAAACATAAGGCTTCAGAGCTTGATAGTCATTTTCCAGACCATCGAGTAATTCTAGAGCTTCCTTTGCTTGGTCTTTTACCAGCAAATCATCGGCTAAAAGATAACGAGCGCGATATTGTTCGATTGAAGACGAACCTTTGGCAATTTGTGCCAACTGGGCCGCACGTTTTTCTGGGGGTTGATTAACCAGAGGTAAAACAATAGATTTGGCTATGTTCGCTTCCGAAATAACCTCTTCTTGATTATTCCCACCAAAAAATCTCCCCAAATTTTTGCCAATTTGAGGGGCTGAAACCATAGCTCCAACCAGGAAGGCACAGATTCCTGCGCCCGCAATCAAAGAAATTTGTTTTTTCTGTAGCTTCTTCAGCATTGATACCCGCTGAGAATTTCACAAGAATATCTTGCACTTTAGCATCACTGGTGGTCAAATTAACCTATCTGATTTATCAATTTTGAATTTTTTATTAAAAAATCTTGGAAAAAGTTGTTAGTTTTTGGAATTGGGAATTGGGAATTGGGAATTGGGGATTGGGAAAAACTAACACAGAAGAAGTAGAAGTGAATAAATTATTTTTTTTACTCTTAGCTCTTAACTCCTAACTCCTAACTCCTAACTCCTAACTCCTAACTCCTAACTCCTAACTCCTAACTATTTCTCTACCTTCGCCAATTCGGGAGTTTTTCCTTTCAGGCCAATCATCAATTTAAGATTAAATATTCTGACAAAAGGAACGCGCTGCATTACCCATAGACCAAAGCGTCTGGCTATGACTACGGGTAAGAATTTATTGGAAAAGACTCTATCTAAAACGTCAGTGAAACCCAAAATTGCTAGATTTTCTAGCTTTCGCCAACGTTCGTAACTCTTTAGTACCTTAATATTTCCAATATCTTGACCGGTGGAATGAGCTTCTTTTATAATCTGGGCTAATGCTGCTGCATCGCGAATACCTAAATTTAAGCCTTGTCCCCCGACGGGATGACATTTATGTGCTGCATCCCCAATTAATGCTAATCGATTCAATACGTAACGGTTGCTTTGCATTAACTGCACTTGAAACACAAAACGTTCTCCGAGTAATTCTAATTTACCCATTTGTTCGCCGAAACGTTGTTGCAGTTGCTCTAAGAATTGCTCGTCATTCAAAGCACATAGTTCTTTTGCTTCGTCGTGAGGTGCTGTCCAAACAATCCGACAGCGGTTTCCCGGTAGCGGTAATATCGCAAATGGCCCGCTAGATTGGAATTTTTCGTAAGCTGTATTATTGTGACATTTTTCTGGATTGACAAATGCTACGATGCTAGACTGCCAATATTTCCAGCCTCTAGTTTTAATTCCAGCAGCTTGACGAATTCTCGATTTTCCTCCGTCAGCAGCTACCACCAAATGACTGCGGATTTTACAGGTTTCTCCGGCAATTTTTACTTCTACGGTGGCTATATTTTTGAGGTACTCGGTACTTATGACCTCAGCGGGACATAAATAAGTAATATTGGGACTTTCTTTGACAAACTCTTGCAGAGGATAAAGTAGCGCTTGATGTTCGGCTACATAACCTAAATCCTGGCTACCGATGTCGTCCGTATTAAATTCCACCACACCAGAATAATCGGCATCCGAAAGACGCACGCGATTATAAGTTTCGATTTGGGGTCGTATCTTGTCCCAAATTCCAATTCCTTGATAAATCAAAGCCGATAGCATATGTATTGCATAGGCTTGTCCCTTCGCTACCGATGCAGATTGCGCTCTGGCTTCGATTAGAAGTATTCGTAATCCTGAATCGTTTAATGCAGCGGCTAAAGTCAAACCGATAATTCCGCCACCGACAATTACCAAATCGTAGTCGTACCCTCGCTTCTGGGCGAGGGCTTGGGAAGGTGAAGTAGTTTTAGAGAGCTGCGCTTGCGCCATTGTTAAGATATATCACAGCATTTTCATATATTGTGACGTATTTTGAAGGATTTAGGCAAGGGGGAGGGAGATAAGGAGACAAGGGAAAATAATTATTAATTGTGCTGATAGCTTTTTATTTATGCTGACTGGTTGTAGAGAGGTAACGGGAGCATCCCAATTATGCAAAAAGCCCGCAGACTATAAGTCTGAGGCTAATACTACGAAGCCCGGCGACCTGGGCTAATGTTTGTTCAAAATCGGGATGCTCCCGAGGTAACGGTGTTACTTCTTCTGGCTTTCCGAAGATAGACAGCAAACAATTTAAAATGAATAGGTTTATTTTCTAAGAGGATGTTTGAAAAGTATAGTTTTTATCACAAATCTCTGATGATCCCCCCTTCCCCCCCTTAAAAAGGGGGATTTAGGGGGATCTTAAAAGTTCAGAGTATCATTTATCGCTTTAAAAACATCCTCTAAAAGCATTGATTAAAACTTGAGTATTTTTTTATCTATCCTTGTGATAATGGGTATTTGTTTATATTAATGATATTTTTTAATCAAGATTTTTATCTAATTTAATATTTGGAAAACTACCCTTTCAATAATTGGCTATATTCCTAGAGT
>ERZ1740060.813-NODE-813-length-13145-cov-3.990527_pt1 | contig 13145 bp, 10 predicted proteins | sample MGYA00581743_ERZ1740060 | MGnify/ENA primary metagenome ERZ1740060 (study PRJEB43018, sample SAMN04849235) | marine metagenome | isolation source: floating plastic debris | place: Pacific Ocean | collected 2008-08-27 | study: EMG produced TPA metagenomics assembly...
GCGCCCCATTACGAGTTGCTTGGCGGCTGTGACCCACGCGTTCCCCGGACCGACGACTACGTCGCCCGGGGCGAGGCCCTCGAAGCCATACGCGCGCGCCGCGATCGCGTGCGCACCACCAACACACAGATACTCGTCGGCATCCGCGATCGACGCAGCGGCGAGCATCTCGGGGGTCGGCTTCGGCGAAGCCACCACCACACGCTTGACACCAGCGGCTCGCGCCGTGACGGCCGTCATCACCACGGAAGAAGGCAAGGGGTATCGACCGCCCGGCGCATAGCAACCCGCCGCCAGTACAGGCTCAACCGTGTGCCCTCCCTCGCCGCCGGGGGTTGGTGTCGTCACATTCGTGTACATCGCACGCTGAGCCTCGGCGAACGCGCGGATGCGGCCTCCCACTCGCTCGAGCACACCACGCGTTTCGGCGTCGATCGCATCGAGCGCACATCGCATCTCTCGACGGCCAATCACCAGTTCGGCGCCCGCTTCAGCGTCGCCAAACCGCTCAGCATACCCACGAACCGCACCGACACCTCGATCCCGAACGGATTCGACGATTTCGCCCGCATCGCGGAGGACATCAGCCGAAACGGCCGGGCGCCGACCACGACGCGCTTGCTCAGGCTTGATTCGCTGGAGCTTCACTGCTTCGCCTCCCCACCACGACGGCTCACACGCAGCGCACGCCGATCGAGTTCTCGTTCGATGTCTACCAGACCAACACCATGCCGACGCGCCACGGCGAGCGCAAAGTAGATGACGTCAGCGGCCTCCCACGCCGCTTCGGCGGGCGTGGAGGCCTCACACAACTCGGCGGCTTCCTCTCGGAGCTTGGAATCCAACAAGGCCTTGTCATCAAACAACCGCCGCGTGTAGGACCCTTCGGGCGCGGACACCATCCGCTCACGCAGAGTCTGATCCAAGGCGTTCAGCCCGCGAACCTCACCGAAGCATGTTCGTGTGCCTAGGTGACAGAATCCCGATCCATCCTGAGTAACTGTGAACCGCAGCGTATCACGATCGCAGTCCGTGTCGATACCAAGGACGCGCTGCGTGTTCCCCGAAGACTCACCCTTCTTCCACAGTCCACTGCGGGATCGCGAATAGTACGTGCCAGTACCCGACTCGATGGCCTCTCGCACACTCTTAAGGCTTGAGTACACGAGCCCAAGCATCTCGCCGCGATTATCGCATACGACCGTTGGCCACAGCCCATCATCTCGATCACTTCGCAGCGGCGCACAAAAGCCATCTGCCAAGTCCATCGCACCGGTGTACAGCGACATGCCGACCTGCGCATCAGCCCCGACTCGATCGGCTTCGCGAACATCGTCGGCATTGCGTACACCACCGGCAACCGTCAACCTCGCGTCGCCGCAACGCTGCGCAAGGTCTCGCGCGCGATCGATCGGCAATCCCGTCATCCGCCCCTCGATCTCGACGAACGTAATCAAGAACTCACCGACGTACGGCTTCAACTCATCGATGCGGTCCTCAATGAGTTCGTCCGTCTCGGCTTGCCATCCCTCGATGACGACGCGCCCGTCCACACCATCGAGCGCGGCGATCACCCGATCTCGCGGAAGCTCCCTGAGGATCTCGGGCCTCGCAGCGGTTCCGAGGATGACTTTGCGAGCGCCCGCATCGAGCCATCGGCGAGCCGTCTCGACATCACGAATGCCACCACCAACGCGGCACGGCGCGATCGACAGCAGCTCTTCGATCAGCTCAGCATTGCTCCCCCGCCCCATCGCGGCATCGAGGTCGATCACCGCGAGCTCGCCCACCCGTCCGAATCGCTCGGCGAGCGGCCTTGGATCGCCCGCTTCGAGGGCCTTCTCCTTGCCGCCCACAAGCTGGACGGCCTGCCCATCCATGATGTCGATCGACGGTACGATCATCGGCGCACCTCCACACCTTGGCTCGCGAGTTCCAGCTTGATCGAGTCGACTGTGTGCCGAGCGTCATGGAAGATCGATGCAGCGAGCACCGCCGATGCACCGGCTTCGAAAGCCTCGTGCATGTGCACGGCTGAATCCGCGCCGCCCGACGCGATCACCGGGATGCGTACCGCCGCGCATACCTCGCGAAGCAGATCCGTGTCGTAGCCCGACAGCGTTCCGTCACGATCCCAGCTGGTGAGCAAGATCTCCCCGGCACCCAGCGACTGCCCGCGCCTTGACCACTCGACGGCGTCGAGCGCAAGTCTCCGAGTACCGGCATGCGTCACCACGCTCCAGCCGACCGAGTCGTCCGTGCGTGCTGCTGCATCGACGGACAAGACAACGCATTGCCTGCCGACTCGCTCGGCAAGCTCGGTGAGGATCTCCGGCCTTTCGACCGCCGCGGTGTTCACGCCGACTTTGTCCGCACCAGCAGCGAGCAACGCGAGCGCATCGTCGAGCGCCCGGACTCCACCGCCAACGGTCAGGGGAATGCCAAGTACGCGCCGGATTTCCTCGATCGTGTGCAGAGCTGCAGCCCGGCCCTCGCGCGTTGCCGAGACGTCGAGCACGACCAGTTCGTCGGCGCCTTGTTCCTCATACGCCCGCGCGAGCTCGGCTGGATCACCTGCGTCACGCAGCCCTTGGAAGCGCACACCCTTGACCACGCGGCCGTCTCGGATGTCCAAGCAAGGGATGATTCGTTGCGTCAGCATGTCGCACCCACTTCCGCTTCTCGCAACCACAACTCGACAAGTCCAGCGCCGTACGCCCCCGACAGCTCTGGATGGAACTGGCACGCCAGCACATCGCCGCGCCGCATCGCGGCGATGAATCGGCCGCCGTGATCGCTCCACGAGGCACTCCAGCCTTCCGGAGCTTGGGTTACGCGGTAGGTGTTCGCGAAATAGGCGTACCCATCGGTCTCGGTTGCATCACCAGCGACCAGATTCCACCCAAACTGCGGACGCACGACCGTCTGGGGAAACTCGGCGACACGGCCAGCACACGCACCAAGCCCCAAAACTCCAGACGACTCCTCAGACTCCTCGAACAACATCTGCAAACCCAGGCACACGCACAGCGTTGGTCGCCCATCGACCACACGCGCCCGGATCGGATCCCGAAGCCCGCACTGATCGAGCAAACCCATGCCTGCACCAAATGCTCCGACGCCCGGCAGGACGAGCGCATCAGCTTCGATCGCGTCCTCGGGTTTTCGTGAGAGCCGAGTCGTTGCCCCTAGACGCTCAAACATCGCACGAACCGATGCGTTGTTCGCGACCCCGGTATCGATGATGACCACCTCGCTCGGCATCACAGCACGCCCTTTGTCGAGGGGGCCTCTCCGCCGTCGCGAACAACCTTCACCGCGCGACCGAGCGCCAATGCGAGCGCCTTGAAGCCAGCCTCGGCCTTGTGGTGGTCGTTGTCGCCGCGCACGGTGTCGAGGTGGATCGCCGCCCGCAGCTTGTCGGCAAGCGAACGCACAAAGTGCTCGATGTTCTCCGAGGCAACATCACCAACGAGTTCTCTCTTGAGATCGAGTGCGATGTGAGCGCTTGGCCTTCCTGACAAATCAACAACAGCCCTGCACAAGGCCTCGTCGAGCGGCGCATAGGCCTCGGAAAATCGTGCGATGCCTCCGCGACCGCCGAGCGCATCGTCGATCGCGCTCCCAAGAACCAACGCGCAATCCTCAACAGTGTGGTGATCGTCGACCTCGAGGTCTCCTTGGCAGGTCAGCTCGATGTCGATACCCGAGTGGCGAGCGAGCGCAGTCAGCATGTGATCGAGGAAGCCCAACCCGGTGCGGACGTTTGATGTACCCGTGCCATCGAGTGACACCGAGCAGCGGATGTTGGTTTCCCTGGTCGATCGGCTCGCCGAGGCCTGGCGGCCGCCAGATGCGGCGGGCCATTGCGGCATTGCCCCCCCACCTGTGGCGTAGCCCAACGCGTCGAGGAGGAACGCGAACGACTTCGGTTCACCCGGCAGCGTGATGCGCAACGCGTCGTCGAGACCCGGCCGCCTCGTGAAGCGTCGGACAGCAACGCCCGCCTCGGTGAGCCGATCCCATACGGCCGTGGCATCATCGAAACGCGCGAGCACGAAGTTCGCGGACGAGGTTTGCACCCGAGCGCCCATCGCTTGGAGCCGATCGGCGAGTTCGTTTCGCTCTAATCGAACACGCTCGATGTACGCGGAGCTGTCACTCACGAGCGCACCGCGCGCCACGGCGAGCGATGGGCCCGAGACCGGGTACGGCCCGCCAACCGCCCGCATCCAACCGGCCACGGTTTCCGATGCGATCGCGTAGCCCATACGAAGCCCGGCGAGTCCGAACGCCTTGGAGAACGTCCGGACGACCACCACGTTCTCGTACCCGAGCAGTGCGGCGGTCGGATCCTCGTCCGCGAACTCGACGTACGCCAAATCGGCCAGGAGTACCGCCCCCACCCGCTGCGCCGCCTCAGAAAGCCTGAGCAGGTCGGGCAACGGCACCGTCGCGCCTGTTGGGTTACACGGGCTGACCACCGCAACCATCCCGACACGCTCATCGAGGCGCTCGATCATCGCGTCTACGTCGAGCGTCCCATCGAGCCAGGGGACGGTGACAACTTCGCCACCAGAAAGCCTGGCTGCTCTGGGAATCATCTCGAACACGGGCTCGTGCGTGAGCAGGCCCCGGCCCGGCTCGACCATCGCGCGAGCGATGCGCTCGATCGCCTCATCCCCGCCGTTCGTCACGACCACGCGCGACGCCTCGACCCCGAAGCTCTGCGCGATGTCCCGTTCAAGATCACTTGCATCTGGGTACCGGCGAATGGACTCGCTGGACACACGGTCGAGCGAGAGCCGAAGCTCGGGCGAGGGCTCAGGCCCCTCGTTGCTGTCCAAGCGGAGCACGATTGATGGATTGCCGGGCGGCGGCGAGTACGCCCGCACCGACGCGCCCCGTGCGGCCGGTCGCAAGCCCGGTTTACCTTGCGTTGCGGTTGTCATCTCGCCTCCCATCACGCGACGATCTGCTGGGGTGTCGTGACGATCACGTCCGTCCCGCCCGCGGCTCGCAGCGCACCGATGATCGACGCGAGGCGGTCACGCGGGACGGCCGCCTTCACCGCGTAGCCTTCCTGGCCGTGCAAGGAAGACACCGTGGGCTGCCTCATGCACGGCAACGCGGCAACGACGGCATCAAGCTTGTCGGCCGAGACGTTCACTTCGATCACTGCTCGCTTGCGAGCTTGCAAGACTGAGTCGATCAAGACCGCGAAGTCCTCGATACGTTGCCGCTTCGAGGGATCATCCATCGCGGCGGCCGACGCGTACAGCCTGGTCGATGAACGCATCACCTCGCCACAAACGGCAAGGCCGTTGGCGGCCAGCGTTGCGCCGGTGGCCACATTGTCGACGATCGCGTCGGCGTCTTCAGGCGGCAGCACCTCGGTCGCGCCATACGAGCGGAGCACCTGGGCTTCGAGGCCTTGCTCGGCGATCCAGCGACGCGTGAGCGCGACGTATTCGCTGGCGATCACCAAGGGCCGGCCGTCGGCTCCGCGTGAGGGCAACGCGCCACGGTCGAGCGAGCCTGCGGGTGCCGCGACCACGAGCCGCACCGGATCGAGCCCCGTGTCGAGCAGTTCGACGGGTCGCGTGCCGGCCTCACCGGCGACCACGTCTTCCTCAACCCAGTCAGCCCCCGCGAACCCAAAGTCCCGACGCCCGATGGAAAGCATCTCGACAATCGCGCGTGGCTTGAGCAGCTTGCACTCCACGCCATCGAGGCCGATGCGCGGGCGATAGCCGCGCTCGCTCCGGCCGACACCGATGCCCGCGGCTCGGATCAGGTCCAGCACTCCGTCGTGCATGCGCCCCTTCGGCAAGGCCAGGTGCAACTCACCCAGGCCCGCGACAGTTTGCGGCTGAGGTGATGGCTTGATGTCTGTCGAAGCGGATGTCACACTGGCCTCCCGGAAGTTCGGGTGCCGGCTGCCGACGCTCTCGCTCTGGTGGTCACTCGCCCCAGACCGCGGATCGCCGGTTCGGCCGACGTCTGGTCTCTGGGGCTTGCTCGCCTAGCCCATCAGCACGCCACGACGCCACAGCCCCGGTGAACGGGGTGGCTCGAATGGGCGTGATGGTGCCAAGACGAAGCTTGCATCTGTGAATCAATACCTCGAATCAGACTCCAGGTCAATCGATCGGCACGATGTCCTCGGGTTGACCCTATCTCGGCAATCGGAGTTTTTAGAATTCCCCGGACCTGCCCGCCCGCGCGGGTCTAGAACAAGCCAGAAACGAAGAAGACCACAAGAAGGGGCACCCGCATGCACGCCATCAGCCTTATGAAGAAGCTCGGCGAGTTTGACGAGACCTGGTCGCCGCGCATCATCGCGGAGCTCAACGGCCAACAGGTCAAGCTCGCCAAGCTCGAGGGCGAATTCGTCTGGCACGCGCACGCCGACGAAGACGAGCTGTTCTACGTGGTCGAGGGCGAGCTGATCATGAAGCTCCGCGATCGCGACGTGGCGCTGCATGCGGGGGAAATCTTCGTTGTCCCGCGCGGCGTCGAACACTGCCCCTATGCGCCCAGAGGCGCGTCGGTCATGCTCTTCGAGCCCGCGAGTACCAAGCACACCGGCGAAGTCGAGCACGAGCGTACGGTGCACGACCAGCCTCACATCTGACCCGAACGACTGGAGCGCCCATGAGCTGGCTGCCATCGAGCGACCCAAGCTGCACGACCGACTGCCCCGACGCAGTCGAGATGGTCATCATCCCGCGTGCCAGCGACATCGGCGGGTTCGAGGTCCGCCGAGCGCTGCCGTTCCGATCGCGACGCATGGTCGGCCCGTTCATCTTCTGGGACCAGATGGGCCCGGGCGAGTTTCTCTCCGGACGAGGCCTGGACGTCCGCCCCCACCCGCACATCGGCCTGTCGACGATCACCTACCTCGTCGAGGGCTCGATTGACCACAAGGACTCGCTGGGCACCGACAAGCGCATCCTGCCGGGCGACGTCAACCTCATGACCGCCGGGCGGGGCATCACCCACTCCGAGCGCACCGGCGAGGACGTCCGGCTGAACCCGTCGCGTATCTTCGGCATCCAGAGCTGGGTCGCCCAGCCCAAGGCCCACGAGGAAGGCCAGCCCGCGTTCACGCACGCCGCCAACGCCGAGTTACCCACGTTCCAAGACCCGGGCGTCGCGGGACGGGTGATCCTCGGCGAGTTCCAGGGCGTCGCCTCGCCCGTCGCGACGCAGTGGCCGACGCTGTACGTCGATGTTGCGCTCGAGGCGGGCTCGCGGCTCACCATCCCCGCGACCACCGAAGAGCGGGCCCTCTACGCGACCGCCGGCGAAATCGAGATCGCCGACACGCGATACGAACCCCAACAGATGCTCGTGCTCAAGCCGGGCCAGACGGTGTGTGTTCAGGCACGAACATCGACCCGACTGATGATCCTCGGTGGTGCCACGATGGACGGCCCACGCTACATCTTGTGGAACTTCGTGTCGTCATCGAAAGAACGCCTGCAAGAAGCCAAACGAGAGTGGCAAGAAGGCGGTTTTCCGACAGTCGTCGGCGACGACGGTGAGCCGATCGCGATGCCGGGCTGAGCAAGTTTTTTCACGAGCTTTCTAAGCATCGCGCACCAATGCGCTTGCGCCGAACGTGTGCGCCGAAGTTTGCATTTTGCACGCACGAACAAGGGCGAAAGCACGTCGCGCGCGTGAAGCGCGACGGGCTCGCGTTCCCAATGACTCTCCATGGACCGGGCCGCGCGCAGGGAGGCGTGTGGGCGGAGAGAAGCAGAACAGATCTCGTCGTGGAGGTGCCCATGCGCGCCCGTCTCGCGATCGCGGTGGTGGCCGCCGTTTCGGCGTCCGCCTTGGCTCAGGATGGCTCACGGTCGCTGCGGACGGCCAACGGCATGCTCCAACGCGGCTTGTTCGATCAGGCCGCCGCCGAGTACGCCGACGCGTTGCGAGCGCTCGACGAGCCCGCCGCCCGCGACGAGGCCCGGTACGGCCTGGCCGTCGCACGATTCAATCTCGGGCAAGACCGCCGAACGCTCGACGCGCTCGGACAACTCGAGAGCGGTTCACGCTTCGAGTTCCGCGCCGACGCCGACGTGCTACGGCTGCACGCGCTGATGCGTCTCAAGGACTATCCGCGTGCCGCCGACGCGGCCGCCACCGCCGTTCGGCATCGTGACCACGCCGCCTGGGCGGGCACGGCTTCGCTGCAGATCGAAGCGATGACTCGCGCGGGCCGCCACGCCCAGGCCGTGCAGGCGTACGGCAATCACGCCGAACGGCTCGAACAAGACACCAACGCGTACCGGCGAGCCTCATTCTTCGCCGGCGTGTCGCAAGCCGCCGCGGCACAACGAACGGCCGATCACGCCCGCGCCGCCGAGTGGTTCGAGCGTGCCATCCCACGCCGGGGAGCCGACGAGCTGGCCTCGCTCGCGATGCTCGAGCGTGCCAACGCCCTGCGCCGCGCCGACCTGCAAGAGCAGGCCATCGGCGCGTACCAGCGCGCTATTGCACAAGGCAGCGAGCGCGTCCGCCCCGACGCCATGCTCGCGCTCGGCTCGCTCTTGCGGGCGCAAGGCCAGAGCGAAGATGCGGCCGACCTCCTTGCAACACTCGCCGACCAGCACCCGCGCCACGAGCCTGGCACCACGCAGTACGAGTTGGGCCTCGCGTTGCTTGACACCGATCGCCCGCGCGACGCCGCCCGGGCTTTCGATCGGGCCGAGCGCTCTGCGGATGATGAGTTGCAAGACGATATCGCGTATTGGCGTGCGAAGGCCGACCTTCGGCGCGATCGCCCGGCCGAAGCCGCGGAACGGCTGGCTAATGCCTTGGGCAGCTTCGGGCGGAGCCCTCTGCGAGCCGAGATGCGATACGACCTCGCCGTCGCGCTGCAACGCGATGGAGAGTCCCAAGCCGCCTCGGACGCATTCGGCATGTACCTGCGCGAGCATGCCGACCACTCGATGGCGGCCGACGCGCTCTATGCCCAGGCCTCGCTGACACTGGAAGTCGGAGACACCGATACAGCGGCCGCGCTCGCCGAGCGTTTCATCGAGTCCTTCCCAAGGCACTCTCTCAGTGCAGGCGCCCGGTTCATCCGAGGCGAGGCCGCCTATCGCGCGGGCGATCACGAGCGCGCGGCCGCGGACTTCGCGAATCTGGTGCAGTCCGACGACCAGCAACTCGCCCAGCAATCCCGCTACCGCCTCGGCATGAGCCTGCACGCGTTGGGACGCAGCGGTGAGGCCGTGAAGCACCTCCGCGCTGTGGTTGATGGCCCGAACACCGCGCCGGCATTCCATCCGGCGCTGTTCGCGCTCGCAGAGATTGCATTCGACGCTTCGCAATGGGCTGAAGCCGAACTCGGGTACGAGCATTCCCTCCAGGCAACGGGGCAATCCGGCCCACAAGCTGAGACCGCGACGATGAAGCTCGCGTTGTCTAAGCAACGGCAGAGCAACCTCGAGGGCGCGATCGAAGCGCTGCAGCAAGTCCTCTCAGAGTGGCCAGACGGACTCCACGCGGCGCACGCGGCGTTTGAGCTCGGCCAGGCGCTCGTCCTCATGGGCGAGGACGACCAAGCCAAGCGCGTGCTGCAGAGGCTGCTCGCACAGCATAGCGAATCCCGCTTTGCACCGCACGCCCTGCGACACCTCGCGGCGATCGCGAGCCGGCAAGGCGATGCCGAACGCGCTGCGGAGCTGTACGCCCGCGCCGCATCGGTGGGTGGCAACGACATGGCCCGCACCATCGCGGTCGATCGCGCTCGAGTCCTCCTCAACGCGGGACGACCGGACGAGGCAGCCAGAGTCTTGCGCAGCATGCCCGGCGAGGCGCAAGCCTGGCGCGTCATCGCCCTCAGCCGAGCGAGCGAACATCAAGACGCCACCGAGTTGAGTGGCGAGGTCGATGTTGACGACCTCGGCTGCGACACAAGCACGCGTGCGAGCTATGACTACGCGCTGGCCACGAGCCGCATCGCGCTCGATCGCGCCACCGACGCCGAGCCGAGCCTCGCACGCGCGGCTCAGTCCGACTCATCCACCGCACCCTTCGCAGCGCTCGAACTCGCCGAGTTGTATCTCGAACGAGACTGGTTCGCCCAAGCCGCCGAGCTTCTCGTACCGTTCGCTTCAAGGACGGACATCGACGAGATTGCTGGAGCGAGCGCAGCGTACAAGGCCGCATGGTCGCGGTATCAACTGGACGAGCACCGCGCCGTTGTCGACCTACTGCAAGGACGCGATCTTGGCGAGCTTGCTGGGCCGGGCTCTATGCTCCTCGGCGAATCGCTCCTTGCTTTGAAACGCGGCAAGGACGCGGCAGCCCAGTTCGATCTCGCGCTGCGTGCGGAGAGTCCAAACGTCGACCGCGATGCGGCGCTGTTACGCCTCGGCGAGTCACACGCCGCTGCCCAAAATTGGCGACCCAGCCAACGCGCTTACGAGCAGCACCGCCGTGACTTCCCACGATCCCCGCGTTGGTACATGGCCGAGTTTGGAATTGGCTGGGCGCTCGAGAACAGCAGCCGACAGCGCGACGCCATCGGGCACTACCGGACCGTGGCCGACAAGCACAAGGGCGAAACCGCCGCCCGCGCGCAGTTCCAGCTTGGTGAGTGCCTCTTCGCGCTCGGCGAGCACGAGGAAGCCGTTCGCGAGCTGCTTCGAGTCGACATCCTGCACGCCGCACCGAAGTGGAGCGCCGCAGCGCTGTATGAAGCGGGTCGCTGCTTCGAGGCACTTTCCAAGGTCGGCGAAGCGCGTGCGCAATACCGAGCCGTGCGTGAGCGATTCCCCGAGAGTCCGTGGGCCACCGCCGCGAACGAACGGCTCGACGCCATCGCCGGCCCCGGCGGTACACGCACCAGCGAGCGAGGAGGATAACCCATGCTTTCGCACACCACCTTCCAATTCGCATCAACCCTGCTCGCCCAGACGTCGACACCATCGGTCTTCGAGCTTGCCACGAAGGGTGGGATCATGATGATCCCGATCACCGTGTGCTCGCTGGTCGTTGTCGCGGTTGTTCTTGAACGCCTCACGGTGCTCCGCTTGCCACGCGTTGTGACACCCGGCTTCGAAAAGAAGCTGCACGATGCGATGGCGTCCGGCGACATGGAGCACGCTCGCACCGTGTGCAAGAAGGACGACAGCCCCGCTGCGCGTGTCATTGCCGCCGGCCTCGATAAGCTCGGCCACTCGAACGAGGTCGTCGAGAAGCACCTTACCGCCGCGGGCGAGAACGAGTTGTTCTTGCTGCGCCGCCGCCTGCACGCGCTCACGGTCATTGCGGCCGTAGCGCCATTGCTCGGGCTCACGGGCACCATCTTTGGCATGATTCGGGCATTCCAGACCGTCGCGATCTCAGGCGACAGCCTCGGCAAGGCCGAACTGCTCGCCGGCGGCATTTACGAGGCCATGATCACCACCGCCGCGGGCCTGTTGGTCGCGATGCCGACGATCATCTTCTACCACTGGCTGTCATCCAAGGTCGATCGCCTGGCCCGCGAGCTCGATCGCATCGCCGTCGATTTTGTGGAGCGCTACGTGCTCGAGCGCCCCGCCGCGAGCCGATCGGTCGAGCCCAGCCACAACGGTTCGGCAGCGGCGCGCACGATCAACGAGCCCGAGCCCGTTGGTGTGGAGGCCTAATCGATGCTCATCGGCCGCAAGCACAACGAGGACGCGCCGAGCATCGAGATGACGCCGATCATCGATATGGTGTTCTTGCTGCTGATCTTCTTCCTCGTCGCCACGACGTACCAGCAGAGCGAGCGCGAGCTGGCCATCGCGCTGCCCGAGGCCGAGGCGGCGGGCCCCATCTCGACCATGCTTCGCGAGATCATCATCAACATCAACGCCCAAGGCGAAATCATCGTTGGCGGGCAGACCGTCGCGCTCGAAGAGCTGCGCACGCTCGTCGCCGACGCCGTCCAGGTGAACCCAGACCAGAAAGTCTCGGTACGCGGCGACAAGGACCTGCCCTACGGCACGATCGCCCGCGTGCTGGACGTCTGCAAGGCCGCCGGCGCCCAGCAACCGTTCCTCGACACCGTCCCGCTCGGGTGATGCCATGGCCGCGCGTTCACGCTTCATCCTGACCGCCCTCGCACTCGGCGCGCTCGCCTGCGGCATCGTCGCGGCGTGGTGGTGGTTCGACGTCGATCGACGGTCGTTCTACACGGACGACAACGGCATCCGCGCGTCGGCCGAGCAGGCCCAGGTAAGAGACATCCTCTGGCGACCGCCCGAGCCGTTGCGCACCGTTGCTGGCGAATCGCTCATTGGCGATGAGCCCGCCATCTCGATCGACGGCGACACGCGCTTGCTGACACGAACAAGCGATACGGGCGACCGCGACTTGTGCATCGCCGGTCGCGTGGGCGATGCATGGACCGAGCCGCGCTCGCTCACCGAGCTGAACTCCATCGACAACGAGCTCTCGCCGGCGCTCTCCGCCGACGGGCAGCGGCTGTACTTCGCCAGCGATAGGCCCGGCGGTCAGGGCGGCCTCGACGTCTGGATGTCCGTCCGCCAAGACGGCCGCTGGCTCGAACCTTCGCCGCTCGCGTTGAACTCAAGCCACAACGCCACCGCTCCGTTCCCGCTCGTGAACGCACGCGGCGTCGAGACGATCGCCTTCGCCTCGGATCGGCCCCGTTCCACCACCGACGCCACCGACACAGCACCTCGCACGGACTTCGACCTCTACCTCGCCGACCTCGATTCCGCATCGTCGCGGCACCTCGCGGAAATCTCGAGCGAGGCCGACGATCTGGGCCCCGCGGCAACACCCTCGGGCGACTTCCTCTACTTTGCATCCAGCCGCGACGATCAGGACGGAGCGCTCGACCTGTACCGCGCCAGGCTCCGAACCGATGCCAGCCTGGGTCTCACGCTCGAACCCCCGCGCACGCTCGGCACGTCAATCAATACCGCACTCGAAGAGCGCAACCCGACGCTCGGCCTCGAAGGCTTCGCGATCTTCTTCGTCGCCGAAGCCGACAACGTTCCCACGCTCATGCGTGCCGTCTCACGAGAGGTCTACCTCTCACGCGTGACCACTCGCGGCGATCTGCTGTCGCTGCTCCCATGGATCTTGCTCGCGCTCGCATCGGTGCTGCTGCTCGCGTTGCTCCGCCGAAC
>ERZ1740060.815-NODE-815-length-13079-cov-9.421606_pt1 | contig 13079 bp, 16 predicted proteins | sample MGYA00581743_ERZ1740060 | MGnify/ENA primary metagenome ERZ1740060 (study PRJEB43018, sample SAMN04849235) | marine metagenome | isolation source: floating plastic debris | place: Pacific Ocean | collected 2008-08-27 | study: EMG produced TPA metagenomics assembly...
AGCTGCGCTTTCGTTCTATCGAGTGCTCGCAGTGACTGTAGTGTGAAGGTGTCTGGGCCTAGTTTGCCTTCCTGCTGGAGTGCGGTTCTCAGGTCTGCGGTTAGGCTCAGGCGCTCTTGGTTTGTGCCACACAGTATCAGCGTTTGCTTTCGGCTCTCTTCTGGCGCACTCAGGTAGTCCAGCACCAGATGTTGACGCAGAAGGCTAGGGTCTTTGATTTCATGCACTAGACCCGCTTGCTCTAGCTGCTGAAGTCCTTCTTCCTGCTGGCCAGCAGAGAGGCAAACGACGGCGGTGCGTAGCGCTTGCGTTTTCTGGCGGCGCGATTCTTCTAGGTAGCAGGTTTGTATGCCTGCTTTTTGTAGTGACTTAAACGGGTTACCTGCTTCGACGGCGGATAGCTGGCGGATGTCACCGACGAGGATGACTCTGGCATTCTGACTCTGCGCTTTCTTCAGGAGCGCATGGGCATCTTTGGCACTCAGCAGGCCCGCTTCATCCACGATCCACAATGACGGCTGTGGGGGCTTCTGGTGATGGCTGAATTGAGCGTTGGACTGTGAGCTTTTGCTGTACAGGAGACTAGCGACGGTGTTGCCCTCGATGCCTGCTTCTACGCTTAGCGTGTTGGCTGCTTGGGCACTGGGGGCATAGCCACTCACACGGTAGCCTTTCTCGCTGGCGAGTTGGCTCAGTAATTTGAGGCTATAGGTTTTACCCGCTCCAGCCACACCTTGCCACGCAATAAACTGATCGCGGCTGGTGGCGGTGTCGAGTATTGCTTTGTACTGGCCCATCGTTAGCGTCTGTTCATCGGCTGTCAGTTGGAGGACATCTGTTGACGTTGAGATAGCAGTTTCTTTCCCCTGGCCGCTCTCCATGATCTCAATCGTTTCGCGTTCGCGTTCAATGGCGGCTTGCGTCGTATGCCGATCTTTGGCAGCGATTAATCCCGCGCCACTCATCGCATTTTCTAGCTCTGCAAATGACTGTTCGCCCAGGTGGTTTTCTAGGGCAAAGCGTTCTGATTTTTCGCGCTTGAATACGCTCTCCCGTTCACTCGCATGGTTCACCCCTGCGATCGCTGATGTCGCTGCTCGATTTTCGATTTCTATCGCGCTGATTTCTGGCGGTTTTGGTAGCTGAATATTGCTCTGGGTGATTGCGTTTTCCCACCCCGATAGCAGCACTGTTCTCGGTACAGTTTGCTTGCGTAATCGCGTGGCTAAGGTCGCCTGTTCTTTCTGTTTTGCGTGCAGCGGTTTGCCGCCTTTTTCTTTGAGCGTGGCTTCCCATTTCTCGATGTAGGTTTCTATCTGCTGCGTCCGGGTGCTGAATAAATTTAGCAGTCCATCTTCGTAGCCTTTGCACTCGAAGACGCCGTTTTCTTTTGGCGAGATTTCATACCCCACTTGTCGCAGTTGATGCGCCAGTTCATTCTGATAAATTTCGCCCAGTAGTTTCTGGTTACGTAGTACCTCTTCGTTCGCCATACTTTGCCACTTGCCGTTCGCGAGTTGGGTGGCGTTGATGACGACGCAGTGGGTGTGCAGTTGTGGATCTTGTTCTCGGCTCGTTTCATGGCGGAAGGTAGCAGCGATTATATTGCCAGTGGTGACGCGCTTTCTGATTCCTGGTCCCCCTCTCACTCTTGTCTGCGCGTAGCGATTTTCTAGCACTTCGAGTGCGGTTTTAACTGCGTGGTCATGTGCGGCGATCACTCGCTTATCTTTTTGGATGAGTGCGGCGATAGATACGCTCTTCGGGGCGCTGAACGTATAGTCGGTTGCCGCGCGGTGGGTATCGGGATTTATTTTGCGCGAGTGTAGCGGTTTTCCTTCGGGGGTTTGGCCGTGCAGTAGCTGTTGGAATTTTGATTTATCGACGGGGCCGCTCAGGTTTAAATTTGTGGCGCCGTTGCCTTGCCATTGGCTGTCGGATTTGAGTTCTTTATCGTCGTTGTTATCGCCTTGCGTATAGTAGTCGTCTCGCTCGTAGTAGTTCTCGGCTTGCGCGGCTTTTACGTTCGATAGTGTTAGCATTTATGCTTTTTAGCAGAAGATTGGCTATATATGTTGCGGGGATTGGTATTGAGGTGTTTGGATTTCCCTAGTGGGCGTGTTGTCTGAAGTCCGGTGGAGCACACCCCGTTAATACTATCGAAACTTGACGAGAATGCTAGGGGTGGGCGCAACTTGTACTGCCAGGATGTCTATAAACTAACCGAGTTTTGAGCGCTTGATGGGTAACTCAGCGTGGGGCAGTCTGGGTAATGCTGGGTAGAAATAGGGATGAGGTGGGATGTAATGAACGCGCTCTGGGGCGGCTGTCAAAAAACTGCGTGGGATGGCTTGGGGAATGGGTGGGCGTTTGTGGGGTAATCAGGGGAGGTTTCGTCAGGCATTTTGACCGGCTGTTTTGACAAGTTTCATGCCGTGGAAAAAGCAACAAGCTGGGTAAAAATTTTGTGCTGTGATTTGCACTGGCGAGTGAACCAGATGGCGTTCATCAGCTCGTGGAAAGATGGCGCGATTGAGGGTAGGAAACGCACTAAGGGACATACCAAGGTACGCACTAAGAAACGCACCAAAGTACATACTCAGGTATATACCCAGGTACATACTCAGGGACATACTCAGGGACATACCCAGGTACGTGAAAAGTACAGGCGCTGGTACATGCCAAAGTACGCTGCTTGGTTCGTTGATTTGGCGATTCAGTGTTGCCAGAAAGCAGATGAGTGCGATGGAAATTTTAAGCAGCTGCGCGAGAGAATTGTGCTGCTCCGTAGTGCCAGAATCGTGAGCAAGCAAATGTCATAACGGCGACTACGCTGACGTCAATTTTGAGATCTCCTTGGCTGCTAATTTCGATAATGCTTTGCTCAGTTTTTGAGTGGGAAACGGTGGGAATTTCTAGGGTGCTTTGCTCAATTTTTAGGTGGGATTTTGGTGGAAATCGAGTGGAAGGTGAGTAGAGAGCGAGTGGAGGATGAGTGGTAAGTCAATAGACGTTGAGGGTGTCAGTTTTCACTGCTGCACTGGAATCATTGAGAGTGCTACTCGCTGACTTTACTCAGGCGCTCATAGCAGTGGCACTCGTCCGGTTGAAAATAGTTTGTAGCCCACTGCCATCACTAGGAATGCTAGGAAGAATTCCCACAGGCTGGTGGGGTTTAAGATCGCTCGGCTACTCAGGAAGACGGTGACGATGCCAAGCCCGGTTGAGACCCAGCCGATTTCTTTGAATTCTCGGGGCAAAAAGACTAGCGATAGGACGCCAATGGCCAGCAATATAACGGAAGCATCAGCGGCGATACCGCGCCACCAATAAGGGGAGACGTTGGTTGTGAAGTAGACCAGTAAGCAACAGCCGATTAGTTTGACGAATACGCGCATGAAAGTAGACGCAGGTAGAGGGTCGTACTTTCTTAGAAAGCCCACTTAGAAATTGCATGGCGCGATCAGGGTATATAGAGGCGCTAATTCCCGTGGTAATTAGAGGGCATTGGCTCACGCTTCTTTTGCGCTGTTCGCTGGCAGATTGCCGTAGGACAATATCAGCTGGTCGCCTGATGTACTGGCTCGAATTCCAAACGCGATCGCATCCACTTTCGCGCGTTCAGCTTCGGCGGCATCGGCGCAGGTGACCACGATACGGCTGTCGATAACGTCCACATCTCGGAAAGCGTATTGAATGCTGGTATCAGCAGCAGTTTGAAGGGTCACAGGCTTATGTTCTCAAGACCTAGAAACAGACTACTGATGCACAGCGCTGATTAAAAGACCGGTAGGTGGCGCTTACCGTTGGCGGGCAGTTTGCGATAGCACTTGGGACAGGTAACGCCATCATCATGAGTCGGGAATTCCCAGCCCATGCGATCGCGTTTCGGCGGGGTGGCTCCGCACAGCGCAGGAGTTCGCCATTCGCCTATTTTGTCTTTGCCAAGCACGGCATGAACGACGGTGCCCTGCCTAGTTTTGACGTGGGTGTAGAGCTGCTTGCGGCCCTTCTTCTTTTTCTTTTCGGGTGCTGAGACTGGCTTGGATTTAGATTTTGTCTTGGATTCAGGGTTGGATGATGATGAGATCACGCTAGCGGACTGGGCCATCGCTGCTAGTTTCCCGACGACTGGAACTGCAACCGGAATCGCTTCGGCTTGTTTCAGCGATGAGATCGCCTGCGTTAGCTCAGCAATCTTGTCTCGCCGCTGGAGGGTGGCCAGCACTTCAAGGTACTTCTCGCTGCCGACTCGACCACAGGCGCTCAGCTCATTGCCGTTACGCAGGCGGGCGTACTCGTAGCCTGATTTGGAATGCGTCGAGATATCTAGCCGCGCATCCTCATGAGCAACCGCGCCAGATGCTTTGATCTGGACAATCAGCTGCTCTAGCTGGGCAATCACGGGAAATAGCATGTTGTAATTTATATCTTATATTACGACAGCGCGACGTCGGCGGAGATAGCTGAGGCGCTTTAATCAGTATGTCGTAATTTATATATATTTTTACGACTCAACGAATGATAGCGGCAAGATATCGCTGTCGTAAGGTTAGGCGGATTCTCTACGACAGCGGCAACGGAAATAGTGAACACTTCCACGGGGGCCTATAAGCCACCTAAGTATCGGAAGTCTTGCGGGTCATTGGCAGCTAGCCATTCGATGGCTTGGGTCTCGGCTAGGTAGGCAAACAGCTCGGCCAGGTCGGACTGCATTATTTTTTGCCCTCGCAATAGGCGGCTATTCTGGCGAATGTTCTTCACCGATGAGATGGCACCTGGTTGCAGGCTCGATATCCGCTTTTGGACTTCACTAATTTGTTCAGCCGTCAGGCCAAAGCGTTTTGGGGCTCGGCTCGGTTCTGGCGTTTCGACCGATAGCAGGCGCTCTAGGTCGGCTCTGATATTGGGTTGTGGGTCTGCTTCCGGCGCTGGTGGCTCCTGTGGCTCAGAGGTGGCAAACGAGCGGGTGTCTCGGTCAAAGCCTGATAGGTTCGGCAGCTGCGGCATTGATTGCCAGCAGTCGTTTACATAGTCGTAGACGGCTCGGCCACACTCGGAGAGATCGCACATCTGCATCACCGCTTTTTTGCCTTCCTCCGGCAGTGGCACAAACTTAGTGCCCAGTAGGGCATTGGCGGCGCGGCGATCGTGGTTACTGACAATGGCGATGGGCTTCAACAAGGAGCGGATACCGGCAGTGACGCCTAAGTCTTTAGCGTTGCTCACTTGGCCGATTTCCCAGATGTAGTTCTGCAAGCTATCGCCCATCGAGGACAGGCCGATCTTGTACTGGATATAGTCCTCAAAGCTTTCTTTCTCGGTCGTTTGCCACACCTTGTAGAGATAGGTCACCTCATCGAATATCAGCAGTTTCGCGCCTTCTACAGCTTTGAAGTCTTCTAAGCAGCCATTGATCCAAGAGACGATGTTGAGTGGGCTTTCGTCCAGGCCCTGAATAGAGCGGATGTCGTTGGCCACACCCTGCCAGTAGCCTGCTTCTTTCTCGTCGCCTTTGCCTTCCATCACGAAGATATGCAGCTGCGGGTGATGCTGACGCACGAGGCGCAGCAGGTTGGAGACGAACATGCCTTTACCTGCACCGGGAACGCCTACAACGGTCATACTGACTAGGCGCTGAGCAATGTGCTGCATCGTGTCGGTGAAGTTGTTTTTGGAGTGGGCAGCTGCGACTGTTGTTGTTTTAGTTGTCGGGTGGTCGCCTGATAGTTGCGGCTGTTGTTCTTCTACTGAAGGGGATTGCGCTGTTTGTTGTTTCGGTTGCACTGCGGTGACAGCAGCATCAAAGGCGGCGCGGTCTGCGTCTAGAACTCGCACGGGCTCACCATCAGACGGTGCGACTAATTGCTGAAGTTCACGCGGTAGGGATTTATCCAGCTCGTAGCCATGGCGCAGCAGGTTCGTTTCTGCCACTTTGTTCTTAGCTTCGGTGTCGGCGTACAGGCGCAGCTGTCGGTCACGTTCTTTCTGTTGCTTCACTTCGTCGATGTCGTCCTGTATCTCGTCTAGCTCATGGGCGGAGACGGCGACTAGGCCCGCACCGACAAAGGTCAGCATTAGCGTGATTCGGACCGGGGCATTCTTAGCTATCGGGATGAAGGTGAGGGCAAAGCCAAGCACTAGGCCGCTGTAGCAGGCGGTGGCCCTGGCCGGGAAAACATAGCGGATGGCAGTGGCAACTTTGGCGAGCAGGAAACGGAAGATCGCTCGGTTGCGATCGCTATTCAAATCAGCATCCAGCAGTTGCATCAGCGGATTGCCTACAGAATTTCCAGACATGTCCATAGCCCTCCGACAACGAACAGCAGCACAATCGCGGTGCTTTCGATGGCATCCACACCCAGCAAATTGAAGTTCAGCACTCCGGCCCAGCGCTTGCCCTGAAGCACACCCTTGATGCAAACGAGTAAAAAGACGAAGTAGATGACGGTGAGTACACCCAGGGCACCCACCGCGATCCACGTCTGCGGCCAGATAACGGCCAGCTGCACTAGGGCGCTACCGGCAAAGCCGGATAGAGAGTAGTAACCAAACTTAGACGCTAGGCGGTGACTCATAAGAAAAACGAGAGTAAGGGCTTGGGGGCTGTGATGCGTTTAGCTCACTAACTTGATGGGGTTCTGGGCTGCGGGGTTACTGCTACCGCTGAGCGATAGTGCGCCTTCATGGGTGCCACCGGCCGCGAGGTTGGTCACTCTTCTGAGTCCTTCCTGTAGCTGGCGGCGGTAGGCAGCAAAGCCTACATTCTCTTTCTCGATACCTGCGGCTAAGCCAATACCGGCTTTGGCGCGAACAATCTTGAGCTTGTGCTGGAGTTCTTGGAATTCTTTGAAGGCTTCTTCTCGGGCGATTTCGTTCTTGGCAGCGAGTTCGATTAGCTTCTTCATTCGTTTGACTAGCTCGGTGTCGATCTTGAGGAGGGCGATCGCACTATCAGCGACTCTAATTCCCTGCGAGCGCTTTTCGGCTTCTTCGGTCATCTGGTCAATGAACTGATCGGCACCGGCTTCATCAAAGCTCAGCCAATCGGTCGGCAGTTTGACGCCGGGGGGCAGCTGTAGGTTTTCTAGGTTGCTGGGGTTGAAGGTGTCGTCTGTCAGGCGGCTTTTGGTCGTCAGCTGGTTCTCTAGGCGTTTGGCGAGTAAAAAGGCCATAGGGTTGGTTCTCCTGAAGGATTATGGATGCAGGCGGTACTCAATTCGGTTCAGTCGCTGGTGGAAGCTAAAGGCTTTATCAACATCGAGGGCGATCGCACTACCTGCACAGAGCAAGATGCCGAATAACAGAACATGGGTCAGGGTGATGCGCGACTGCTTCAGTCGCTCGATGGTTTGTTGCTGTTGGCCGTCGCTGTTGCGTAGGAAGGCAAGGGCGTTCTGATGGGCTTCAAGCTGGCCCTCGACATTGCGCAGCTGGTCACCCAGCTGGCCTAGCTGCTGGCTGTGCAGATCGTCGGCTGTGGATAGCCGCTCGACTTGGCTGACGGCTCCTTTCAGGGCGCTTTTGAGTTTGCCGATACGTTGGTCAGCCAAGTCTAAGCCATCGCTTAGGGCTTCAACCTGGGTGGCCAGGTGCGTCACTTTCACTCTGACTTTGGCCTGCTCCTCGGTCAGCTCTGACAGTTCAGCTAGTTCGCTTAGGCTGATTTCTCTGTTTGTTTCTTTGGGGGCAGGCGGCATTGTGGCACTGCCAAATAGTTCTTGATTCAGGTCGCGTTTATTCACGGTCTAACCACCCTCCTACTGTTTGGCCGATGGCGGCACTGTGGTCTTTGGCATCCAGCAACGGGTCTAGCCAGCGGGCGGCTCGCCAGCCGGTGTAGGTGCCGCTGCCGAACATGACAGCGCTCAAACTAAATAGCAGCAGAAGGCGGATAAACATGGCGGTTTCTCCGGAAATATTGCCCTCAGATGTCCGCGTACAGGCGCGAACAATCGGGCGTAGACTTTATCTGACGGGTGTTTCAGCCGAGGACAGAGAAACAGGCCGAGGACATGGTGAGGACAGCCGTGAACAAGGCGAGGACAGCCCGAGGACAGCGACGATCAGGTTCAGCGTGAGCAAGCAACAGGCAAGTGAGAGCAGAAAAACAGTGGCTTTCTGCCACGCAGTCGGCGCAACAATTACTCGGACGCTGGGCAGCGCTCGGGCAGTGCCGTATTCGTCGAACCAGCGGCTGACAGCAGGGTTATCGGTTGCGGCTTCGAGGCTGATAGCTGTTGGCGCAGCTGAGAGAAAGGGCTGGTGGCTTTTGCAGCCCCCTCGTTGAAGCCTTTGAGAAAGGCGCTGAACGCTTGCTGATTGACGTACTCAGCGCTTTGCTGGCCGATGGCGTAGGCGTCTGCAGAGACATCGCTGGCGAGCTGCTGGGTAACGGCGACAACTTCAGATTGAACGGTGCTGGCGGTGTTCAGAGCTTGAGGTTTTGGGGCTTCAGACGTTTTTTCTGTCGGGGCTTTACGCGGGTCGTTCTTCGGCATGGTCTCCATACTCCTGATTGAGAAATTGATTGGTGGTGCGTCCTGCGGCTAGGGCTTCGAGGTAGCGACCGAGCAAACGCAGGTCATCCATCGTGTAGAAGCCTTCGCTGTCGGCCTGGACACCGATGCGCTTGCGCCAGGTGCGTAGGGTTTCTGAGATAACGGGCTTTCCTCTGACCATCGCAGCGAATTCCCGGAGTTGAAACGGGGTCACGCGCTCGTCGTCTGATTGGGCTAGAACCTCGACGGTAGTTGACGGGGACGCTTCTGAAACGCTCACGAAGCGCATTGAAATGGGCACGGGTTAGCTTCTCCTTCGATGCTGGTATGCAGGTCATCGCTGAACCGTTTCTGAATTTATTTGAGCTGGGCAAGAAACGGGCAATCCGTTTCTCGAAACGCAGCACTTTAAGTCGAAATGTTGCGAAACGCGATCGCACAAAAAGATGTTAGAATCTAATTAGATTCTAACAACATCTTATATATTTCTATTTTGATGTCTATAGATCGATTTGGCCTGCAAGGGGATAGAATCCAGATGACCTCAGACACAGAGTTCCAAATGTCAGACCGTTTTTCCGTGACTCTCGCCGATGGCCTTGCTGCGGATCTCCAACAATGGGCCAACGAAGAAGGACGGGCTAAAGCGAATCTAGCGAGCTTTCTCATAGAGCTCGCTATCCGGCAGAAGTTTCCTGATAAGTATCCTCCGCTAGCTGCGGGACGAACTAAGAAGGGAACAGGTAACCGTGATGAGTAGAACTGTAGAAAAGGAGAATCCCATCTCAATAAAAAACAACAGCATCAATAAGCACTAAAAAACGGCCCAAACCCGAGGGTTCAGACCGTTCTCTAGTACTAGTCAAGTAAATCCTGTGACTTCTAAATCTAATAACTGCGCTTCTTGGCCGGAGTAACAGCTATTGATTTCCCCGAAGTTCAGCAGGGACAATGTCGTGCGGGGTGCCGTACGTTGATTTCATGTTACCCGATTTTTCGCAGTTGCGTAAGCAGCCGCGCGATCGCACCTCTTCGCGATCTTTAACACCCTCGGATCGTAAGGGTTTTGACAATCTAAAAAGTTCTCAACAATTTACTAAGCAATCCGTCTCAAAACCTTTTGGTGAGGTGGATCACGACTTCTTTGCACTCTGGACGACATGCCCCAGCTGGTCACCCATCCTCAAGAAGAAGGACGGCTGGATTACTATCGTCAATCCTTCAGGAAAGAAGGTGCCGCTGGTGCTCGGCTCAACTGAGTCTCACTATCGGCGTGACTACATCATCGGTAAGCGCTTCGGTAAGCTCACCAACTATCTGATGATTGATGTCGATAGGGGTAGTCCGTTTCATCCCCGTAACGGGGGAATAGGACCGATTACAGAGGCGATGGAGTCGCTGGGCCTCTGTCGGTTCCTACTGATACGCTCTAGCGGTTCTGATGGGTTGCATATTTACTTCCCGTTGGCGGTGCCGGTGAGTGCCTGGGGGATTGCTTGTGCGGCTCATGCTGCCCTTACGACTGCTGGGGTTAGGGTGGCCGGGGGTATCTGTGAGCTGTTTCCGAATAAAAAGGCATTCAATGCTGAGCACAATGGGCATCGTCTACCTCTTCAGCAGGGGTCTTTCATCCTCGATGACGATTTTCGTTGTATCGGCAACGATAAGGCGGTCTTTTTACAGCAGTGGCAACACTGCACAGCGGGGCAGGATGAGGCGCTGCTGGCTGATGTGCTGGCCGAGAAGCCCCTGCCAATACCGAAGCGCATTTCGGTTAATTCGCTACCACCAATTGCCTGGACAGGGCCAGGTCAGTCCAATGAGGTAATGAAGGAGCTGGTCAACTATGGTGATCGCTATCTGGGGTTGAAGACGATTCCGGCGCTGGGCGATTGGATGGTGGCGGTGGCTCCTCAGCTATCGGGCTTTGAGCAGTTTGCCAGTGAGGAATCAAGGAATGACCTGACGCGTAAAAACTGGGCCTATCGCTGGGCTAAGAGTCACTTTAAGAGCGTTCGGCAGTATGCAGCAAAGTCTAGCTTTGACCACAATGCAGTGGTTGCAGCTGAGGCGTTAGAGCGGTTGATGGTGGCACTGAGCAAGGTCGTTATCGTCGGCGCGTTCGGAATTAAGAAGCTATGGCAAGCACTCTCTGAAATTTCTAAAGAGCTGTTTGGTGTGGGGTTTAGCTGGGGCTTGTTTCAGAAGCATCGGGAGTTGATTCTGGCTAGGGTCAGTAGTTCTCGTAACGTTGGCCTCTCTAAAGGTAATGAAGAGGATAAAAATTCTTCTTCTCCAGAGCTGGCTAAGCCATTAGATTTTGAAACGAGGAAAGCACCTAAAAAGCATCTACCAGAGTTACTAACAGCTAGGTGTGTGACTGCTAGTGATGGCAATGTTTTGAAGCCGTCTAGCACCCCCTCTGAGTTGGGATTAGAACAGGGAGATGCTCAGGAAATTGAAGGGCCGCAGGAGGCTGTTGAGCTGGCAATGGGAGACATCGTTAGAGTCCAGCAGCCTGGAAGCGACGCAGACGGCATTCAAACGCGGGTAACAGGGAAGGCGACGGATGTAGACGGCAGGCTGCTCTATCGGCTTGAGCATCGAGCTGAGGGTAAGCCGTTGATGTTGCCAGGGGATTGCTTAGTGGCGGTCTCGGATGCAAAGCCTGCTCAGGGTATTGAGGGCGTTATCAGGGCGACGGCGGCACAGCTGCTGCAAGTACTGGGTAAGGCTTGTCCCTTCGTTGGGCCGGGGCTGTGGACGGTCAAGCGGGAGGAGGTGTCGCCGCTGGCATGGCGGCAGTTAATGTGGCTTGCTGGGGAGAGGTAGATATCAATTGACAGTTCTCAATCACAAGGAATACACAAATGAAGTTCACACACTTATTTGCGCAATAACGCAAGGGTTTGCGCAAGTAAGTGCGTAAACCCTTGCGTTATTGCGCACTTGCTGGAATGCTTGAGTCCGTAAAGGAGCCATCAATATGCCGATAATTGCTGTTTCCAATTTCAAAGGTGGTGTAGGAAAGACTACAGCTGCGATCTGCTTAGCCACATTGCTCTCTGAAAATGACAACGTACTGCTGATAGATGCGGATCAGAACCAGAGCGCGTTGCTGTGGAGCAATAGTGGGCACTTGCCTTTCAAGGTGCTGACAGAAAAAGCTAGCCGGAAAGCAATGATCGGCGGCAGCTACCAGCACATCATCATAGACTCGCAGTGTGCACCAAGCAGCGGCGAAGCCAAAGCTTTAGCTGAGGGTTCTGATTTACTGGTTGTCCCAACGACACCAGATGGCCCTAGTCTTGCCGCTACTGGTCGGGTGTTTTCTGAGCTTCAAGAGATAGAAAACGCTATGGCCTTGATATCGATGGTGCCGCCATCGCCACAGAAAGACGGTGCAGAAGCTGCTGAGGCATTAAACCACGCAGGCATCCCATATTTCAAAAGACAAATTCGTAACGGCAAAGTCTATAAAAGAGCATTTGAGTCTGGCCTAACGCTGCCCCAGATGGGCAGTCGGGATAGAGCCGGACAACTATGGAGAGACTGGATAGAACTCAAATCTGAAATACAGGAGGTTTTGAGCAATGAGTAGATTCGACGATATTCTTGGAGCTGCTAGCAAGCAGCAAGGTAAGGGCAAAGCAGTCTCAAAATCAGGAAATAGAAAGAGCAGCAACAGCAGTACACGTACTGACTTTTGGGACGCAATGGAAAAACCTGAAAGGGCAGCTACCATCAAACTATCAGTCTCAGTTCCTTTAGATCTCAACGAGAAGATAGAAGGAAAGGCCCGTACACTAGGCATCTCAAAGAACGAGCTCATTAACAAGATGCTCACATACTTGCTTGAGTAGTTACGTAAGTACTTGCGCAAGCGTTTGCGCGTATACGCATTTACGGAAGTAAGCAATCATGGATGATTCACTCACTGGCCAAAAGTTATTCGAGGAGGTTCGTCAACTTATCGATACGGCTAAGCAGAGAACTGCGATCGCAGTAAATGCAGAGCTGACTTTGTTGTATTGGAACGTTGGAAAACGTATTCAGGAGAAGGTGCTGGAGCAACGGAGAGGCGAGTATGGAAAGCGGGTAGTTTTAGGTCTTTCGCAGCAACTGACACAAACTTACGGACGTGGCTGGGGACAACGGCATCTATGGAATTGCCTTCGTTTTGCAGAGCAATTTCCTGATTTAGAAATAGTGCACACAGTGTGTGCACTATTGAGCTGGTCACACCCGCGATTACTCAGCACAATGGATGACTCATTCAAGCGCGACTTCGATGTAGAAGTCGCGCAGATTGAGAAATGGAGTGTCCGCCAGCTTAAAGAACGTATTGACTCCATGCTATACGAGCGTACTGCGCTCTCTCGCAAACCGGAAGAAGCTATCCAGCAGGATTTAGCTCAGTTACGAGACGTGCAAGAAGTTACACCTGACCTTCTACTGAAAGATCCATACGTTCTGGACTTTCTAGATTTGAAAGATAGGTATACAGAGCGTGACTTAGAAGATTATAGTGGACCCCAAAAATTGGACAGGTAGCTAAGTTCTGGAATACTCAAATCA
>ERZ1740060.816-NODE-816-length-13059-cov-8.523070_pt1 | contig 13059 bp, 14 predicted proteins | sample MGYA00581743_ERZ1740060 | MGnify/ENA primary metagenome ERZ1740060 (study PRJEB43018, sample SAMN04849235) | marine metagenome | isolation source: floating plastic debris | place: Pacific Ocean | collected 2008-08-27 | study: EMG produced TPA metagenomics assembly...
GGGTTGAGGCGTGAAGGCGTTGAGTCAAGGTTGCGATGGCGCGTAAGGACCGGTCTTCGACCATCGCGCTTTCAATAATATATCGGTACTATTTTGATGCCCAAGACGGATTGTAATTCGTCCTTCCTCCTAAGGTGCCATGTATCGTCTGTATGATTTTTTGCCCTCTGGCAATGGCTATAAGGTGCGTTTACTACTAACCCAGTTGGGGATGCCGTTTGAGTTGACCCTATTGGACATTATGAAAGGGGAAACCCGCACGCCCGAATTTCTGGCCAAGAACGCCAATGGTCGGATTCCGTTATTAGAGCTGGAGTCGGGAGTGTATCTGTCTGAGTCGAATGCGATCTTGATGTACCTGAGTGAGGGGACGGACTTTTTGCCTACGGATCGCCTCGCCAAGGCCCGAGTACTGCAGTGGCTATTTTTTGAGCAGTACAGCCATGAGCCGAATATTGCGACATCCCGGTTTTGGTTGACCCACGGCATGGGGATGGAGAAGCAGCAGGCGTTGGCGGACAAGCAAGCGCCTGGGTATGCGGCGCTACAGGTTATGGAAGATCGTTTGGCGGATCATCCGTTTTTGGTGGAAGACCGCTACACGATCGCGGATATTGCCCTCTATGCCTATACCCATGTGGCGGAGGAGGGGAATTTCAGTTTGGAGAATTATCCACAGATTCGGGCTTGGTTGGGGCGGGTGAGAGAGCAGGCGAATCATGTTTTGATTACGCAGGCGGAATTTTAGGCGGCTGGGTTGCGTGTCTACTGAATTTACCGGAAGTCGGAATTGGGGGCTGGCCCCCAAACCCCCTAATGTGGGGTCCGATCTCCCCCATGCCCCCCGAAAAGGGAATATGGGTTGGGTCTTTAATGCGAACGGTAAGACGTCAGGGTCGAGTAGGGAAAGACCAGAATTGTTTTGCACTGTAGGGGCAGTGCCTTGTGCCTGCCCCAAAGGCATTTACAATCCTGCCTTTAGCAGCCTGTCTGCGGTTAGGTCTAACCCTTTGAAATGTTTGGACAGCAATGGGTCGGGGCCAACAAACCGTTGCGCTTGATAGGTCTCGCCTGCCAGGGACAATATCCAGACTTCGGCAGCGATCGGGTCAATAATCCAATATTCAGGAATGCCGCGTTGGGCATACTCTTGACGTTTTTCGATGTAGTCGCGATCGCGGGATGTTTTATCGGTGTCGCTACTCGACACGACCTCTACGACCAACTGAGGGGCGGGCTGATCCAGCCGCAGTAATTTACCGTCTTCGAGAATAGCTGCTGCCGATGCCTCCGTATGTAGAATCAAGTCGGGCTCTCGTGCCGTGGTTTTTACAGACTGCACCTGAATCTGATGGTGAGTTGCCAGACAGTAGTAGGGAATGCCTAAGCTCAGGAAAGTACTAATCAAGAAGAGGGCGATTGTATTGTTGAGCGGGCTCTCTGTGGGCATCTCAACTAGAACTCCATCCACCAACTCATAACGGGTATCGGTGCCATCGTTGTAGTCTAGATAGGCCTCTAGGGTCATCGGCTGGTCGAGAGGCTTAGATTTGGCAATTGTCATAATGCCGGTGCCGTTTTAAGGCTACTGATAGGGCTATGATAACGGTCCTATGGAACTGGGGTATGACTGCCTGCCCGTTGGTCACCTTGTCTAGTTGGAGGTGATGACAAAAGAACCGGAAGGCAGAATTGGGAGCTGGCCCCCAAGCCCCCTGATATGGGGGCCTAACTCCCCCAACCCCCCCGAAAAGGGAATATGGGCTGGGTCTTGAATGCGAATGGTAAGACGACAGGGGCTGGAGAACTAAAGACCGAAAGCGTTGTTGTACTGTAGGGGCAGTGTCTTGTGCCTGCCCCAAAGGTGTTTACAATCCTGCCTGCAGCAGTTGTTCTGCGGTCAGGTCTAGTGCTTCAAAATGCCTGGACAGCAGTTGGTCTGCGCCAATAAACCGTCGCTCTTGATAGGTCTCACCAACCAAGGTCAATATCCAGACTTCAGCTGCAATGGGGTCAACAATCCAATATTCAGGAATGCTGCGTTGGGCGTATTCTTGACGCTTTTCGATGTAGTCGCGATCGCGGGAGACTTTATCGGTATCACTGCTGGAAACCACTTCCACCACCAGCCGAGGAGCAGGCATGTCCAACGTGATCAGCGATCGTCTTTGCCTTGATAATGCCTTCACTCCCGCTTCAGTTAAAAGCATCAAATCGGGATAGCGGGTGTTGGCAGCTTTGCCAGAGACCACAATTTCTGTGCCCCGGCGAATGCAGTAATGGGGTAAAAATCTCAGAAAAACGGAAACGAGGAATCCTGATATCAGCACATTAATTTCACTTTCAGCACCCATTTCTACAAGAACTCCATCCACCAACTCATAACGGGTATCAGTACCATCGTCATAGGCGAGATAGGCCTCTATGGTCATGGGTTGGGGCGGACGCGGGGATCTGGCAATTGTCATAATGCCGGTGCCGTTTCAAGGCTGCTGATAGGGCTATGATAGCGGTCCTATGGAACTTGCTAGGGGTACGACGCCTACCCTTCAGGATTGAGCGAGTAGGGGCTGTGTCCCCGCGCTGTGCAGTAGGATCAGGGAGCTGCTTGGACATACTGCGTGTTTTTTAGCGTTGTCATTCCCACCTATAACCGCAAACCTGTGCTCGAAAAGTGTTTGCGGGCTTTAGAGGCTCAGGTCTTCACGGCAGATAGCCCGATTCAGCGCTACGAGCTGGTGGTGGTAGATGATGGCTCCACTGACGGGACGGTGGAGTGGCTGCAGGAAAACCCAGACCGGTTTCCCCATGTGCGGGTGGTGCAACAGGCCCACAAGGGCATCGCTGAGGCCCGCAATCTGGGGGTGACGTCTGCCCAGGGCGACGTGATTGTTTTCATCGATAGTGATGTGTTTGTGCTGCCTGATTGCCTTAACCAGCATGGCCTCGGTCTGCACAAGGCAGCGCAGCAAGGTAACGATAAAGTTTTCACCTATGGGCAACTAATCAATACCTGCGACTTTGAGGCTCCGATGGATGCCAAGTTGAAGGTGACTGACTTTTCAGCGGCGTTTTTTGAAACCAATAATGTGGCGATCGCCAAGCACTGGCTCGTAGATGCGGGCCTGTTCGACACCCAGTTCACCCAATATGGATGGGAAGATCTAGAGATGGGGGTGCGGCTCAAAAACATGGGTTTGACCGTGGTGAAATGTGCCGCTGCAATCGGCTATCACTGGCATGCGCCCTTCTCTGTGGATGAAATTCCCAGTTTGATCGAGAAGGAAATCCAGCGGGGGCGGATGGGGGTCGTGTTTTACCAAAAGCATCCCTCCTGGAATGTGCGGATGATGATCCAGATGACCTGGCTCCACAGGCTGCTGTGGGGGCTCCTGACCCTAGGGGGACGGCTTAACGAAAAGACCATGACGCCGTTACTGGAATGGATCGTTAACCAAGGCAAACCCCAGCTCGCTCAGGAAATTGCTCGGATTTTTCTAAATTGGTATAACGTGCAGGGAGTTTATGCCGCTTATGCAGAGCTGCAGAACGATGGTTGAAAGACCAGCCCGCTACTACCCCTAACGGAAGTCGCTTGTCTTGAGTTCATTGCAGTACGATACCGCCGCCATTATTGAGGGATATGCCAAGGGCTATTTCTTGATGGCGGATGAGGGTGGCGAAAAGTTAGGTTGGTATTCCAGCCGAGAACGCACTTTAATTCCCCTAGATGAGCGATTTCGCTACCCCAAATCGCTGCGGCGAGTGCTGAATCAGCAGCGATTTACCACGGCCATCGACCAGGACTTTTTGGGGGTGGTTGCAGGCTGCGCCGATCGCGACTCCACCTGGATTTCTGAAGATCTGAAGACGATTTACTGGGAGTTGCATCAGGCTGGTTGTGCCCACAGTTTTGAAACCTGGCAGGGAGATACCCTGGCAGGCGGTATTTTAGGGATTGCCCTTGGCGGGGCCTTCATTGGGGAATCAATGTTTTATGCCATTCCAGAAGGGTCAAAGGTGGCCATGGTGAAATTGGTGGAATGGTTGCGATCGCAGCAGTTCACCCTGTTTGATGCTCAAATCATGAATCCTCACCTGGAGCGATTTGGGGCCTATAACGTTTCAGCCCAGGTTTACCGCAAGCAGCTCATTCAGGCCTTAAAGCAGCCCAGCTCCTTCGTCGGAACCCCCGCCTGAATCATTGTTTGCCATGGCTACCCCTTCTACTGAAGTTCTCAACATGCATGACTCTGGCTTAACTGAGGCGCTGGCGTTTGTGCAGGGACAAGGAAAGGCTCCAGCGGCTCCAACCGTTGTCGATGCCCTGCTCGCGATGGAAAAGCAGGCCAAAAAAGAAAAGCGCCTCAGCTATGAGCAACTGCTCGGGACTTGGCGGCTGGGATTTATTACCGGTACGGTCAAAACCCGTCAGCGGGCGGGCACCGTATTGGGGGCAGGGCGGTTTTTGCCGAAATTTGTAGGGATTCGGCTTAAATATGAAGCGACCGACGGTACAGCAGGCATTGGAACCGTGGAAAATAGCGTTACCCTTGGCGCATTGCGGCTGCAGCTTACGGGACCGACCCGATTTTGGCCTCAGACCAACAGTTTGGCCTTCGACTTTACCCAGTTAGAAATTCGTTTGGGTGGGCTACGCCTTTACAGCGGGGAGCTGCGGGGCGGGGCGGCCCGCAGCGCTGCTTTCCAGACCGAGACCCTCAAAGATCAGGCATTCTTTACCTATTTCTGGGCAACGGAGCAAGGCATTGCAGCGCGGGGACGCGGGGGTGGTTTAGCCCTCTGGGTGCGTGACCCTAAATTAACTTGACGGCCCGCAGCCCAAAGTAAAGCACTAGGGCTGTTCCGATAAAGCCCCCTAACAAAATCACATAGCTTACGGCACCAGCCATAGGTCAACGCTCCGAATTAAGACATGTCCAGTATTAGACCATGTTCTCGACCCGGAAGGGTGGGGTATAGCAGTCGCCAGTCCGGTTAGGACAAGACTGCGACCCACTTTGCTTATGCGCTAAAGCTCAGAGCAATCCTAGGTGTCCTAAGCAAAGTGGCCAGCGCTATATATGCTTCGTCCGAATGTCAAAGCAGGGGTACTGAAGGTGCAAAGGATTGGATCTTCTGCGCATTGTCAACCCCGCATTAGCTAGAGGCTTGGGCTCCATGGCTGCGAGGGTTATCGCTGCGATCTGCCCCCGAGGGCTGGGCCTCTAGGTCGGAGGTTTCTCCGGTGTGATCAGCATGGGGTAGGGGGTTCTGGTTGAGCAACGCCTCTAAATTGCCCGCCAAAATGGTGCGGGGTTGCTCCCCAATGGCCACCGCCACCGTCTCGCTACTGTCATTTAGATAGACAAAGTGGGGAATGCCATCCACGCGGTAATGGAGCATCTCGGGTAGCCACTTATTGTTATCCACATTCAGCATCACAAAGTTGACCCGGTCCCCGTAGGTGTCTCGCAGCGCCGCCATATCCCCCGCCATGGCTTGGCAAGAGGTACACCAGTTGGCGTAGAACTCGACCAAAGAAGGCTTGCCGTTGGTCAGTGCCTGCTCCATGGGAACGGCCTCTGCCGCGAGGCTTTCTAAAGAAGCCGTCGGGGTTTGCGCCCGTAACCCTAGTACCACCAGCACAGAGAGGGCGATCGCAACCGTGACCACCAACAGATTGCGCAGTTGGGTTCCTAAGGAAGGGCGGGCGTCATCGGGCTGCTCGGCGGACTGTTCGGGGGAATTCGCTGTCATGAATGCAAAATTGCTTTTCCCAGATCATAACCCGATGATTTAGCGTTAAGGGTCCGAAACGCCCAATGCGCCACGGGGGGTTTGTTAGACTGAAATGCATCTTTACCTATCAGAAACCGTCTCTCCTATGACTGCCACCCTCGTTCCTGGTCGGTTGTTCCGTGCCGAAGAAATCCCCTCCCTGTCCTATCAGTCCACGGGCGATCGCTTCGATGAGTCCTGGCGGGAACCCCTTTCAATCCTGCTGGGGTTAGGGCGGGCCGCAGGGGCGGATCTGATCGAATTTTTCCTAGAGCGCAACCAATATATAAGTTGTTTGGCTGAAGACGACGCCATCACCAGCATCTCCCCCCGCATCGTCGCTGGCGCTGGGGTACGCGTCTTTAAAGGCAAAGCCGACTGCTATGTGAGCACCAACGACCTCACCTTCCAAGGGCTGAAAGCCGCCATGGAGAAAGGGCTGGCGATCATGGGTCTGCTGCTCCCTAGCCCCACCTCTCATTTATCGGAGCTGAACCTAGAGCTGTTCCGCGACTATGCCTCTGTCAAAGGCAAAGATGCCTGGTTGGGCCAGTGCAGCTCCATGCAAGAGATGGGCGATATTTTGCTGTCTGCAAACGGGGCGATTTCAAAAGCCGCCAGCCACGTTCAGGCCCGTCGCTCCGCCTACTTCCGCGATTGGCAAGAGATTTTGGTCGCCGCTAGTGACGGCACCTTTGCCCGCGACATTCGCCTCACCCAGTCCGTGGGCAGCAACCTGCTCTGCGCCGATGGCGACCACCGCTCCTCCATTGGTCAACGCCTCGGCGACACCAGCGACCCAGGCTTCCTGCGTACCTGGGACTACGGCACCACCGCCCAAGAAGTATCCGAGTCGGCAGGCAAGATGCTCTACGCCGACTATGTGGAATCGGGCACCTACCCCATCGTTATGGCCAACCACTTTGGCGGCGTGATCTTCCACGAGGCTTGCGGTCACCTATTAGAGACCACTCAAATTGAGCGGGGCACCACCCCCTTTATGGAAAAGAAAGGGGAGAAAATCGCCCACGAAAACCTGACTGCTTGGGATGAGGGCCGCGCCACTGACGCCTTCGGCACCATCGACATGGATGACGAGGGTATGCCCACCCAGCGCACTCTGCTGATCGAGAACGGTGTGTTGAAGAACTTCCTCAGCGATCGCGCTGGCTCCATGCGCACCGGCCATCCCCGCACCGGTAGCGGTCGTCGCCAAGGCTACACCTACGCCGCCGCCTCCCGGATGCGCAACACCTACATTGCTGAAGGTGACTTCTCTACTCAAGAGATTTTCGACTCCATTGAGAAGGGCATTTACTGCAAGAAGATGGGTGGCGGTAGTGTCGGTGCGACCGGGCAGTTTAACTTCGGGGTGGATGAAGCCTATCTGATTGAAAATGGCCAGATCACCAAGCCCCTGAAAGGCGCGACCCTAATTGGGGAAGCCCAAGAGGTGATGCAGCGCATTTCCATGTGCTCTAACGATCTCAGTCTTGCCCCTGGCTTCTGCGGCTCTATTAGCGGCAGCGTCTACGTTACGGTCGGTCAGCCTCACCTGAAGGTGGATGCGATCACGGTGGGTGGACGATAGGCCTGTGACAAGACCTGAATGGGTTGCAAGATCCCCCCGGCTATCGCCACTCCCCTTAATAAGCTGCCGTTCATACACATCTCAGGCTGAGGTTCAGAATCCTGAATTACCCCCCTTATTCCCCCCTTGCCAAGGGGGGAAACCTAGTTCTCCCCCTTACCAAGGGGGAGTTAGAGGGGGTCTACCGATCTCTTTCAGCAAGGTAGATGACTTATGTATAAGCGGTAATCCAGTAAAGGGGGCAGGGGGGGATCTTCTGGTTGTTGAGGATGTCTCATGCTTACGACACGGTCGGAGCAGTGATGAGCAGTCTCTGTTCTTGGGGCATCAGTGATGCGAACCCTTTACTTCTTAGTTCCCGGCACCAGCGGTAAGTACCGCTGCGGGGGCCTGTCTGCTGAGCTAAATACCCTGGCCTTGGCCCAGGAGATCTGTCCCGCTGAGGTGGTCACCTACCAGCAGCGAGAGCCGGATACCCTGTTTTTGGCAGATGCGCTGAAAACACCGGGCGATCGCATTTTTGTGGTCAGTTGGGGCTTTCAGGTGCCGAGGCAACTGGCCAAGCTAAAGGGAGAAGCGGTGGTTTACCACGCCCACAGTGCCGGTTATGGCTTCCGTATCCCGGCTTCGGTGCCCATCCTCACCGTCAGCCGTAATACCCTCGGCTATTGGGGCCAGCGCTGTGCTAACGGTGCCCTTTACCATTTGCCCAATGTGATTGGGGAGGAATTTGGAGATCGCCAACTGTCCCGCGACATTGACGTGTTGGTGCAGGCCCGCAAGTCATCGGAATACATGCTCAAACAACTGGTTCCGGCCTTGCAGAAGCGCTGCAATGTGGTGCTGCTAGATCACTTTGTGGAAGATTTGGGGGAACTGTTCAACCGAGCCAAGGTGTATCTCTACGACTCTGCCGAATATTGGGCGCAGTACCGCCTTACCGAAGGCTTCGGATTGCCCCCCATGGAAGCGATGGCCTGCGGTTGCCAAGTCTTTTCTAGCCTCAACAGTGCCCTGGCCGATTATTTAGATCCGGGCTTTAATTGCCAAAAAATCGGCATCTATTCTACGACCTACGACGTAGAGCGCATCTTAGCTGCCGTAGCCAATCCCCATCCGGTGCGACTGCCAGAAAGCTTCTTTGAACCCTATCGCCGCGATAAGGTCCTGCCCCGACTCCGTCAGATTCTGAATGAAATCAATCACTTCTTTGACCATGCGGCGCATCACCCCAGCGACATCCCTGACCTATCTGCCACCCGCCTCACCCGCCTGCGTCTACAGCGCACCTGGGCAAAGGTTAGGAAACGGCTAGGCGGATAGGGCAGGCACAAGACCTGCCCCTACATTTCACCTTCCCCCAGAGCCATATGGATGACGCGTTCATTTTCTCGTGACTCTAAACATCGCGATAATGTCGAAACACCATGACTAAATCTGTACGAAACGATCGTTACAAAGGCCATTCTAGTGACACCTTCCGCGAGGTCCAGGACGGCGGTGCGTCCTGGTGGAGGGGGGCTGGGGGCAGCCAAATGTCCCCAGTAGAAACGGATTGCTTTCCCCTGAATATTTGTTTTAGCTACCGTCTTAAGAAAACAAATTCCCCCCAAAAACCATGACTCGACTCAATACTTGGACCGCAACGGCCACCATCGCCCTCACCCTCGGACTCTCCGCCTGTGGGGGTGAACCCGTTGACTTAGGCGGATACGAACCGCTGAGCTACGACTATGTCTCAGGTGACGACGACAGTGATAACTACCTGCTTCAGATTCACATCGACGGCGTCATCCTCAACAGCCCCGCCAGTAGCGGTCTGTTTGGGGTAAGTGGGGTGACCTATGGCTATGAGCTGCAGGAAATTTTAGAGAAGGCCAGCGAAGACGAGCAGGTGAAAGGCATCTTTTTGCGGCTTTCGACCCCAGGGGGCACGGTGGTCGGGTCAGAAGTGATTTATCAGGCCCTGGCCGACTACAAAGAGACTACCGACAAACCGATTGTGGCCTATATCGAAGGGCTATCGGCCTCAGGTGGCGTCTGGTCGATGGTGGCAGCGGACGTGATTTACGCGGCCCCCGGCAGCATTGTCGGCAGCATCGGCGTAGTTGGCCCCTCCCTATTGTTTTTCGACGATCCGGTGGCCATTGATGGGGGGCTATTTGGGGGCGGCATCACCACCCGGAATGGCATTCAGCAATTCGCGATCGCCGCTGGCAAGGGCAAAGACCTGGGCAATCCCTTCCGCGCCCCTACCGAGGAAGAACTGCAGGTGGTGCAGACGGCCATCAACAACGAATACAGCAACTTTGTGGCCCATGTGGCTGAAACCCGAGGCATCTCTGAACAGACCCTGCGGGAGGAGATGGGAGCCTACATCTTTGATGTTCAAACCGCCGAAGATTACAACCTGATTGACGGCACTTCAGGGCGTCCCGAGGCATTGGCGGATTTGGCCCAACGGGCGGAATTGGAAGAGGATTATCAACTGGTGCAGGTGAGCTACCCCCAACCCAGCCTATTGGATATCTTGCTGGGCAAAGCCCCAGAACCCCTCACCTTTGAACAGCAGCAAACCTTGATTCAGTCGGACCTCTGCAGCGTGACCACCACCAGCGTCTTGGCCTACCACGGTGACATCACCGCCCTCTGCCCGAGTCCTTACTAGGTATCAACATGCCGCTGGAAAACCGCTTGCTGCCGGGAACCTTGAATCAGCGTATCTAAACAGACACCATTGCCCAACGCCAACAGCACGTTTGCTTCGGTTTCTGGATCAACATCTGAGCGAAGGAGGTGGCCTATGCACCCGGAGATCGCTAGCCAACGCTTCAGACTCACGGCTCATTCAATTCACAAGATCGAGCGCGCCTCTCTAGCACTCCCAGGGCGGAACGGGGTGAAACTGTTCGATCAAAAAATCAATCATGGCGTGGACTTTGGGAGCCATGATCCGGCGACTGGGATAGAGCAGCCAAATCGCCGCATGGGTGGTGAGGGGAAATTCCGACATCACCTCAACGAGTTGTCCAGATTTAAGGCTGTCACTGGCATTCCACAGCGACTTAATGCCAATCCCCAAGCCTTGTTCCAGCAGGGTGCGTAAGGCCTCACCATCATTGACCACAAACGATCGCGGTACGCTCACCGTTTGCCCATTTTCAAACGTCCACTTTGTAGCTTCCGCAAGGCAGACGCATTGATGCTCGGCCAGATCGTCAGGCTTTGAAGGCGCACCATGCTGATCAAGATAGGTAGGAGACGCCGCTAGAATGCGGCGATCAGCGGCTAACTTGCGCACAATCAGACGACTATCGACCAGCGGGGCATTGCGAATAATCAGGTCATAGGCCCCTTCGACCACATCCAAGACTTCATCCGATAGGCGCAAATCAAGGCTGACTCGGGGGTGGCGGGCATGAAATTCGGCCAAGATCGGAATGATGTACATGCGGCCAAAGGAGCCCGGCATGGTGATGCGCAGTGAACCCTCCGCGTCTGCCCCTTGCCCCTTGACGGCACTGAGTCCGGTTTCTAGGGTTTCGAGCAGCTCTTGGACATAGGGCAGAAACGCCTCACCATCGGTGGTTAGGGAAACGGCGCGAGTGGTGCGGTTGAACAGACGCACCCCCATGGTTTCTTCGAGCTTAACCAAACGGGCGCTGGCACTGGCGGGTGAGAGCGCCAGGTCTTGCGCGGCTGCCGTGACCCCACCGAGTGCAGCAATTCGCAGAAATAAACGCAGCGATAAGATGTCCATTTATCAAAAATATCCGAATTATCATTTTGCCAAACGCCTATTTATCTTTTTGATCTGAATAATTACGATGCTGTTATCGCTTCTACGAGTTGAAAGGAAACAGCACAATGAAGGCAATGCTCGTCAGGTCCTACGGTGAAGACGCGACGTTTGAACCGGCGGAAATCGAACCACCCCAGGTCCAAGCGGGTCATGTCCTCGTGAAGATCGCGGCGTCGAGCGTCAACACGGTCGATACGATGATTCGCAAGATGGGCAAGGAATTACCCCTTTCGCCCGATACCCCTGCGATTCTAGGAATGGACTTCGCCGGGACGGTCGAGGCGGTTGGCGAGGGCGTGTCAACCTATGCTGTTGGCGATGACGTTTACGGCTGTGCGGGCGGACTGGCCGACTTACCGGGCACCTTGGCAGATTACATCGTGGCGGATGCCAACCTCATTGCCCATAAACCCAAAAACTTGTCGATGCGTGAAGCCGCCGCCCTGCCGTTAGTCGCGATTACGGCTTACGAGGGGCTAGCCCGCGCGGGCATCCAATCAGGCCAAAAAGTGCTTGTACATGGCGGTTCTGGAGGCGTGGGGCATGTCGCTCTGCAGCTCGCCAAACACTTTGGTGCCGATGTCTATTCCACGGGCGGCGGTGACAAGCAGTTGGCGCTGATCGAGCAACTGGGGGCAACCGGCATCAACTACAAGACGGAATCGGTCGAACAGTACGTTGCCAAGCACACGGGTGGGGCCGGTTTTGATGTGGTGTTTGATTCTGTCGGGGGCGCAAACATGCTGAATTCGTTTGAAGCAGCCGCGCTGAATGGTCAAGTCGCCTCAACCGTTTCACTGTGTGAGCTGGATTTGACGCTAGCCCATTTCAAAGGGTTGTCTTTGCACGTTGTGTTTATGTTGATTCCGATGTTGCACAACTTCAAACGAGACCAACATGGGGAAATCCTGCATCAATTAGCTCAGATTGTCGAAGCCGGTGGACTCAAGCCTGTACTCGATGAAACACAGTACTCCCTTGAACAAGTCGGGCAGGCCCATGGTCGTTTGGAAAGCGGGAAAGCAATGGGCAAGGTCGTCATTGAAAACACGTCAGCAAGTAGCTGACAAACCCGAAGATCACAATTTTTACTGGCAACGATGCGCTGTAACCGTCCCGCAACCCCCAGATCCCAGGGTTCTTGTGTCGGGATAAGCAGAAACTGTAAATGAGCTAGCAGAACCCTGGGATCTCCCCACTCGTTTCCCAGGAACGGTTACCGATGCGCTAGATAGCGTTTGCCAAGCCAGTGAAGGACAAGCACATTTTCTTTTGGGCTGCTCATAGGGGAGCTGCCACGGGCGCGATCGCTGATTTTGCGAGAGAAGTTGAGTTCGATTGATTCGTAAGTAAATCAGGAGATACACAATGAGCTACGACAATTTCACCACGTTCAACGTTGAGGTCAATAATGCAATTGCCTGGGTCACCTTCGACTATCCGCCGGTTAATGTTCAAGGTTTGCCCATGCTGGCCGATCTAAATGGCCTGGCGTTATTGCTGGAACGCGATCGCGAAGTCAAAGTCGTCGTTTTTCAGTCAGCCCATCCAGAAATCTGGGTTTGTCACTATGACACAAACCTATTAAAAGATATGTCGATGGAAGCCGTCTCACGCGAAGAAGCTAAATTGCTGGATTTGCAATCTGTTTTAGAGCGAATCAGTAAGTTACCCCAAGCCACGATTGCCAAACTCGAAGGCTTCGCACGCGGTGGCGGTCACGAGTTTGCACTCGCTTGTGACATGCGTTTCGCAGCACGGGGAAAATTTAAATTTATGCAGATGGAAGTTGGCATGGGTATCTTGCCCTGCGGCGGTGGTGCATCCCGGATGGCGCGTCAGGTCGGACTCGGTCGGGCATTGGAAATTATCCTCAGCGCCCGTG
>ERZ1740060.817-NODE-817-length-13051-cov-20.659280_pt1 | contig 13051 bp, 9 predicted proteins | sample MGYA00581743_ERZ1740060 | MGnify/ENA primary metagenome ERZ1740060 (study PRJEB43018, sample SAMN04849235) | marine metagenome | isolation source: floating plastic debris | place: Pacific Ocean | collected 2008-08-27 | study: EMG produced TPA metagenomics assembly...
CGCCGTTGTTCATTTGTTAGCTTCTGATATCTACATGATGAGTAAGTTTATTGCGACATTCGATGCGGAATAAAACTTAGCTAGAGTTTTGAACTTAGCTATATGGAATATCTCAATCTGAAAACTTATTAGTAGCTAAAGTGTATATTTTTCTTTGCTTCGATCTTTTATCTTCTGGTATACATTTTGTAAACTTTGCATCATATAAATTTGGTACGGTTGATGATTGAAGCTGCACTGAAAATGAAGTAGTTTGTGAAATACTACCTTCTAGCATGGAGAGAAAAACTTCAAAGTTAGTCATCACAATCTCTTCCTGCTCTTTCCACCCTTCATTTGAGCTGTATTCAACTTTGAAAGATCTCAAAATATCTGTAGAAGTCATAGGCCTTGCTTTGGCTTTATTCCGAAGAATGTCACCAAGGCCATGCGTCCGCACAATGTCCATAAACTGAAAAATCAAAAAACCACGGTTACATGTTTCATTGGTGTACAATATTTGAGAAATGTGACTGAAATAATCAATACAGAAACATTCATGTCTATCGTAAATAGCTTTTTGAACCGTAAAATAGGGGCTCCCTATGTATATTTCATGAAGAAGGTCTTATCATTGAAGAGAAGATTTTGAGATAACTAGTGATGTATTACAGACTGGAGATGCTCCGATTAGTGATTAGTGAAGATCTAACTCAAAATGTGTAGATTTCCTAAATTAGAAGACCAAAGATTGAAGATTGGCATGCTCACTTTGAAGATTTAACTCTTATCTTTAAAGAAAATTAAAGACAGTGTCATGCCCTCCCCCCCCCCACCCCCCGTCATGCACAGGAAGCCCAAAAATAATTATCTGTGGTGTCTTGATACTTCATGTTAGATGTTTTAGACCTAAAACTTACATGTTTTCCCTAAATTTACTTGATTATATTTAGGGATTGCAAACTTGAATCAACAACTCTTTTCATAGTAGTAGTTCAATTAACTGTTGACAGTTGCCAGGTAATGATCATGGGTCAATCATTCTTTTCACTTCCATGTAGATTGTTTGGTGATACGATACAGTGTTTTTACCAGTTAAGATTGTATAATCCCCTCTAATATTCCGATTGTTGTACAAATATGTGAAGTTGGTAGCTGTTGATAGTGGAACACGGGGAGACACCGTGAAAAGAAAAATTGGATCAACCCTGAGCAGAGCTCAATCTGTGATTCAGATTTTCAGTTAGCATCACAACTTAGTTTTCTCAACAATACAACTGATACCAGCAGTAATCCAATGTTAAAAATGACTGTAACGTGAACGACTGAAACGGGTAAGAAAAAACAAGCTCGGGTCAGGTATCAGGTATAAATTCCGATGATCACAGGTCGGTTCGGGTATATGTCCACCAAAACTACTACATGAAAGCTGTTGCATCACTTGCAAAAGTTAAGAATACATGTCTATACCAGGACACCGCATTTTCCTTAGTCAAAGAGTTTTGTTGCGTTTTTTGTCACGTCAAGAGATTAAAGTTATTCAATATTGTCTTTGAGGTTGGCAAGTACCACAACTGACAAAATCCCTACCCTATTAGTGGGTCGGGTATCAAAGAGAAAATGCCCTAACTTCAGAGAAGGTTCTAACAACCAGTTCCAGCTCTAGTAGTGTAAAACAGATTAACTTACCCCATAATGATTGAGTCCCACCATCACTTCATTGAGGAAGGCTTGCCTCTTTATAATAAGTTCGTGTTTGCAGTACATAGCTATAAAAGTCTGTCTGTTGGTAGCATCTATCTGCAGCGGAATCCCATCTATATCTGAATCACCCAACATTGCTACCAGCTCCTCTAGCTTTGGCCCCTCGTCTTCCTCGAGCATCTTAAAATTTGAGACAGTGATAATGAAACCATACGTCTAAATGCATTGGTGCTGAGCGGCCCCAATTGTCATTATATCCCAGTATACACGCCAAACAGGGCAAAAGTTGTTCTGACCACCCACCAGAGCATTTCCTTGGAAAACATGCCTTCTTTCTTGTTTACAACAAAGTATGCGCCTTAATGTTGTAATACCCTATACACAAAAAGTATTCATAATCAAAAATTTTCGCAACTTGAGGTAACTAATTTTAAGAAGTGGTAATTACACTGTATTTTTGTAAGTGTTATAATGCTTAGCGTTATAAACTAGCTAATTTCTTGAAAAATCAAAAAGTTTGAAACCTTTTACTAGCTAAAATTTCTGCGTCTGAGGTAGTGATTTGTGTGAGGGCACAGAGGTTGCTCTAAATCTAAGAATTGAAAGTAAGTTTTTTATTATGCTGGTTTTCCTGAAGACTTACATCATTGTCATTATTTGACCCCTTGAGTCAAGATAATTTGGCGCAAAATCCTTAGTTTCCAACTACAGGCAATTTACCATGTTTACACATAATTGGGCGCCTTATTTCTTCATTTGCATCATAATATGCCAATGACACACTGCAGTACGTACATACACGTATATAGCAGATTCTAGTTTTAATTGTCACCTGGCCTTAGGCTAAGGAAGGTTGTTATAGAGACCAATAATCTGAAATATCTTGGGATTTATTGCTCTTTCATTCTGATGCAAAAATACACAGCCTTTATTTAGTGACCTGGTTCAAAATGGATTTAAATATTGCCAAATTTGGTTTTCAAAGAATTGTTTTTTGAAAAGATTTCATTGCAATGTTTGTCAAAACGAATGAAAAGTGGCATTATAATTTAGCAAACTGGCCGTATATGATATAGTGAAAAATCAAATTCCAATAAACATTTTCAGTGTGTGCAGGGTATTACGTAAACAACAGCCCCTGTTAGTGGTTCAGGTTACCAGCAGTCTATTACCAGCAGGGGAAGATAACTCAAGGTTGCTCAGTGCAAATCTGGCATCTTTTGCTTTTAACTCTGTTCCTCCGCAGGGCTACTTTTTGTCCAAACTCATGCGAAGTCTTGCTAGTTTTTTTACACAGTCAAGATTTTTGGGTAAAACTAGGCAGTCAGATTGTGCAGAAAATACGTTCCCGGTTACCAGGTGCCTTCTACAGAGGTGTCTTATTGTGGAAACTATGATAATATGATCCAGCCGTTATATGGGCAAAATAATCTATATCTGCGATCTGTTACTGGTCAAATTGCAAGGTGTCATATTAAAGGCGCTGGCAGATTGATGTCAAATATCTTTTCGGTGACCATTATTCTGATCTACATTTTTATCAACATCAACAACAAAGGAAAACAAACCACGAATGAAATACCAGATTATGCCAGTCAATGTCATGCTAAACTAGGTGTGTCAATATAGCAGTACCTTTCTGATTAGATTTCTCTTTTCTTCTGGGAGGTCTTCGAAATCTGCCTCCACATCGATATTCCCATCCAAGAAATAGCGCACAGCTGTGTTGTCAAATAGCTGTGGCAGCAACCCACCCTGTAATGCCATGGTTGCTGCCATTTCTCCCACCAGCCTGTATGTCCCATTGCTCAGGGCTTTGATGTTCTGTCGGAGTTGAGGTCCATCATCGCCACCTGTGGTTTGATTTTACATATTGTATTATTAATTATTATGTATGCAAACTACCCTACCAATCTCTGCACTACCTGAATGGTAAAATTACAAACGGAAGTGAGCGAGCTGATATGTAAATGATCGTCTGTGACACTTACACATACATGTATTACTGCTTTCCTTTGTGGCACTTATTATTGCTTTGCTTTAATGCACGTACATCCATATATCCTCAAACCAAGTCAGTTGCAGCCTTGCCTTGAAAAGGTTTAGACAACTCTAGTCCATCGAGCCACTTTCCCTGTTTTGTTGCATACTGCTAGAAGTTAGATTGGATAGCGTAATGAGGTAATAGAGTTTACCTGTTGTGAAGACCCCACTATTAACAGCAATTGCCTCCATCAGAAGAGTGAAAAACTCCCTGCGAGGTCCGCCATCATCTGCTGATGGTTCATCTCCTAGCTCCTCCCCTGTGAACTTTACAAGTATCCAGCCAGTTCGACCGCGGAAGCTGGGTAGACGCCATTGGGATTCTGTGGTCTTCCAAACCTGTCTCCGACCAACTTTTATCCGCCGATATGGCCCTTTTACGTTGTCTGACGCAAAAGCCTTCAGAACCCCAGAGAGCTCCTCAGGTGTCAGTTTTCTACAGACAAATAAATGTTCACTAGGACATAAAAACACATACTGGACATATAAATACAACTGCAACCTTATACCATAACTTATAGGGCTCAAGGTGGGCCATGTCCAGTAGTTGGTAACCATCTGGATAGTGTGAGCTGTATGCTAAAAATTTCAAGTACTTTGCGGTGTGTCAGGTTACATCCCAACTTAGTAAATGTGGGCATAATCCTTCTTGAAACTGGCAACGTACCGCTAACAAAGGTGCCAAAGTTGGTTAATATTTTCTGTAAGCATGTACACAGTATATAACTTATATAATTTATGTAATAACATTATTTTATATTAATATCACAATTATAGTAGTTGGCTTACCTGTCAGGCTTTCTCTCCTTTTTTAAGTTTTGCTCAAGCAGGGCTTGCTGGAGATCGATGTCTTCATCATCCGTTCCGATCCTGTAATCCAAATGAGATGAAAACACAAATTAATAATCTTACAATCATCACAGTTCAAGTAGTTACAATATTTGTCAGCTACCACCTAAGGCCACACAAGAAGAGGGTGTTAATCCAGACTAAGTTGTTTGTATGTACCATGATGTTTATGGTCGTTTACCATGAAGTGAGGGTATGTTGTTTATAATACTCCAGGCAATTTCTTTGCTTTATTTTAATTAAACAGATTGCGCAGTACAAGTTATCTCGGAATATTCTTCTGATCCTGCCCATCAATATTTTTACCTTGGGGTAAACTGAGGGGGCATTTGGTTTATACTCAAGGTAGAGGCAATGTAGAGGCATCAGAAAATTGAGATCTGGGTGTGTTCTATCTAGCCAGATCAAGACATTTTTAATTGTTGTGTTTTTATGTTTTTTTTATGTATTTGTAAATTGAATATCTTTGGTAAATTTTATGCCCATTATTGGGGGCGAATTAAGGCAAATTATGTTTCAACTTTCTGAAACAGTTGTGGGCCATTGGTCGAGACTCATCAGCAGGGAATAAATGGAAGAAATAATTTTTTGCATACATCAGTTGTAGTGATAGCCATGCAGTGAAAATATAAAAAATAAAACGCATAGCTATGTAGGCCTTGAAACCCACTTTGATAACAGGATGCACTCTGATATGTGTATCTCCGTTCAACACAGTAACAGCCAAGAATTCACATCACCTTGCTGTGTGCTAACAAACAGACAACCCCCAATTTTATCAAAAACCTCTTTAACTAGGAGGAAAACTTTATTATGAAAATCAATGAGCGAAGATGCACAGTTCCAATTATGCAAAATCTCTTCATTTACCAAATTCTTTCAAAACCTTCATGAGTTTTTGCTGATGTCATCAAAAGATAGAAGTCGGGTTCAAAGTGTACTGTCATGTAATGTAATGTAACGGAACATTGGATGGGTTTGTATAGCAGAGCTGAATATAAAACACAATTGTGTGGATCTTGGGCTAGGTGAATTTATTCACTTTCTACATGTATTCATATCCCAGAAAATTTTGTTTTCTGTGGGCTTTGGACCAGTTGACTGTGCGCTACAGCTAAAGTTAATTATTTGATTTTATCATTTATTTCAACCCTTGGTTTAAGTAGTCTTAACACTGCTCGAGTTGAAAACTACTAACTAATTGACCACCAAATAAATTCATAGGACATGAGCTGAACTTGGCATGCTGATCAATTTCCCTGCATCACCTTTTATTGATCAGCAATATCAGCTTTTTATTGCAACGCACTTAGGCAACATCATTGACAATGCTAACAAAAGGGTCAAAGTTTTTAGCTTCTTTTTTGGCTTTTTTGACTACATGAATACAAAATTTTTCCTGTGATTGCCAAAATATGCAAAATTACTCTTTTCTACTGAGACTAAAACCCAGGGGGCCAACCCATTCATTCAGTACCGGATCTGACCGGATGACAGATTCTCCTTACCTGTGACAATATGTCAACTAAATTCTAAGTCTTTCTTAAACTGGAGAATGAAATTTTAGTCTTTTCACAACTTGCGTAACAGCAAGCAAGAGGCAAAAGCTTGATTCTATTTTACCAATAAAGCAGAAATCATGTCTCATGTTACATGTAAATAAGAGAGAGGTTTTGATTCCACTCATAGCAGTACCGTTAAAAATATACCCTATATCCAGAAAGTATTCATCAGCAGAAAAATTCGCCATTTTCTCTACCTTAGGTAGCTAATTATTAAAACTAGCTAAATCTTTTAGCTTTCATATATGCTATAATGGCAGAAATTCCAAGTAGCTAAAATAAATGTAGCTAATTTACCTGTCACAGGCCAAATAGCCAAACTTTTTGCTAGCTAACTTTTCTGGATGTAGGGTATTTGGTTCTTTTCCAAAAGCGCCATTAAAACTGTAAAATTGTTGCTGACATGTATGCATTGATACGTAGATTTTTGTTGCGGAGACTTCATATTCCGGTTCTTTGACACTTTTTAGTAACACACGCGACCAAACCTTATCTATCTGTTATATGCTGTCAAAACAATTTGAAATATCTTATTTGTCGTTGGTAGGCGGCATCTAACAATTCTATTTCCTATGTAAATTTAGTTGTGAATGTTATGATCCAAACAATACAGTCATAACATTTCCTACTCACAGCTATACTTCATCTAACAAAACCGTTGAGTTTGCTTTTGCTCTGAGAAATTGGAATTTCTATTTTTGCTCTACTACGAGAAAATAACAAAATTTCAAGGCGAAACAGGTGGTAAAATAGCCTGCTGTCAGTATCAGCATCCTAATTTTGCTGTGTTGAACGCCAACCATTATTCATTCACTATTCAACACTGTGGTTTACCTACCTCGGAAACACCGTTCCTGATTCTGTCTCCTCATCTGATTGAGATATGTCTATTATATCTTCTAATACCTGAGGTCGTATATTGATAAGGTCAGCTGATTCCTGGGGGTCAGATGATGCCTGGGGGTCAGATGATTCAGCAGCATTGATATGTAGACTAACATCTGGTAAACTCTCAGGATCTGAACATGACTCTTCAAGTACAGCTAGGTCTGGATTACCTGCAATGATTGGAGCATATTACTTATTGCCAGAATTGATAGACTTCAGTTTAAAAACTCTTTGAACAAAAATATTTGTGTTTGCATATTGATAATAATGAAATGGTGAAAGGGGGGGGCATCCGTGAAATAATGTTTGTAATCAGTGGGAAAACGCGTAGCAACCTCTCCCCGAAAATTACTTCCACAATAAAAGAATGCAAAAATTGTCTGTCACTTCTTAGTAGTTATGGCAATAAGGTCACCCTTTTAGCAGTGAAGCATGATTGAATAATAATTAATCATCATAAATCATACTATTGGAATTTTATTAACAATGGTTTTGATTAACTGCTTTGCAGTAACACTGTAGTGGGAAATTTTTTTGGTCTGACTTATAGTAATTAATTTTATTGCATTTGGGGACCAAGAGTCTAGAATATGAAAGACTCAACAATTATTTAACTTAGATCTCTATAATCCGTTCGATTTCTCACATGATTGTCAGTGACTCGGTATATTATAATCGATGTTACTGTCGATGGGATGTCATATTTGTATAACAAAGCAGGAATATTCCACCATTTCAAATTGAGTCACCTCTTTGGCAAACAACCAACAAAAGGGTCATTCATTCCTACCAAAGAATTTTTTTCACAAGCTGTTGGTAACATACATGTAACATCAAATGGTATAATGTTCCGGGTAATGTTGTCTCTGTATAATACAGCATAGTCTGTTATATCTTGAGGTCATACTGTTGCACAAATAACAGAAAGCTGATATTTGTCAAACAAAACGTATCCCCTAACTCATATTATGCTCTTGTGACTTCAATATCCTTCTCTGTGAGAAACTAGTGTAAACTCTTTGAGTAAACAAAGTGTATAATAAAAATCTGGCAGTAAATTACTCACCATACAGAATGACTGTATAGCAATATAATAATATAATTTAACAACCCGGGAATTAAAATACTTCAATATTTCAATCTAAATAAGCATTGAAAGACTTGTGGTCTAATGATACAATAAATAAATACTTCTTTCTGAATTTCATGTACAACAATGCTTTGTTTGGTCTGGCCAAGATTTCAAATTTATATCAGAAATGCAGCAAATATTCAAATGAGTTGCTTAGTTTGTATCAAGATTTGGTCATGAGGGAGTCAGGGTTTATATACTTCATTTTTTTCTATTTTATTGTAGAGACAACAACATGCAGAGTTCATATTTTACCTTGCTGTAATGTAATGCAGCATGTGGGAGTGTAGCATGAGCTGTTATCTTTTATTTGCCCAAAATCATCTGCCACATAAATGATTTTATTTTAATAGAAGGTTATACATGACGAGTGATGGCATATTCGATTCTATTTTTACCATTAAGTGAGTTGTTGAAGGCCATGTTACTAATTTGGAATATAGCCTAACAGCAGCCAGTCTTAATTGCTAAAGTGGTGTTGAAGCATGGTCACAACTGATTAAGTGATTCATCAAATAATACCAATGGCTATAGGTATTGATTATGGGGTACTACCCTACAGGAAGAAAGGTTTCATTGGAATTTATATTTCGCTATTTCGCTAGTGGCAAATTCGCTAAATATAAATTCCGCTTATTATCAGATTTTAGAAATCTCTCAATGACAGCTTATACCCTATATCCAGAAAGTATTCATCAGCAGAAAAATTCGCCATTTTCGCTACCTTAGGTAGCTAATTATTAAAACTAGCTAAATCTTTTAGCTTTCATATATGCTATAATAACAGAAATTCCAAGTAGCTAAAATAAATTTGGCTAATTTACCTGTCGCAGGCCAAATAGCCAAACTTTTTGCTAGCTAACTTTTCTGGATGTTAAAACTCAAAAATCAAAATTAGCTTATATTTATTTCCGTGAATTTGACCAACCTAAGCCAGGTTGCTGAATTAAATTCAGTGTATATTTTCATCCTGTAGGGTAATTATCGGCCACTTGGACAGGGTTTGAACTGAATACAAATGTGTTCAATTGTATATTATGCAGTCGTGATGTGGGAGATTTGGTAATTTGGACATTTGCTAATCTATTTAAAATGAGCTTGTGCACATCCCTAACGTTGCCTATATCAAATTGCGTACAGCTTAATTTAAGAGAGGTAGCAAATCATATTGTATACTTACTGTCAGTGCCTATCTCAAGATAAAATTTGAGCCGGCTTACTGGAAGCCCTTGCCGTTCTGATAGCTCCTGTAGGTCAACTTCCCCAGTCAGTGTAGAGCCTGCATAATCAATAAACACGGGTAGCCTCAATGTTTCGCAGTTTCGGCATGTACATAATATGAAATAGCAAAATGAAATATTTATTCGATATTTATGTAAAATAGCAACATGCTCCCTAATTTTGAACACAAAATCAGGCTTTGAAAATATGTTAATGCGTAAAATATGAGAATAAGCTGTGTGTTAGCTACGATGACTGAACAGTATTGGACTTGCCATGCTTTCTGCATACAGGTATATACAACACAAACAATCGTTCCCTCATTTAACTCAGTTCCTATGGTCTTGGCTTATCGTGATGGAAGAAGAAAATTGAAACGTATCATGTCTCAAACAAAAGTTCTAGTGATTCAATCTGCTGGTATGGAAGCAAACTAAAATGGGTAAACATGCCCCTCCCCAACCCCAAAAACATAATACTAACTCACCAAAAAACAAATGAAAGATTTCCTATCTGAATTGTAACTGGACAGACACTATTTCCTTAGTAAACTGCTTCCGTACATGGTGGAAAGAGAGGGTAGATAGATTTAACTTGGGCCAGGCTGGTTTGTTTTGGAATATACATGTATACTCTTAATATGGTGACAAAAAACCACAAGTGAGGATATTACTAACCTTTGTTGTCCACCAATTTTGCAGATGCAACCACTTCAGCACCACCCACCATATGCGCTGTTTCCACCGAGTGCTTTGATATGAGTGATTGTCTGATCACCGATGCGTTACTTATACAGTTTATCAACACCTGACGCATCGATCCTCTCACTTTATGTCCTTGATGGGACAGGCCGCTCCATACTTTCTAAATAAACAAGGAGAGTGGCACCACGGTTAGTTAACCATTGCATAGAAGGTGTGGCTGTCAAAAAACAATAAATGTACAAGTAATTGTTACAGGGTCAATGTTTTATAAAAGATCTACAGCATCTTTTATTTTTAAGACCTGGACAATAATGGTCAACTAGTATAACACATGGGTCATTAGACACTCAGTTTCATGATTTGAAAAAAAGGTATGGAAATTTTGGCATTGAGGCCCTTAATTACTTGGAGCCAAATCTGCAACCGTTTCTCTGAATATACAAAGACAATCGATGCAGTTTTGAAAACATAATAATATGTTGTGCGCGAACTTGTTCCGCCTTTCATTTAACTTCGCAACGATGTCAAAGAAGTAATTTTTGGAAACCTTTGGAGTGGTTGAAAACTAAAAGCGTTGGGCAAATAACTGAAGAAAAAAGTGTCCTAGCTTTGATCAATAGTGACAAAGCTGTGGGTTACATTCATAAGACAACCAGCTTATTTCAACCCCTGGTTTTTTACAATAATATTTCAGCTCAGTTCAAGTAAACAATAACTAAATAAATAAAAATATTCTATAATGAACATAACATAAACATTGTTGAAATATGTAGCTGACATGTATGTATTGACTTGTAGTTTTTGTCGCAGAGACCTCAGATTCCGGTGCTGTGTCATTTTTTGTCACACACATAACCAAACCTTATCTATATATTTTATGCTGTCAAAACAACTCGTTACCTTATCTTTCAGTGGTGGAGGGCATCAGATTTTTTCTAAGCTTTTATCCTATTTTACTTCAGTCGTGGATAGTGAGTTAAACAATATAGTCATAAATTTCCTACACGCACAATTTTATCTAACAAACATGCAACTCTGTACCTATCACTAAACAATTTTTACACAATTTACATTATGTAAAATGTCAATACCTTCTCTTTGAGATTTGATCCATTCGGTTTGTGTTTCTTCCTCGCCAAAAACCCAGCTATATAAAACACAAAATAAGAGAATCATAAATAAAATAAGCCAAAGACAGCTTTGCACTGAATGCACCTTTACTGATAGAAATTAGGGGCCTGACAAAATAGATTGAGACTATCACCCATCCAAATTGAAAACCTATTTGGTGTTGCTCCAAAGCTTAACACTTTTGCTAGGGAAAGAAAATCTTGATTTCAACCGCTATCCCAGTTTTCCCACATTATTAGTAACATTATGGAGTCGAAATTTCCCTAGAATTCATTTAGAGGACTCACACCTTTTACCATGGAAAAAAGGTTTTCAAGTATTTGTATGATATTGCTTGCATTGTTTGCAAGAAGGGACTTGAAGGGATTTGAAACTTCTGGGACATGACTCTTTCAATAAGTGTATAACAGCCTTGCAAAACATATTGCACACAATTTCGGCTGTCAGAGTCATTTTGAGAAATATATTGAAGTTTTCTGCTGAGGATCATTCAAAATGTGTCTACGCTGCTGCTGTTGCTTGAGAGAGACAGCAGTTTTGACATTGTGCAAATCAAATATGCAGGGCTATCGCCCCCCATTAGGGAAAACTACTTGTAACACTCTTAGATATTTCTGGAAAAAAATCAATATTTAATAGAGGAAGGATGTTGATATAAAAGTAAGTTTTGAGTCCATTTAATGCTTACCAGTGCGCTCCTTTCCTTTCAAGTTTTTAAGTTGCAGGAACTTTGTCAATCCCATCGTAGTAGGACCTGAGCTGGAAGTCCCAGCACCATCATTGAGCTCTGTAAAAGGAAAAAAATAAAAGGTTAAAGAGCGTGAGTGGACAGCATGTGTTTTCCAATTCTACCCAGATGGGACAGTGTGAGAGGGCAATTTACCATGCTCAGGATAAAGTGTGATGAAAAACACATTGGTGTATAATTGAAATGGAGGACTATCAAAATGCTTACTCCTCTACAGAGGCAGCCACCTGATCATGGAACCATAAAACATTTTTATTTTGAACATGTGTAATACTGGGTTTCGTGGTAAAAAAACATCGACTGCATTGGGAAGTATATAGGTATATACTGGTACCCAATTTCACATATTGTACCAGTAAAATATTCAATACTTTTGGGATAACTGATCTTATTTTTTTATATCTTAAATACGCGGCAGAGTTTAACATAGACTACAATAACATATTTTAAGTTTTATGTAAATGTGACCGAGGGGTAACACTCAACGTAGACACCTTTTTTGCCTTCTTCAAATAAAGCTGTTACCAATGCTGGAAATTTGCAAAGGGATTAATTAAAATCAACTAAAATAAAAAAGATTTCCCCATACATTCTTGGCATTTGCCATAAGTGTGAGTATAACACTTACTAACAACAAAAACATAACAGACATAAAAGTAAAAATGTGATGAAATGAAAAACTTACCAAATTTAAGTTGTTTCCCACAATGGTGACAAAAGCTTGCGCCTGAGAACACCGTCTTGTTGCAGGCACCACAAATCATGATTGACCGATGAAATGAAAATGTTTGCACCCATCTTCTGAAAATTTCTTTTATATGACATGGATGTTCATATTATGCACTGTGATTCAAATGATACCTCTTTGTAAGTAAAATGAAATTGACCAATCAGAATTTATTTGATGCAGAGCAATTTGATTTGCTGCACAGAAACTTTATTCGATGCAGAGCAATTTTATTTGCAGCATAGAAACTTTATTTGATGCAGAGTAACTTTATTTGCTGCAGAGAAACTCATTTGACGCAGAGAAACATTATTCGCAACAGGAAACTTTATTTATTTTTCCGGCCTTCTGGGCCACGGTACA
>ERZ1740060.818-NODE-818-length-13046-cov-7.797167_pt1 | contig 13046 bp, 15 predicted proteins | sample MGYA00581743_ERZ1740060 | MGnify/ENA primary metagenome ERZ1740060 (study PRJEB43018, sample SAMN04849235) | marine metagenome | isolation source: floating plastic debris | place: Pacific Ocean | collected 2008-08-27 | study: EMG produced TPA metagenomics assembly...
CCGCTCGGGTTTGGCGCCATCGCAGGTAAAGTGTTGAATGACAACGGCACTGTTGCCTTCAATGACCTGTATCTAGATGCCATGTTCAACCCGGTTCTGGGAAATTTTCGCCAGGGGCCGGGGGGCTTGGAGCTTGTTGTTGATGACCAAGGGCCTTTCAGTACTTTGGGCCGCCCTGCCATCAACAATGCCGGTACGCTCGTCTTTCAATCGGGCTTAGATGCAGGCGCACCCGCTTTATTTGTCGGCCCTGATCCGGTTGCTGATCGTGTCATTGGGGTGGGGGATATGTTGTTTGGCTCTACGATTACCAGCATCAATTTCCAAGAGCGAAATGGCCTCAACAATCAGGGGCAGTTTGTCTTTACGGCTCAGTTTGAGGATGGCTCTAGCGGTGTCTTCCGGGCTGACCCCAGTCAACCGCCGACGCAGGATGTGCCAGAGCCGACTTCTTGGCTCGGGTTGATGGCGATCGCTGCTTTCGCGGTCAAGCGTAAACAGAAACTTTGACCGGTGCCGGGCATTGATTATCGGCCCGTCAATGCTTCAAGCGGTGCTTGAGGCCGGTGAAGGTGACGGCGCTGCTAGTGATTCAAACCGCGCCCTGTTTGCACTTGGCGGCTCCAGTGCTTGAGTAAGGGAAATCAAAGGGCCTTGATGCTCAGTTGGGGAAGAAGCAGCAAGTGCTGCAAGCTGCGAATCCGACTGCGGTAGTGAATCGGTTGGGGAAAGATACTGGCCAAGGTTGACAGCTGAACTTGGCGATGGACCTGTAGCAAGAGCAGCAGCTCTAGGGTCATACTGACTTTCGCTCAGATAGGCACGCAAAGTCTTTTGGTCGGATACAGGCAACATTTTGATGCGGGGGAGCGCTACCAACGTCCCCTATTTTTTGTCACTGTTATTTTCCCAATCTATTGGCGTGTATGCCTTAGAACCGTCTTGTCACCCCACAAGGGCCATACAGCGTTAAAAGGGTTGGGATGGGCAGGGACTAGGATCACGACCTCATGGTAAAGGTCGCTGCAATTTTATAACGAACATATGTTATAAATAATTTCATGCCCAAAATCGTTGATCGCGATCGCTACCGCAAAGAACTGCTCAGTCAATGTCTGGGTCTGTTTGCCGAGCAGGGCTACGGCTCCACCACCATGCGACAAATCGCCCAAGGGCTGGGAGTTTCAACCGGTACCCTATACCACTATTTCCCCAGTAAAGAGCGCATTCTAGAGCAGTTGGTAGAGGAGCTGTGCGAACAGGGCATCGCCGATTTCTTTGCCCAGGCCCCTGTGGCTGAGGCCATGGGCGACCGACTCCGCGTCGTGATCACGTTTTTCGTTGAGCACTTCCGGTTCTACCAGCAGCAACTATTGTTGTGGATCGATTTTCATCAACATCAGCAGCGTAAAGGGATAGAGCAAGGGGTTTTGCAGGGGGTCTGGCGGCGCACCCATGCCCAAATGGTCACCTACCTACAGATGCCATCCGCTCAGGTGGATTTCATCTTGGTGTTTATGGATGGGTTGATGCTGCAGTGCCTCTATGATCACGGCGAGGGTGAAGCGGACTGGGTCGCCCAGCAAACGGAGCTGCTAATTGGCCTCCTGGATAGATCGTGATCCGGAAATCCGCCCCGACCGGCCACCCCTCCTGTAGAGAGGATATTTGGATATGAATTTCGGATTTTAGATAACAAACATTCGATTTAAAAAATAATGACCTTAGTTGAAACCGCACCCAATCTCTGGAGTGCCACCCAACCCCTGCGCTTTCTGGGGTTGGCGGTGGGAAGTCGTATGACCGTTATCCGTTTGCCCAGTCAGGATCTAGTGTTGATTTCTCCGATTGAATTGGAGACGGAAGATCGCCAAACCCTCTATCAACTAGGCACTGTGCGCCATATCATCGCCCCGAATCTGTTTCACCATCTCTCGATCTCAGCCACCCAGGCCCTATATCCCGATGCCCAGGTGTGGGGCGTGACGGGGCTGGCCGAGAAGCGCCCTGATCTGCAGTTAGATGGCCTCCTCGACCGCCCTGGCAGTTTTGAGAATGTGCTGGACTATTTGCCCTTTGAAGGGTTTGCGGCGATCTTGCCGAGGGGCATCAAGCTGGCGCGGGAGACGATGTTTTGCCATCGTCCCAGTCGAACCCTAATTTTGACGGATGCGGCTTTTAACTTCGACTCGACCAGCGACCTGCTGACGCAGTTGGCGGGTCAATTACTGGGCTCTTACAACACGTTGCGGCCCTCGCGATTGGAGAAATGGGGTAGCCGCGACAAGGCAACGGTGGAATCGTCGGTGCGGCGGGTGCTGGATTGGGACTTTGATCGGGTGATTCCGGGCCATGGGGCGATCGTTGAGCAGGGGGGAAAGGCGCAGTTTCAGGCGGGGTATGAATGGTTTTTAGAGAAGGCGCTGAGCTGAGCGATCGTTTTCCCTTTTGCGGGGGTTAACCTGGCTTTCTACCGGAAGTCGCCGCTATCCTGGGCTCAGGTTTTGTATGCAGCGATCGTGACTGACGCCAGCGATCTATCTCCCCAAGAGCGTCAGCAACTTTTTCAAGGGTTGCGCAGTCTGCTGTCGGTTCAGTTTCAGGAAATTTGCTTTAGCCTCAATTCGCCTGCAGGTCTGATCCCAGAGGGAGCAGCCCAAGGCAATGCGGTCAGTGCGCTGCTGGGTTGGGCTGAAAGTTCTGGGGGGCGGGGCTTGCAGAGTCGGATTGATGCTGTAAGAAATAAGCTGGTTCCGTAAAGACCTAAAGATCCCAGGGTTCTGAGGCTGGCGTTTAAGGTGGCTGGTCATTCACCCCCAAGAACCCTGGGATCTGCAAACCACCCCAACCCTGTCGTCTTACCGTAACCCTTCAAGTCCCAACTAAAATCCCCTTTTCGGGGGACGCGGGCTTCGACCTGAGACTTCGGCGTGAGCGCTCAGTCGAACGCTCAGCCGAAGGGGAGTAGGGGGCCAGCCCCCAATTCCGTGCTGTATTGATGGACGCGCTTACCCTCCTAAATCCACAGCCTCATAGATCAGCGTGACGGGCACCTCAACCCCAACACTCTCCAACGGAATCATGTCCTCTGCCTGATACGCCGTATACAACCACAACCGCCCTTCCCCCCGCCGATACACCTCCACGCTGATCTCTGTCCCACTCACCAGCACATATTCCATCAGCGTAGGCAACGTCCGATATTCCTTAAACTTGTCCCCCCGGTCCAACGCTTCTGTCCCAGGAGAGAGCACCTCTACAATCAACTTGGGATGCCGAATCGCATCAGTTGCCGCCTGGTCACGGGGGTCGCAACTCACTACCAAATCCGGATACCGGTAAATCGATGGGGTGACATTCACCTTGGCATCAGCAATATTGATCCGACAGCCTTGTGCGCGCACCTGAGCACGTAGCGCTGTCAACACATTGATTGCAATGTCGTTGTGGGGTAACGACCCGCCCGTCATGGCAAACACATCGCCATTGACAAACTCGTAGCGCAACTCCTGATGAGGCTCCCAATCCAAATAGGTTGCGACCGTCATCTTTTGCGGCTGGGGCGTGGCAATCATCGCAAAGCTCTGAACGGGATAGCCCCATTATCGCTGCAGCCGGGATTACGAATAAGTCAACGCCCGAATCGCAAACTTGGGCAGATCCAACATCCGCTGCCAGCGCCAGGGCTCCTTATAAAGCCGATAAAGCCATTCCAAATTGTTGTTGCAGAACCAAGCCGGAGCCCGCTCCTTTAGCCCCGCCCAAATATCAAAACTACCCCCCACCCCAATCCACACCGCACTGGGGCAAAGATGGCGGTGATCCACCGTCCAAAATTCCTGACGGGGCACCCCCAACGCCAGCAAAATCACCGCAGGCTGCAGTACCTTCAGCCGTTCTTGAAAGGCTGGTTGTTCCTCTGGCGTAACGTAGCCATGCTGCACCCCCGCAATCTGAATCTTGGGATTGCGCTGCTGCCAATGCTGCGCCGCGGCCTCCGCCACCCCCGGTGCGCCCCCGTAAAAGAAGACCGACTGCTCTGGCCCCAGCCGCTCTAGCACCGTTTCCGCCAGCTCAATACCGGGAGCGCGCGCAATCGTTTTCCCCTTCAGGCGAAAGTAGAGCACAATCCCCGCCCCATCGGGAATCACCAAATCGGTGCGCTGAATCAACTGCTTCAGGGTGGGGTTGCGATCGGCCTGCATGGCCATCTCGGCATTGAGGGTGACCACATGGCTACCGATGCCCTGCTGTTGGCGCAGCAGTAGCCAATCGGCATAGTTGTCGCCGCGATCGCCGTAATGCACCGGCATCCCCATGACTGAAAGGGTTTTCAGATCTCCCATAGCGTCTCCCCACCTCAGATTTAAGGCTCAGCATCGCTTACTGCGGTGTATTTTGCAGCTCGGGTTTCTCCTCCGGCACAATCGCTCCGGCAACCGGGCACACCTGAATGCAAATCCCGCAATCAATACAGGTCGAAAAATCAATCCAGTACCAGTCCGTACCCTTTTTATTCTTGCTGGGGCCATCGTGGATACAGGCCACCGGACAGGCATCCACGCAATCTGCCACCCCTTCACAGACATCCGTCACAATCGTGTGTGCCATCACGTTCCTCTGCAAGTGATCTCGTCCAACCGGCTGACCCATAGGATTGACGGCCCTTTTCGGGAAGAAGGCCCCAATTCAGTCCTTTAAGTCAATACGGCTGATTGCTAAACGTTACTTTAGTTTACAGTCTCAACCTGCGGTGTCCCATCTTCGCTGACCCAGGCAATGTGGGCAATTTCGCGGGTGCGGGCCAGCTCACGAATGACCTCTGGGGTTGCTGCCGCATCCAAGTGGAGTTCCACCCTAGCTTGACTGCCCCCCTCGCGGATGCGTTGGGCATAGTTAAAGGTTGCCGCTGCCGCTGCCGGGGTTTGAGCCACCACCAGCCAATCGCTAGGGGGAATGCGATCGGGGAGGTGGCTGGTGGGCAAAAGAGCCTGATGCAGGCTGTCGATATTCAGCATGAACCCAATGCCGGGATAGCTTTGCAGCTGGGGGTGAAAGACCCCTAACAGGTTGTCATAGCGACCGCCCTGGCCCACCACCTGACGACCCTGAGGGGTGTCGGCCACCACTTTAAAAATAATGCCGGTGTAGTAGTCAAAGGGCTGAATCAGGCTCAGGTCTAGGGTGACCTTGGGAGCCTCTGTGGCGGCGGGCAAAATCTCAATCAGGGTTTTGAGCCCGTGGACGATCGCCTGCTGCTGATCCGATAAGTCGAGCTGACTGACCCGCTGTAAGACGGTTTTGGGTGCTCCGCGCAGATCCATCAGCAACAGCGCCCGCTCCAACAGTTCGGGGCTGAGGGAGAGGGTTTCGAGCTGCACCCGATCTAGCCGAGTGATCGCATCCCGCACCGCCCCTTTGAGATCATTGGGAAAAATCTCTAGCAGCGATCGCGTCAGCCCCGCATCCCCTAACAGCACATCAGTGCCGGTGAGCTGCAAATTGTTGAGGCAAGCCAGCAGCAGCAATACCACTTCCGTGTCGGCCATCATCCCCGCCGTGCCCAGCAGCTCTACCCCAGCTTGGTAATACTCTTGCTGCCCTCCCTGGCTACCCTTGGGGTCATGGCGGAACACATTGGCCACGTAGGAGAGCCGCTGCGGGTAGCACACCTCAGCCATGCGAGTCACGGCGGCTCGGGCGATCGAGGCCGTCAATTCGGGTCGCAGCCCTAAGGATTGCCCCGTCGCATTCTGGAACTGAATCACGGCGGAAGGTTCGATCGCCCCGCCCGCCATTAAAGTCTCTAGACGCTCAACGGTGGAGGTAATGATTTGGTGATATCCCCACCCCTGAAAGACCTCTTCTAGGCGCGCTTCAATCCAATATTTCTGAGCCACATCCAGGGGCAGTAAATCCCGGGCTCCAGAGGGGGGGTGGTATACCATCTATTTTCCCTTGCCGCCAAATAGGCCGAACAATCCGCCACCCCCCTTCTTACCACTAGAGGACTGCCCTTTTCCACCGGTAGCCTTGCCGGTCGTTCCAGCGGCTTTGTTGATCTTGGGCGACAACCCCTTCGCTAGAGGGTTTTCGGGGTTGATATCCAACGCCTTTTTAAGGTGGATACGGGCCATGGTGGCCTGGTTGGCCTTGAGATAGAGGTTGGCTAAGGCGGCGTGACAATCGGCGTTGTTGGGGTGGGATTTGACCGCTTCTCGCAGTTCTAAAATTGCTCTGGAATAGTCTTTCTTGTTCTCGAATTCCCTAGCACGATTTAGATAGCTGCCGATGATTGAAGCCCTTTGCTGCCGGGGTGAAGCGGTGGGTGCCGGGGCGGCAGCGGGTTGAGGGGCTCCGGGCGGCGGTGCGGCGGCAGGGGCGGCGGCGGGTGCGGCGGCGGGTGCTCCGCCCTCGCCAGCGGTACTAATTAAATAGGCCAGGTTTAATTCACTAATTTGCCCTGTCACCGTGAGCACCTGGTCTAGCGTGTCGTATTGCTCATCGGCCAGGGATTTAAGGCTGTTGTTGTATAGATTGCTGGCGTTACTCGCGCCCACCAGTTGTTTGGCAGGGGTGCTCTCTAGCTGCTGGCCTGCCTGCTGTTGCTTGAGCTGCTGGCCCCGCATCTTGAGAACAATCTTGTACTCAGTAGCCTCTTTGTCTTGGGTGAGTTTTTCATAGGCAGGGTTCACCATCTTGGAGAGAAAGTCGCTGGCCTGCTGTTTTTCGGTGTCGGTAGCGCTCCTTAAGCTATCGGGGTGTAGCTTCCGCGCGATTTTGAGATAGCGCTTGCGAATTTGCTTGGCATCAGCCTCCAAGGACACGCCCAAAATAGCGTGATGGTCCGTAAAGTCAAACTTAAACAGTCCTTGGTCAATATTCATGACTGTGCGCAAACTCCCTCGATCGCCTGACGTTCTACTTGCTTACCTGTTCAAACCAGATGCCCCCGACACAGTGTAGAGGCTGGTGGTGAATGCGGATGGGCTTCCCTTAAAGTTTATCGGGGTCTTTGGATTTGTTTGAGGTTGCCCATGAACAGTTTGGGCGGCAGTCGCCCCTTACTCATCCAGAGCGATCGCCTGAAAATCCGCAAAGGGCTTGACCTGTAGCAACACTTGGCTGAGAGTGTTGTGGATATGGCGATTGGTGGCCAAAATCCGCCCCGAGGCTAAATCAAAGCTCCCCTGATCATAGGCCGTCACTTGCCCGCCCGCTTCTTCGATCAGCACCACCCCCGCCGCCAAGTCCCAGGGGGAGAGCCCCCGCTCCCAATACCCTTCCAAGCGACCACAGGCCTCGTATGCCAAATCCATGGCCGCAGAGCCCCCTCGCCGCACCCCTTGGGTGAGATGGGTGAGGTGGCAAAATTCAGCGTAGTTGTTGTCGAGGGTTTCGCGGCGATCGTAGGCAAACCCAGTCACCAGCAGGCTATTGGCCAGCTTTGTCGTAGAAGAGACCTGGATGGGCTGACGATTCAGCGTCGCCCCCAGCCCAGAAGCAGCCCGAAACAGATCTTGGCGAAAGGGGTCAAACACCACCCCCACCCTCGGGTGTCCATCAATCAATAGCCCGATTGACACCGAAGAAAACGGGTATTGATGGGCGTAGTTGGTGGTGCCATCGAGGGGATCCACCGCCCACAGCAGTGGCCCGTCGTTAGCCCCCATCTGACCCGATTCTTCCGCCAGGATGGGGTGGTCGGGCAAATGGCGCTGGAGCACGGCCAAAACCGCTTTTTCCGACGCTTTATCTGCCTCGGTCACCAGATCACCGGAACGACCCTTCTCTTGCACATCCTGCAGCTTGCCCCAGTACTTTGTGAGTTGGGCACCCCCTGCTAGGGCGGCTTCGGTGGCGATATCTAAGTAGCGTTGCAGATCGGCTGGATTAGGCACAGTCATAGGGCGTGATTAAGCGGGTGAAAATTCGTGGGGATGCAGTCGGAGTGGGGTTTGGGGATTCCAGATGCCCAGCCCCAAGATTCGCGCCCGTTCTTGGGCATAGACCAGTTCCCGGCAATGGGATTGTGTTGCCAGGGTGGTCTCATCTACAAGCACGCAGCCGTTTTCCAGCAGGGTGGCATTGATTAACTCGCTTCCACGCCAGACCTCTGCCCAGATGCGGCCATAGCTATCTGGCGCAGTCTCGGTGGGGACCACCCGAACCCGTTGGTCATAGACCCTGGCCTCTAAGCAATCCTTGGCCTGCTGATCCCAGGGGGCTTGCCCGATCTCAGGTGCCAAAATGCCCGTGAGTCTTACCGTCTCCACAGGCAGATCTGAACTGAGGGGCGCCAGTAGCTCTAAAGTTTGGCCGCTTTTGGCCCAGGCGACAGTGGCGGGAAGGCCCTGGGCGCGAACGCCTAAGGTCAAGATTGAGGCGATTACGCTCAAGAGCAAGACGCTTAGCCCCAAATAAATGGATTGAGTCTTTAGGCGATTTGTAGCAACGAAAATACCAAACATACGGTGCGTTACGCTTCGCTAACAGCACCCTACAGTGAGTGCATTCTTTCTTGGAGGCAGGTCGAGTAAGGATCAATCCTCATCTAGGGGTAGCCCAAAACGGACCTTACCCTTAGCAAAATAGCGGCCAAACTGCTGTTCGTAGACTTCGTCTTCATCCTGAGTCTCGACCTCTAGGTCCGAGCGGGGATAGCTGACGCAGAGCAGGGCATAGCCGCGATCGCGCAAACCAGGAGACAGCCCCATGGCCTCAGGCTGTTCGAGTTCCCCAGACAGCACCCGAACGGCGCAGGTGGTGCAGGCCCCGTTGCGGCAGGCAAAGGGTAAATCAGCCCCTTGGTTTTCTGCCGATTGCAAGATGTAGCGATCTTCGGGTACCTGGACTTGGTAATGACGGTCCTTTTGGCGGTGATGGATGCGAATGGTGTGGGAGCAAGTCATGCTGAGATGTCGAGCGGTAAAAGGGCGTCTATTCCAGCCTAGCGGAGTCCTGCCCAACCCTTAACCGTGGGATTCAAGAAAAAACCAGCAAATTCACTCCCATCCCTGGCGTTGGTTTGATAGGATACATAACTGGCGACGCGCTTGCCGCGTCCTTACTTTTGGAGAGATGGCCGAGCGGTTGAAGGCGCAGCACTGGAAATGCTGTTTAGGGTACCCCCCTAACGAGGGTTCGAATCCCTCTCTCTCCGTTTTTATAAGCGACTTAAACGCTTCTCAATTTCTGTCTTGACTGCATCGGCGTCGGCGGGTAAATGAACCGCTGGATTAGCGTGCCTGCTGTCCACATCCTTCAGAGCTGATTCGTGGTAGCCCACCTTAAAGTCAGTAAACTTCAAACCATGGGCCGTGCTCACCACTACGGTTTTATCGCTGGATTTAATCACGCCCCGGTTGATCAGCTTCGTCAATACCGCTAAGGCAACCCCGGTATGGGGACAGGTAAACATGCCGGTCAAATCGGCTGTCGCCGCAGCCTCAGCTAGCTCATTTTCGGTGGCCTGCTCAACGATGCCGTCGGTTTCAGTGATCGCCTTGATCGCCTTGGAATAGCTGACCGGATCCCCAATCCGGATGGCGTTGGCCAGGGTGTCCTGAGCTGTAATTGTGACCTTTTCCTTAAACCCGTTCTTAAACGATTGATAAAAAGGATTGGCCTGGGCCGCTTGAGCCGCCACGAGTCTGGGCATGCGGTTGATCAACCCCAGATCCTTCATCAGGGTGAAGCCTTTGTAGAGGGCGCTGATATTGCCGAGATTGCCCACCGGGATGATGATCCAGTCCGGCACTTCCCAATCGAACTGGCGGACAATTTCGATGCCCACGGTTTTTTGGCCTTCGATGCGCAAACTGTTCATCGAATTAGCCAGGTAAATCGAATCGTCCTGGGTGACTTCTTTGACGATGCGCATACAGCCGTCAAAGTCAGTGTCGAGGGCCAGTACATGGGCACCGTTAGCCACGGGCTGGATCAGTTGGGCGGTGCTGACCTTACCCGCAGGCAAAAAGATCACGGCTGGAATGCCCGCATAGGCGGCATAGGCCGCGAGGGCGGCGCTGGTATCACCGGTGCTGGCGCAGGCGACCGCTTTCACCGAGCTGCCCTGGGCCATCATTTGTTTTACGACGCTGACTAAGACCGTCATGCCCAAGTCTTTAAAACTGCCGGTGTGGCTGTTGCCGCAGAGCTTGATCCACAGATCTGGCACGCCCAATTGTTTGCCAAGTCGCTCAGCCCAGAACAGGTTGGTGTTGCCTTCAAACATGCTGACGACGTTTTCATCCGCCAAGGACGGAATCACCCATTCCCGTAGCCCCCAGACGCCACTGCCGTAGGGCCAGGTGGTGGTGCTAGCGCGGGAGGCAAACAACTGTTTCCATTCCGAGGCGCTCCGTTCTTTGAGGGGCTCGCGCTCGTGATGGACTTCTAAAAGGCTGCCACAGATGGGACAGGTGTAGATCACGTCAAAAATCGAGTGCTTACCAGGGCAGCCTGCAGCGCAGCGAAAATACGTGGTCTGACTCTCTATTTTCGATGGGGACTCGACGGCTGACAGCATGGGAAAAGTTTGGTGGGGTTAGTGAAATTGAAATTACATTCATCATCGCAGATGAAGTAAGGCGATCGCCTTAACTGCATCCTCAAACCCATCCCCGCAAAGCTTCGAGTTCTTCTCGTATTAATTGGGGTGTATGACCGAAGCCCCTTAGCCGCAGTGGTGCCGCTAACCGGGGTGCGAATTTCATCCATAAATGGCTTTAACTAAAGCTTTCTGTTCCCCATACAGACTGACGGGGGAAACCGGATCGTCTTCCCGGTAGGGCGGATTGAGACCGTCAAAATAGACCACAATGGTCACGGTCGAGATAAGGCAGAGCCAAAGTTTAGTAATCGAATTCACCTGGCCTAGGTTTTGTATTTGAGGCAGCGGGGATCGGGCAGGGTAGCCTTGTGGGGTTCGCGGGGAAACCAGAACGCCGTGCGTTTACAGACCTCCACCAGCATCAGCATCAGCGGCACTTCGATCAAGACACCTACAACGGTGGCGAGGGCTGCACCCGAATTCAAGCCAAACAGGGTGACTGCTGTTGCGATCGCCACCTCAAAGTGATTGCTGGCCCCAATCAACGCGGCGGGAGCAGCATCTTCGTAGGTCAGCTTTAGCTTTTGGGCCGCGACATAGGTAATCAGAAAGATGAATGTGGTCTGCAGAAATAGGGGCACGGCAATCAGCAGGATATGCAGCGGGTTGCTGACGATCAGTTCCCCTTTGAAGGCAAACAGCAAAACCAGGGTAATCAGCATGGCCGCGATCGCCACTGGGCTTAGATACTTAAGGAAGACGTGCTGAAACCAAGCTTGACCCTTGTAACGCAGAATCCAAACGCGCGACAGGGTGCCCACCAGCAGCGGTAAGCCCACATAGACCAGCACAGATAGCACGATGGTTTCCCATGGCACAGTCAGATTGTTAGCTGACAAGAGCCACCCCCTAGTGGCGCATAGAGGAACAGCATGGCTAAAGAATTAATCGCCACCATCACCAAGGTGTGGCCTTGATTGCTATGGGAGAGATAGCCCCACATCAGCACCATGGCGGTGCAAGGGGCAATGCCCAGAAGTATGGCACCAGCAATGTAGGCGTTGGCCAAGGTAATTTCCATTCCCCGAATCAGTTCGGTGCCCTGCAACAAGGGCAGAAACAGCCACCCCAAGAAAACCTGGGCAAAGGCGACCATTGTGAAGGGCTTGATCAGCCAATTCACCACCAGGGTGAGCAGCACGGGTTTGGGTGCGCGGGCGGCTCGCTTTGCCTGAGAGAAGTCAATCTTGACCATGATCGGATACATCATGAAAAAGAGGCAGACGGAGATGGGGATGGAGACCTGGTGAATGCCCATGCCATCAAGGGTTTCGGCCAGGGTGGGAAAGCTGCGCCCCAAGCCGATGCCGATCGCGATGCAGAGGATGACCCAGAGGGTGAGGTAGCGCTCAAAAAAACTCAGCGTGCCTCCGGCTTGCATGGCTTTGGAGGGGATTTGTGAATGGTCTGTAGTCATTAACGGGTGATCTCCTCTGGCAGGTCAGATAATCTGAGCAAGTATTGAGGTAAGCAAGCTTTAATGAGTATCAAATAAAAAGTGGTCTCATTGGTATGCAGGGGCTGTTTCCGTTTTATGTCGTTTGTCCTGTCGGAGCGCATGTCTGATTCATTGCCCCCTGCCCAGCGGATGAAGCTCATCAAACTGGTGAGTGAGCTATCACCAGCAGAATTTGGACAACTGTTGTTTAGCTTGAATCCTCCCGCTGGAGTGGTTTCACCTCATGGGTCACCGCAGGGGATCCGGGCCAATGAATTGCTGAGCTGGAGTGAAAGTCCTACCGGATGCGGCTTAGCAACCTTTTTAGAAATGCTGAGTGTTTTAGTGCCAGGTCAATTTGATGCTGATTCATGGATGCTGGAAATACAGCGAGCAATTCTTTTTCAAAAGAAATCAAAAGCGGATGACATAAGTGAAAGACATTTAAATGTCAATAAAGACAAAAGAGCAAGAACACACAAGAGCAAGAACGAGCTAATTCGCCTAAAAAAGAAGGCTTTAGACACTGAGGCAGCTGGTCAGCTATTACAAGCCAAAAAATTGTGGAAGGATATTCTTAACTTATACCCATCAGAGCATGAATCTTACATAAAAGCTATAGAAAGAATCGCAGAAAGAACTGCATCGTCAGATTTTGATCTATCGCCTTTAAAACTCCATAAAAATCAGAATTTTGAGGACAGCAAAAATACTTCGCCGGGCCTAATTCTTGACAAAAAGTCTTCGATTCCCTCAGAACTATATTTGCGGGAATCATTGTCTTCAGAAAGTTTTCTAGTTGATTTCGAGCATATAGTTCTGGATCCAAAAGGGCAAAATATTAATCGCGGCAAAGGGGTTGCCAGACAGAAAAGTGAGTTTGTTGGGAGCAGCGAAATCCCAATGATTGAGATTCCTGGTGGAGACTTTACTATGGGCTCCTTAGTGGTGCAGAAAACTTTTCAGCATCTTAGTCAGTCTCACCATGAGAAT
>ERZ1740060.819-NODE-819-length-13027-cov-8.724021_pt1 | contig 13027 bp, 8 predicted proteins | sample MGYA00581743_ERZ1740060 | MGnify/ENA primary metagenome ERZ1740060 (study PRJEB43018, sample SAMN04849235) | marine metagenome | isolation source: floating plastic debris | place: Pacific Ocean | collected 2008-08-27 | study: EMG produced TPA metagenomics assembly...
AGATTCTCATGGTGAGACTGACTAAGATGCTGAAAAGTTTTCTGCACCACTAAGCTGGATATACTACTCTTTGTCTCCAAGTACATCACCCAAGTAAAGCTGCACAAAATCCTCAGCAGCTTGATAGTTAAGAGTTTTCAGGGCTTCTACTATCTCTGCAGCAGTCTCGGCTGTAGGGTCTCTCTCTTCATGAAACCACTTTGTAGATAGTCGAGCGTGGCAATCCCAGCTTTATGGCGAGGCCGTTCTGACTTAGGCCACATGCTTCTCGCTACCTCCCCTCAAGCCTTCCTTACTGCAAACGCCTTGTATTCGAGAGAAACCTTTGTACCGCAAGGGTTCCACTGCTTACTCCTTCAAAAGGTTGAAGCAGGACGAGTGTGATAAGTTAAACTTGGAATTCTGCGGGATGTAGCGCAGCTTGGTAGCGCACTTCGTTCGGGACGAAGGGGCCGGAGGTTCGAATCCTCTCATCCCGATTCATTTTCAGCCGTTGACAGCAGCAATGCAGACCCATGCATTGCTGCTGAAATTGTTAAGGGCACCCACAAGAGGTGCCCTTATATATGTGATGGCCGAGCATAACGCATCACAGCATTTTTTTCCCAGGAGATCTTCCTAGTTGAGGTCGCGATCGCTCACATTAAACAAGAACGGCACCTCTCCCGAATCGCCGCCCGTAACCAGCACCTTCGGCATTTGAGACCCCCCCGCCTTCCAAGCCTCGATCGCCTCCTTCTGGAGCACCAGCTTACCGCCTTGGGCTTTCAGGGTTTCAGCCAGCAAGCGCTGGGCCTCGGCTCGACCCTTGGCGCGGTTGATTTCCGCCAGGGCTTCTTGCTCAGCTTCCTGAGCCACATATACCGCTCGGCGCGCCCGCTGCTCAGCAATTTGCTTGTCTTCAACAGACTTGGCAAATTCCGTCGAGAACTTCAGATCGACCACGCTGGTATCTAGCACGATGATGCCGTACTTATCGAGACGGGCACTGAGGGCATTATCAAAATCCTCCTTCAGGGCCGAGCGCTGGGTGATCGCCTCTTCCACCGTGCGGCGGGCCGCAGCAATCTTGAAAGATTCTTGGGTTTGGGGGGCAATGATTTTGGTGACGATATTGGCCAGAGTGCCTTGGGTGCGTCGCACCGTCACCACTTCCGCCGGATCCAGTCGGAAGTTAATCGCAAAGCTCGCGGTCAGATCTTGCAAATCCTTGGTTGAGCTTTGGGCAGGCACCTCAAATTTCTGGACCGTGACATCGTAGATATCCACTTTGGAGACGAGGGGGGGCTTGATGTGAACCCCTTCAAACAAAGCGCCATCTTGAGCTTTACCCAAAATGCTGAGCACCCCAGTTTGACCAGGGTTAATGATTACGAAGCAGCTTGAGCCGATCGAGAGCACCACAAGGGCAACAAAGGCCAGCACAATGGGCAGCCAGCCCGCAGGTTGTGATTTCAACGGAATTCTCCTTATGGATTGGGAAAGGTACGGTTTCTTATTTTAGGGGGGATATCTAGGTGTGTTGGGAGACATAACGATTGCTCAAGCCTCAGCAGTGGGAATCCCTGTGACCGTACCTGTCCCAGAAATCACTTCCCCAATCCCATAGGCGCTGAGTCCTTGGGTTTTAAAAAAGGTAATGGCGCGATCGCCCGCCTCAGGGGGCACCACCACCACAAACCCCACCCCCATATTGAAGGTGTCAAACATAGCCGCCTCAGGGACATTGCCCGCTGTCGCCAGCCAGTCAAAAATGGGGGGCACCGGCCAACTCCCCGGCTTCAGTTGCCAGGATTGGTTTTCGCCTAGGCAGCGGGGCAGGTTTTCGGGCAGACCACCGCCGGTAATATGGGCCATGGCGTGGATGGGCAGCGCCGCTTTGAGGGCCGCCAAAATCGGCTTTACGTAGATTTGGGTGGGGGCGAGGAGGACTTCGCCGAGAGATTTACCCCCTAGACTTTCTGGACATTCGGACCAGTCGTAGCCGGTTTTGTCTGAACGCGGGGCGCTGTCCATGATTTTGCGCACCAGACTAAAGCCGTTGCTGTGAACCCCCAGGCTGGGCAGGGCGATCGCCACGTCTCCCACCTGTACTGAGGACCCATCCAAAATTCGCTGCTTTTCCACAATGCCGACGCAGAACCCGGCCAGGTCATATTCCCCAGGGCCATAAAATCCAGGCATCTCAGCGGTTTCGCCACCGAGCAAGGCACAGCCCCCCTGGCGGCAGCCCGTCGCCACCCCCACCACCACATCTGCTAATTGATCTGGCTCCAGCTTGCCCGTCGCTAGATAGTCGAGAAAAAATAAGGGTTCTGCGCCGCTGGTGAGCACATCATTAACGCACATGGCCACCAGATCGATGCCAACGGTGTCGTGGCGATTGAGAGCTTGAGCCACCTTTAGCTTGGTACCAACGCCGTCTGTCCCCGAAATCAGCACCGGCTCTTGATAGCCACTGGGTAATTGAAAACATCCCCCAAAGCCTCCCAACCCCCCTAAGACTTCGGGTCGGCGGGTGCTGCTGACCATATCTCGAATGCGATCAACGAAGGCCCGCCCCGCCACCACATCAACCCCAGCCTCTCGATAATCCATAGCGTTACCTGATTAGTGCGTTCACCCTTCTATATATAGAGAGAACGAGAACAGCTCAATATAACGAGAACAGCCCAAAATTAGTGATGGTACTGATTCATGAAGACCATCGCGTCCGATCAATTTGCCCTCAACCTGAGAATGGGGCGACGGGGATCACCTGTCCCTAAAGACAGTCGCATAGTTGCATAGGATTGTTGACGTTCCGGGATAAATGCCTCGACGCAACGCATTAGTTTTTCTAGGGAACCTGTTCCCTAAGAGATAAGAATCTTTAAACAATCTTGATCCGTTCAGCATAAACATCCGGAACGGCAAAGGCTTGCTGCTAGCGTCTTTGCTGATTCAAGGGGATGATTTTAGTGTCTTAAAGTAACTCTTTTGGGTCTTCCAGTGCGACAAACACCCTGATTCCCAATCTGAAAAGTCGTGTTAGGTTACTTCTCGTTCAATTGACATGCAGCGCGAAAGCGCAACGGGTATGAGATTTCACTGTTCGAAGATTGCTTTTATTCGACTGGATACCACCAGTCCCAGCTCATACCCGCTTGTTGAGTTTTTATCATCCATATGAACAAACATTTGTTGCGCAGCCTTACCGCTGCAGTTTTAATGTCAACGGCAGGTGCGGCGCTTCCCAGTTACGCCCAGCAGGTTGATCAGATCGAATCCCTTTTACCGCTCAGTGCCGATACGTCCGACAGTGTTGGGGTTACCTCCCAGACCCAAGAGATTACGACGGCTTCTCCGTCTCAGAGTTCCACAGAAGCCCCCGACGGCCTAGCGCGCCGCGCCGAAGATATTTCTCAAGTTATTTCCCACCCCCTAGATGACCGGCAAGCTGCCACGCTCTACGTCCGCGACATTCCGGTCTTAACCTTTGTAGGTGAAGAACTCTCGGCCCTCAGCGACACCAAGGCTGAAGCTGAGCAGGCTGAAACCTTAGACCCAGCGGCGAGAGCCGTTGAAATCGCTACCGCTATTGAAGCGTTTTACCAGTCTGAAGGGGATGCCGAGGCGATCGCTGCCCGTTGGGATGAAGACCAAGAAGCCTATGTCGTGGCCCTCGGAGAGACTGATCTCGTTTCTATCAATGATGAGACCATCCTGCCCGACACCACTAATGATGCCGCTACCGATACCCTGCAGGTGGCTAACCGTTTGCGTCGCCTCTTGGGCGGTGCATCTCCCCTAGAGGCCGTTGAGGGTCAACCTGAGCCTGCATCCAACTGGACGGTAACCTCTGTTACCACTGGACCGGCTTCTTGGTATGGTCCTGGCTTCCACGGGCGTCGCACTGCCAATGGTGAAGTCTACAACCAAAATGCGCTGACCGCTGCCCACCGCACCTTGCCTTTTGGCACCCTCGTGCGGGTTACCAACCTCACTAACAACCGCCAGGTTGTAGTCCGCATTAACGATCGCGGTCCCTTTACGGGGGGTCGTATCATTGACCTCTCTGCGGGTGCAGCCCGTGAGGTGGGCTTGATTAGTGCGGGTGTCGCCCGAGTCCAGGTTGAGGTGCTATCGACCCCTTAGTGCCGCCACGGGTAACACCCTCAATTGAACCGTTAACTCTGCCCATGGCAAAGCTAATGTGCGAGTCCCTCCTCAGCCAAAACGGCTAGGGAGGGGTTTTATTTGGTAGGGAAGCATCGCAAAAAAGTACCTTAAAACTTTGTTTTTATAGCCAACGCCGCAAAGCTTGCGGCGTTGGCGACGCCAGAAAGCCTATGAGTAAAGACGTTTAGTCTTGGAGCGTGCCGAAGGCTTACTGGCCCCAGCGATATTTGCAAATCAACTCAGTCTGGTAGCCTATAAAACTTGTGGCTAGATTCAGGGCGGGATTTTGAAGCGGGCAGCGCTGAAAAATTTTGTGCAAAGCGCCAGGTCAGCCCGCATTAGGCGTAACTGGGAGCATTCATCGGTGCAACAACTCCACACCCTAGAGGGACTGCAATGTTGTTTGGCCACCTGGCGACAGCCAATCCAAACAGCGCCAGACGCTACCCCAGAAATTGCTTCAGTGGGATTGGTGCCCACCATGGGGGCACTCCATGGTGGACATTTGAGTCTGATTCAGCGGGCTCGTCAAGAGAATGACCGGGTGATTGTCAGCATTTTTGTGAATCCCCTCCAATTTGGCCCTGGCGAAGATTTAGATCGATATCCTCGTCCCCTTACTAAAGATTTAGCCCAATGCGAAGCTACAGGGGTTGATGCGGTGTTTTGCCCTTCCCCCGCCGTACTCTATGGGGCCGCTTCCCCAGATGCCGCCACGCTGACTCAAGTCGTGCCACCCCCGGCTCTGATTCGCCATTTGTGTGGTCCCCATCGACCAGGGCATTTTGCCGGTGTAACCACGGTGGTCACCAAACTGCTGGCCTTAATGCAGCCCACCCGCGCCTACTTTGGCCAAAAGGATGCGCAGCAACGGGTGATTTTGCAGCAGCTAGTGGCAGATTTAAACTTGCCCGTCACTGTTGTGGGTTGTGCGATTGTGCGCGAGGCGGACGGGTTGGCGTTGAGTTCTCGCAACCAGTATTTGACCCCTGAAGAGAGAGCCCAAGCCACGGCCTTACATCAGGGCTTGCAGGCGGCTGAGCGGGCGTTTGAACAAGGGGAACGTCAGGCCGACCAATTGCTAAAGCAGGTGACCGGTGCGTTGGCAGCAGCCCCGCTGGTGCAGCCCCAATATGTTGAGCTGGTCGATCCGCAAACCCTAGCCCCTCTCAAAACCTTGCAAGGAACTGGACTGCTGGCGATCGCCGCTCACCTCGGCAAAACCCGGCTGATTGACAATTTAGTGCTGCGATCGCGGCAACCGATTATCGCCATTGATGGTCCGGCGGGGGCAGGTAAGTCTACCGTGGCGCGGCTGGTTGCAGAAGAGCTGGGGCTACTGTACCTAGACAGCGGTGCCATGTATCGAGCCGTGACCTGGCGGGTGCTGCAAGCAGGCATTGACCCCAGTGACGAGGTGGCGGTGGCCGAGCTTTTGTCCGACTGTGACATTCGCCTGGGTGCGAACCCTAGCCAAGGGGGCCAGCCCAGTCCCAGCCGAGTTTGGGTAAACGAGGAGGAGGTGACCCAGGCCATCCGCACGCCGACGGTTACCGCTCAAGTCTCGACGGTGGCGGCTCAGCCGATGGTGCGCCAAGTGCTACTGCGGCAGCAGCAAGCCTACGGTGAGGCGGGGGGGCTGGTGATGGAGGGGCGAGATATCGGTACTCACGTGTTCCCAGCGGCGGAGTTGAAGATCTTTTTGACCGCTTCAGTGCAGGAGCGGGCACGGCGGCGACAGCAGGACTTAGCTAATCAAAACCAACCGGCGCTGAGCTTGGCGGATTTAGAACGGGCGATTGATGAGCGAGATCGCAAGGACAGCACCCGACGAGTGGCCCCTTTGCGGAAGGCAGAAGGGGCGATCGAGCTGGTGACGGATGGGCTGGCGATCGAGCAGGTGGTGAGCAAGATTGTTGGGTTTTACCACCAAGCCCTAGCGCCATCACCTTGAATTAAAGAGATTGCCTCTCTGTCCGCAATCAGCATATGCATATCCGCATATCGTCCTTTTAGAATATCCATGCTTCCTATCCCAACGCCCTGTCCTTGGTAATCGGGATGAACCAGCAGGTGGGGATAATAAACCACCAAAAATCCATCTGAGATCGCATTGTCAATGCCAACCAGGTTTTCACCGTCCCAAGCTGACACCAGAGCATGGAAATTGACCAGTGCTTGGTGTAGTAACTGGGGTTTCTGGGCTGAAGACCAGCCATTTAATTCATAAATGGGAAGAATTTGGGCGATCTCAATGTCCCTTCACTCGGAAAACGTGATCATGGCGATTGTGATTTCCCAACCACCTATTAAACGAGCTGGAAGCCGCCCCCCAAGCCAGCACTAATCTCCTCAGGGGTGACTTTGCCATCGTGGTCGGCATCTAGGGCGTCAAATACGGCGTCGGTGCCCAGCCATTCCTCCCGAGTAATGAACCCGTCCCCATCCATGTCGTAAGCTCGGAACAAATCCTGGGCAGCGTGATTCACAAATAGCTCTCCCTCAAGCCGCTGGCAGAGGCGCTCAGTCAGGATTTTTTCAAGGCTTTCGAGGGCTTTGCTAAACCCTTTGATGCCTTCATCCAGCTTGGTGCTGGCCATGGGGTCGGCTTGATGCATCCGGTCAAAAGTGGCCTTATCCATGGAGATCTTTTCAATGTCCATGGCGGCTGCTTTCTCTGGAGCCAATTTGCGCTCAAGGGTGGCTTCAGTGGCATCGAGCTGAGCCAGCAGTTTGGGAGAAATCGTCAGCAGATCGCAGCCCGCCAGCTCTTGAATTTCACCAATGTTGCGGAAGCTCGCCCCCATCACCTCGGTGGCATAGCTGAATTTCTTGTAATAGTTGTAAATCTCAGTGACAGACTGTACCCCTGGATCCTCCGCAGGGCCGTACTCTTTGCCGGTTTCCTGCTTGTACCAATCGAGGATGCGCCCCACAAAGGGGGAAATCAGGGTCACGCCAGCTTCAGCACAGGCGATCGCTTGGTGCAGTCCAAACAAGAGCGTAAGGTTGCAGTGGATGCCTTCTTTCTCAAGCACTTCAGCCGCTTTAATCCCTTCCCAGGTGGAGGCGATTTTGATCAGAACCCGCTCACGACTGACCCCAGCGGCCTCGTATTGGGCAATCAAGTCCCGAGCCGTGGCAATGGTCCGCTCTGTGTCGTAAGACAGACGCGCATCCACTTCCGTTGAGACCCGACCCGGCACGATTTCTAAGATTTTCAAGCCAAAAGCCACCGCCAAGCGATTGAACGCCAGGGTGGCAACATCCTTGTCAGAAATGGCTGGACCGGCGTCTTTACGGGCCTTCAGCAACGTGGCATCGACAATCTCCTGATATTGGGGCATCTGGGCTGCAGCGGTAATCAAGGATGGATTGGTGGTTGCATCCTGTGGGGTAAATTGCTCGATCGCCTGCAGGTCGCCTGTGTCAGCCACAACGGTGGTCATATCCCGCAATTGGTCTAGTAGCGTCTGTCCCATGGTGATGTCCTTTGACTGCCGTGCCTGCCGCCATTGTAAATCGCGACTTTCAGGATTGCTTCTGCCCCCATAAAACCGTGGCACGCTGAATTACGCCTGAGAATAGGGCGAACAAATGCATTGAACCTGTCTTCTCTTAGAAAGGAGACAACGGCAATCACTCGATATCCTGGTCTACTTAACAACCCAACTCGGCAGATCGTCTTAAACCAGTGATCCTAGGCAACCTCAGATAGGCGGCGACTGGGCTGCTTTGCCTTCAGTCGGGCAGCACGGTGAAATTGCTCAATCGACACCAGGCGATTGGCATCCGCATCCCAAAGAATGAACTTAGCGCACCCCAACATGGTGCTCAGATGTAGCTTTTTCACCGTTAAGAGGAGATGAGCATTGGCCTTATGGCAAGCTTCGAGGTTGTAATTCGGAATTCTCTCCGACAAGTGATGAATGTTGTGGTAGCCGATGCTCGCTGAAAACCACTTTAAAACTGCCGGCAATTCCAGGTGGCTACTGCCCTCAATGGCCCCTAACAGATAGCTCCATCCCTCCGTCTTGTGGGCATAAGATCCTTCAAAATTGTGCTGCACAAAGAAAACGTAGATAAAAATTGCCCCAGAACAGGTCAACGTGATCAGGTAAATACTCAAGAAGAAAAGTGGACCGAGCCAATGACTGAGTAAAATCCACCCACCCACAACGCAAATGTTATTGGACAGCAAATCCCAAAACTCACCGGCGGTATACCAATTTCGTGACTTATGCCCAGCAATAATGTGAGAGAAACTAGCATGGGGATGCTTTCTAAGACAACGGAAAGCATCGCCAATGAAATCAATTATGCCCTTGACTAAAGCTAGCCTAGGTTTAATCACCAGATAAAAGAAACCGCCTGGCAAAAGCATTAAGGGATGCCTTAACCATCCATAGCAGGCTTGGGAGAAGGGCGTGAGAGTCGCAAACTCATCTGTAGAGATCAATCCTGCGGGGCCTCGATAACGCTGCCAATCGCCATTGGTTTTGTGGTGATAGGCATGCCCCCTGGACCAGGGATATTGGGGAATTGCGTTAATGCCCCCCAAGATGAAGCCCACAATTCGATTGACTCTTTTTGACCTGAATAGCGAATAGTGGCCACAATCATGCATCAAAGAGAAACAGCGCCCCGAAAAGAGGGCCATCAATACCATGATGGGGGGAAGGAACCACAGTGAGACTGGTGCTAATTGGGTGGCTAGGAACCACAGAAACAGATAAGGAAGGACCGTATTTAGAATCTGGATGCTTGCTCGCAAATCATTACTTTTCATATAGGGTCTAAGTGAAAAGTCTGATTTTTTAATCACATCATTCATTCAATCGAGTGCTCACGTTAAAAACATCTGTTTCAAATCATCGATGCTCCATTAACCCATACCCAACACGCTGGGGGCATTGTCAAGGGAACGCTTTCCGCAGAAAAAAGCCGTCTACAACTCAGTTGAGACGGAAGCTGGATCTTTAAAGTGGAAAGGGATGGGTGGTAATAGTCTTAGTTTTCCAGTAAAGAAGAGTCAGGATCGACTCGGACAAAAATGGCTAGGTCTAAACCCTCTGGTAAAAGCTCAAATTGCAGGATTCGGGTCGTGACGCCCCAGCGTTCAAAATATTTCAGAGTCAAGTCATCTCGAATGCCTTCAATAAAGGATGCTAGCAATTGCCGGGGCACCGGCTGCTCATCTAGGGTAACCACCGGTTCAACCAGGACCAACTGGTGACCATCTACAACCATCAGCCCTAAATCCACCGTAGCCTCAACGGTTTCGTCCAGGACTCGGTCCTCCAAATCGATGAGCACTTGCAGGCGATTTTCTGAGAGAAAGATCACTCGGGGGTTGGTTAACCCGTAGCGGTTGGCTTCCCGTGCCCCACTGCTATTGGGTAAGTTAAACCGCAGGTTCGTCAGCAATCCCTGGATTAATTCAGATTGCAAAAACTGATTGATGTCCTCAGTTTTGAGGACCAGATGGGCGGCTGAACTGAGCGGTTCATCCAGGAGGATTTGTCCCCGCTGGGCCGCCGCAATGTCGATATCAATGGCATCTGTTTCTACATCAATAGTGTCGATGCGTAAGTCTGCAATCGGATAGACCCCTCGGCCCGCCAAACGTACCCGTTCCACCCGTCCATTTAGCAACTGGTAGCTGGGACCGTTGTCGATGCGCACATCAATCAAATCGGCCTGAACCAAGCGCTCACGGATCAACCCTTCCGCCACCTGATCGGCCACCAGCCCCACTGGCGAAATTAGGGTAAAGAGTCCCGATAACAGAATGGTCAGAATTTCCATCGTTACCCCTCCAGGGCCGCTTTAATCCAATCTTTCAGGGTGGGGACCACCTGATCCAGATCAATGGCGGTGGTTTCACCCGTGGCCCGCTGCACCACTTCTACTTTGCCCTCCTTGAGGGAGCGCCCTGTCACCACCCGGTAGGGAATGCCAATCAGCTCGGAGTCTTTGAATTTCACCCCAGCCCGTTCGGTGCGATCGTCCAATAGGGTCTCCATACCAGCCGCGTTGAGGTCGGTATAGAGCTGCTCCGCGGCTGCCATCTGGTCGGCATCCTTGACGTTGGGAGCCACGACGATGGCTTGGTAAGGGGCGATCGCCACCGGCCAGATAATCCCGTTTTTGTCGTAAGACTGCTCCACTGCGGCTTGGGCTAGGCGAGAAACCCCGACCCCATAGCAGCCCATCACCAGGGGCTCGCTTTCCCCCGCTTCATTGGTATAGGTGGCCCCCAGCGCCTGGGAATATTTGCTGCCCAGTTGGAAGATATGGCCAATCTCAATGCCCCGCGCCGATTCCAGGGTTTGGCTGGGGTCGTGAACGGCGCGATCTCCTTTCTGGGCAGTCCGCACGTTCACAACCTGTTCAGGTAGGGTGAATGGAGCTTTTTCCCAGTTAGCCCCAACTACGTGATAACCGGAATCGTCAGAACCAGTAACAAAGTTTTTCAATGAAACAGCAGTATCGTCTACTAGATAGACGTGGCTAAGCAAAGTTTCGCCTCTATTAATCAGGACTTTAAGTTGTGCAATTTTGATTTTTAAACCCTCCTGGCCAAAAAGTTCGTTTCTCTCCTCTCCAGCCATTGCTTGCCTTTTAGCATTTAAAGCCTGGTCGTATGAATCAATAGCCTTAATCCACTTGTCAGCTGCACTTTGAGGCACAGACAGATTTTCTGTTTCAGGAATATACTCAAAAATTCTCCTAACTAAACCAATAGATGGAATGGAGAAAATACTTTGTACAGCCTCTGGAGTTTCCAGATTCACATCATTTGGGAAATATTCCTCCAACCTTAATCCAGGAGAGATATAACCTGTAGGCAACTGCCCTTGAACTATTGGTGCTGAAGTATCCAGAGCCTCTAAGGAAACAATCGTTACCTCTTGTTCAGGATCACGAGCTAAGAGCCTGGTCAAACTATTTTGAAGTTTTACCTCATTCACTTCCTGATCGCCGCGAATACTTACTAGAACAATTGCCCTAAACTCAAGAAAGAATAATGGGCGCTTGTATCTCACGTCATAAAGGACGTTTTTGACAATTTGGGTGGGGGAGCAATCCAGAAAATCTGCCAGGGTCTGAATGGTAGGCGTATTCGGGGTTTCTAATTTTTTGAATTCGGTAAAGGTCGAGGGGATCGCATCTGCGGGCCGTGACACCGCCTTCTCCACATTGGCGGCATATTGGCCATCCTCCGTGTAGAGCACCTCATCTTCGCCCGCTTCCGCCAGCACCATAAATTCATGGGAGCCAGACCCGCCAATCGCCCCCGAATCGGCCTCTACCGCGCGAAACTTGAGGCCACAGCGCCGCAGGATGTTGGTATAGGCGCGATACATGTCCTCATAGGTGGCCTTCAGGCTATCCGTATCGGTATGGAAGGAGTAACCATCCTTCATGATGAATTCCCGGCCCCGCATTAGCCCAAAGCGAGGGCGAATCTCATCTCGAAACTTGGTCTGAATTTGATAGAGGTGCAGGGGCAACTGCCGATAGGAGCGAATCATGTCTCGCGCCACGGCGGTGATCACCTCTTCATGGGTGGGGCCTAAACCCAGATTTTGCTCCCGCCGATCCACTAGAGCAAACATGATTCCCTCGGCTTTGGTGTAGGTGTCCCAGCGCCCCGACTCTTGCCACAAATCGGCAGGCTGCAATTGGGGCAACAAGCACTCCTGAGCCCCAGTGGCGTTCATCTCTTCCCGCACAATCGCAGAAACTTTATTCAGCACCCGCAGCAGCAGTGGTAAATAGGCGTAAACCCCACTGGCAATGCGGCGAATATAACCCGCCCGCAGCAACAGCTTGTGACTGGGAATTTCAGCTTCGGCTGGGTCTTCCCGCAGGGTCACAAAGAGCATCTGGGACAGGCGCATGGTGGGGTCCTTTGGTGGTGAACGCACAAATTTACTCCCCACAGTCTAGGGGCTGTGGTCAATTAAAACCAGACTTCTTGGTGTCAGATGATTTCAGCCCCTAGATTGATGCCGTGGAGCGGGCGTGATCAGGTCTGTCCAGCACGGGTTTTGCCATTGATCAACTACACGCCCGAAGGGATTCCGCCTCTTCTGGAGCCAGACAGTGCTGCCGACTACTCCGCCAAAGAAAACGTCAGACAGCTGTACGCTACATTGCTTCAGCGGAAGAACTTACATCCTCAACATGACTGAACACAGTGCATGGCGAATATCATTGGCGCGCAAGATCGCTCCTGCTTTCACGGCTCATCCCAAAGTTGAAGCCTGTTTTGTATTTGGCTCAGCAGCATTGGGAATTTCAGACCAGTATTCGGATCTTGAATTAGGCTTCATCTGGTCACAATTGCCCTCCGCTGAAGCGCTACAAGCCATAGCGCAAAGCGTTGATGCCAGAAGCTGGGAAATTGAACCCTATGGAGCAGCAAAACAGGCGTGGTTAGAGCAGTTCTACCTAAACGGAATGAAAGTTGAAGCGGGTCATTGGGCACGAGAGACCATGAATGGCATCGTGACTGATGTTGTTGAGCGATACGATGTGTCGCAAAATGGGCTGTTGTTTGAGAAGCAAGCGTCAGCGTCTAACCTTCAAAGAGCGGTTGTGCTTTATGGCGAAGACCTGATCAGGCATTGGCAAAATCGGCTTTCTCTTTATCCTGAAGCACTTGCCGTTGCCATGGTTCAAAAGCATCTGAAATTTCGTCCGTTTGATGGTCAAGACATCCTGACTGATCGCCTTGAGATTCCGATGCTGTACGAAAACAACTGCGCCATTACGCGATGGCTGATCAACATTCTGTTCGGACTAAGAGGATATTTGGAAAGTATCAATCAGCACTCATTTCGAGAAAAGGCTTCCT
>ERZ1740060.820-NODE-820-length-13006-cov-4.315883_pt1 | contig 13006 bp, 9 predicted proteins | sample MGYA00581743_ERZ1740060 | MGnify/ENA primary metagenome ERZ1740060 (study PRJEB43018, sample SAMN04849235) | marine metagenome | isolation source: floating plastic debris | place: Pacific Ocean | collected 2008-08-27 | study: EMG produced TPA metagenomics assembly...
AGAACTAACAATCGCTCCGATTACAATACCAACCATCAACATTGACCAGACATCTCCAATCAATTTAGAACGTTTATCCTCGTCTGTTACATCTACCAATAAAGCCGCAAAAGGAGTCGAACTAGCACTCAAAGCCAAACCATAAATTGCAAAAACTAATGCCAGTATTGCAGCCCAACCATAAGTCTGAAAATTCCAACCACTAGCCTGTAAACTATACCCTAACTGCCATACAACCTGTAACGCGATAAAAGAAATAGCAGTAAAAAATGCTGCACCAATCCATACATACCCAGAACGATGATAGCCACGAATTGGCTTCGCATCGGACATCTGACCAAACCAAATTCGCGCTGGACTGACAAACTGGTACATTGCGATCGCACCAGCTGCAATCAACGGTAGAACCTTGAGTTCATCAATCATGACTCGGTTGAGTACTCCTAATGTCAGGAGTGACATAATCCCAAGTCCCATTTGAAATAAACCTAAACGGAACATTGTTAAAAGCTTGATTCGAGGAAGGGATTTTATTTGTTCCGAGTTATTAGATTCTGAATTAGGTAAAGAATCGCTGCTTTCCATAACTAATAAAACTTCATAAGAGAATAAATAGATTTTAGCTAACCTAAGTAACCACAGATAAATTCAATAAAGATAAACGATTATCGGTGACTGCTTTGTTATTATCCCACTAACGATTCATCAATAAAGCTTTTAGCTCAACAACAGCGATACACTTAAAGTAAAGTATTGTAAAGAGATTTAGTTACCAGTGGAAAGCATCACATTAGGACAAAATGCTCTATCAGTCACTCCTCTGTGTCTTGGTACTTGGGCTTGGGGTGATAAATTATTTTGGAGTTATGGTAATGACTACGGTTCAGAACAGGTAGAACAAGCTTTTAATGCTGCAATAGAAGCAGGAACTACATTTTTTGATACTGCTGAAGTCTATGGTTTAGGACTTTCAGAAGAATTGCTGGGAAGGTTTATGAAGAAAACGGACAAAGATATACAGATAGCTACAAAATTTGGTCCTTTACCTTGGCGATTTTCTGCTGAATCCGTTAGCGAAGCATTAACCGAGAGCCTTAAACGTCTTCAAGTAGAACAAATTGCATTGTATCAAGTGCATTGGCCTTTTACTTTTTTCATGAGCCAGGAAACTTTAATGAATGCTTTGGCTACTGAAGTAGAAAAAGGCAGAATTAAGACAATTGGTGTAAGCAATTATTCCCAAGCACAAATGCAAGAAGCACATCAAATTCTAGCTCGTCGAGGTATACCTTTAGCAGTTAATCAGGTACGTTATTCTTTATTAACTCGTCAAGTTGAAAGTCAAGGGATTATTGCAACAGCTAAACAATTAGGAGTAACAATCTTAGCTTATAGTCCTTTAGCTCAAGGTCTACTTACAGGAAAATATAGTGAGGATAGTAGTGTAAATCCGACAGGAGCGAGAAGTATAGACCCGCGATTTGGCAAAGACAACTTACGAAAAATTGAACCAGTAATATCTTTATTACGTATCATAGGCGAAAAATACAATTGCACTCCCGCACAAGTTGCTCTTAATTGGTTGATTGCTCAGGGTAATGTAATTCCAATTTCTGGAGTCAAAACAGCAGAACAAGTTAGACAAAATGCTGGTGCTTTAAATTGGACATTAAGTGATGATGAAATTACTCAACTAGAAGAAATTAGTCGTCCTTGGTTAAAGTAAAAATTAGCGATATTTACTTTATGGAAATAGATAAAACTTAATTCCTTTCCTTCTCCGCTAACTTGGAGAAGGAAGTCCGTAGGACGGGGTGAGGTTACGAGCATATTGGACTCAACTGAAAATTATAATTAATAAAAATAACAGATACCGTCTTGTTTTCTATTTCCTATTCCCTGTTCCCTATTTCAAAAATAATAATTACAATTTTTTTTTCAAAACAATAACTGGCTTCATTGCTATCTTCTCAACTGACTTCTGACCCATTCAGAAGCGTGAGGCTGCATTGAAACCAGTCCTTTTGTGATTTAAAACACTTGGCTTAATTAATTTTTTATATCAAGTTCGATTGATTTCTACATTTATCTTCGGTTGTAGTTCAACTAATAACCGTTTCAAATCTACGCTTAGCTATCAGTTTTTAACAGCCTTATCAATAATTTCAGTAGTCAAACGAACCTGATATATATTATGACTTCATCTCAATTAAAAGATAAATTTTTGACATCTCTACCAGCAATACTCTATATGAAATATCAAATCAATTAACTAGTAGAGATTACTTCCTATGACTCTTTCGCAGCACTAGAAGATGTTTCACGCTGCTGGCTTGATTTTAGTTTTGGCTTAGAGGTAGCACCACCACCATTATTACCACCTCCGCGTCTTCCATCTCTTTTATCTCCCCAACGACGATTTCTGTCGCCATTTGAACGACGAGATGAAGAACGTAGTTTGGGTTTCGGAGAAGCGTAATTTGCATCTTCTTCTGGTATGCTATCTGCTTTTAACCAATCCGGACGTGTTTGGTCATAAGCAATTTGCAAGGCTGCTGCTGCAATTGCATGAGCATCATATTCTTCGCTTAATTCACGTACTATAGGCAAGAACGAAGCTAAACGTTCTCCACTTAAAGCTTCTTTTACCTGAACTTGCAGCTTCTCTAGCTGTTTTGCTTCTATTTGAGCGCGAGTTGGAATAGAAAGCATTTGCCAACTCTGCTTGTTATGACGCTCGATAACTTGCTGTTTGCGTCGCTCGAACGGTTGCACCAAAGAAATTGCGGTTCCTTCTTTTCCAGCCCTACCGGTACGACCAATACGGTGAACAAAGGTTTCTACACTATCAGGTAAATCAAAGTTAATTACGTGAGTCAGTTCATCAACATCCAAACCTCTTGCAGCAATATCAGTTGCTACAACCCAGCGAACTTGACGATTGCGGAAGCGTCCTAATAATCTTTCCCGCGCTTGTTGAGACAAATCACCGTGATATTCATCAACGCTATGACCTGCTGATTGTAACTGATTTGTTAATTCCGCTGCGGTACGTCGGGTACGAACAAAAATCAGCGCTGTTTCTGGGTCTTCCATTTCTAAAATGGGCTGCAAAGCTCTTGCTTTTGTCCAGTGACGCGGTATTAAGTAAGCTACCTGATTAATTTTGTTTGGAGCGGCTTTCGGCTGTTGAACTGTTACTGTTACGGGGTCGTTCAAGAACTTATTCACCAATTGGCGAATTGATGGAGGCAGTGTTGCCGAGAATAAGGCGGTTTGACGCTCTTGCGGTGCCCGAGAAAGAATTTTCTCTACATCGTCAATAAAGCCCATGCTCAACATTTCATCGGCTTCATCCAACACAAACCATCTAACATTATCAAGCTTCAAGCAGCCCCTATCTAACAAGTCAATGACTCGTCCGGGGGTACCTACAACAACGTGAACGCCACGCTTAAGCTGCATCATTTGGCGGGCAATTGATTGACCACCATAAATAGCGAGTACCTTTAATCTTTGATTGCCAACAAATTCAGAAACAGCACTATGAACCTGAATTGCTAATTCGCGAGTTGGGGCTAAAACTACTGCCTGTACTACTTTCTGAGTTGGATCTAGCCTTTCCAAAATCGGTAGGGAAAATGCTGCTGTTTTACCGGTTCCAGTCTGGGATTGACCGACTACATCGCGACCGGACAAAAGTTGCGGAATTGCTTGTTCTTGAATATTTGTGGGAGTTGTAAAACCAAGTTTCTCTAATTGTGCGAGACGCTGTTCCGAAATTCCCAAATCTTCAAAAGTAAGGCTCATTAATTCTCCTATGTTTTAAGTTTAATCTTCAATATTTGTATTATTCGTCCATCAGTCTAGCAAAACTGACGACTAATAACCAAATAAATTGAGCTACTAGACTGTTACGACTTCACCATATAAGTCGTATGCATCAGCTTCGTTAATTTTGACTTTGACGATGCTGCCTAAACTTGCTTCACCACGAACATATATCTGTCCGTCTACTTCCGGAGCAAATCTACTAGAACGACCTATTAGTTCTCCCCGAATGGGATTTTCTTGCTCAATCAATACATCTACTACTTTGCCTACTTCCTGTTGATTTTTTCTCCCAGAAATCGGCTGTTGAATTTGCATTAATATATCTCGCCGCTCATCCATTAATTGTTGCGGCAATTGTTTTGGCAGATTGTACGCTTTTGTTCCTTCCTCCGGTGAAAAAGTGAAAACACCCACATGGTCAAATTCGTGACGCTCAACAAATTGGCGTAGATGCATAAAATGCTCGTCTGTCTCGCCAGGAAAACCCACAATGAAGGTTGTTCTTAACACTGCGTTTGGCAATGCTCGCTTTATATTTTCGATAACTGCATCGTTTACCTGTCCTTGCCAGGGACGATTCATAGCGCGAAGAATTTCAGGATGGGAATGCTGTAATGGCAAATCTAAATAAGGTAAAACATTTGATGTTTCTTTTATCGCTGCAATTACATCTGGGGTCAGCCCCGTTGGATAAGCATAATGCATCCTAATCCACGGTATGTTCACTTTACCCAGAGAGCGAAGTAATTCCGCTAACTGCGGTTTACCGTAAATATCTATGCCGTAATTTGTAGTTATCTGGGAAATTAATATTATCTCCCTTACTCCTTGAGATGCCAACTGCTCTGCTTCAGCAACAATTGATTCAATAGTACGCGAACGTTGATTTCCTCGCAGATGAGGAATTATACAAAACGCACAACGATAATCGCATCCTTCAGCAACCCTTAAGTAAGCTATACCTTCTGAGGTAGTCCGATAGCGAGGCGTTGTTTCATCGGCAATAAAAGTAGGTTCGGCACTTACTTGCTTGACACGTTCGCCAAGCTGGGTTCGCTCAATCACATTCACGATTTTGTCGTAATCGCCCGTACCTACAACTGCTACTGCTTCTGGCAACTCTTCCAATAATTGTTCTTGGAAATGCTGCGCCATGCAGCCAGTAATTACTATCTTTTTATCAGCCTCTGCCAATTCTACTAAGGTTCTAACAGATTCCTCTCGTGCCGCTGCGATAAAACTACAAGTATTGACAATAACGTAATCTGCTAACTCTTCATTGCTATCTACGCCATAACCTGCTTCTACTAGCAGACCGAGCATATGCTCTGTATCAATTCGATTTTTCTCGCAGCCTAGGTGAGAAATTGCAATTGTTGGCTTATCACCCATATTATAAAATAAATTTTGCTGTTTCGAGTTAAACGTCTTAATTAATGACCTATCAATAAAGGAACTCTGCCACTCCGCAAGAACTGCAAAAGTCCTAAATCTTCAGCCTACTATGCTTACGCCTACGTAAATTAACTACAAATTTAAATCTTATCTTTGACTAAGCATAAAATATATAGTGACATGTTATACACGTTTACTTAGAAGTTTTACATAGACAAGTAAGTTGCTTTCCACAATCGCTAAAACTAGTCTAAAATGCTGTTTTACATATAAATATGGTGTACTACATTACCTAAGTAACTACAGTAATGATTAACTTGTCAGGAAGCAACTGACCGAAGTCAGCCTATGTAGAGAAGTCGCTACCCTAAAGGAAATCGTAGGCTGAGTTACGCTTTAATCAGCGGTAATGTTACCCCTTCCCCAAACGATTGCCTGTATCCGTTACAAACTAAACACTATTACATGTAAAGTTGTAATCCGCTGTATAGCGAGCTGCAGACTCCTCTCGTTTCATGTTTTATCTTAACATATCTTATGATATATTTTTTGCCAAATTACACCTGAAGGAGGAGGTATTTTACATTTTTTCGTAGAAGTATTTGACTGCGTAAAATTATTAGCCTACTCCAAAGGCATAAATAAACACGAGTAGAGAAATTTATTTGTCTTTAATCAAGAGATAGCGTTAATCCAGGTAAAATAGTGTTCGTGTGTTTTTTGCTTGATTAAAACAAGCTTGTAGTAAAAATAGTCTCTTTGCTGGTTAACTCTCGTACCAGACTTTATGCCCGGTATTTGCTACATTCTATCTGTTAAACAGGATAAATAAAGGAGTAACAGTTGTAGCAAAGCCAGTTACTCTACAAGAAAAAACGCGCCCTTACATGCGTTGTCCGTTCGGGAAACCACATAGAGTCCGTTAGAAAAAAAAGACGTGGATTTATATCAGTTATTTAAAACAAGAAGACCGATTATCGGTGTGGTTCATCTGCTACCGCTGCCTACTTCACCGCGTTGGGGAGGTAGCCTCAAAACAGTAATTGACCGTGCCGAACAAGAAGCAGTTGCCCTTGCTAGCGGTGGAATTGACGGTATTATTATTGAGAACTTTTTTGATGCACCATTTACTAAGAATCAAGTAGACCCAGCAGTTGTCAGCGCGATGACTATTCTAGTACAGCGCATACAAAATCTTGTTACTCTACCTATTGGATTAAACGTTTTGCGGAACGACGGCACAAGTGCGATCGCCATTGCTAGTTGTACTGGAGCGCAATTTGTCCGTGTTAATGTTTTGACAGGAGTCATGGCAACAGACCAAGGATTAATTGAAGGGGAAGCCCATAAATTACTAAGATACCGGCGAGAATTAGGCAGCGAGGTGAAAATTCTGGCGGATGTTTTGGTAAAGCATGCTCGTCCTTTAGGCTCGGTGAATTTAACTACTGCTGACCAAGATACTATTGAGCGTGGATTAGCTGATGCAGTTATTTTGTCCGGTTGGGCTACAGGTGACCCTCCCAACTCGGAGGACTTAGAGTTAGCATCGAGAGCAGCCAAAAGTACTCCTGTGTTTGTTGGCAGTGGAGCGAGTTGGGATAATATTGCTACACTAATGCAAGCTGCTGATGGTGTAATAGTTTCCAGTTCTTTAAAACGCCACGGTAATCGCGACCAAACAATTGACCCAATCCGCGTCAGTCAGTTTGTGGAGGCTGCTCGGCGGAATTTTAGCTCTAAAAGCAAAAACCAAACTGAATCAGTAACTTCATTCAAGCTACATTCTTAAATGCGGAAATTGGGAATAATGGTGGTTTGCATTTGTAGTAGTTATCCACAAATTCAATAGCAATAATTTTTGATTGATTGAATTATCGATTGAATTTGTTGTTTAAATGCTTAAAGACTATTTATTTAAAATCTGGTTAACCTAAGAGTAATTCTGGATTCTTGCACCTAAGCAAAGTTTTAACTAAATTTAAGTTGTAGCAATCCGATTTGAATTACCGGACTGTATATAGATTTAGAATAATAAGTCTTACATTTATTCCCTATTTCCGATTTATTAATCCCAATTAATGATGTTTTAGCTTATGATTCGTCGTCGTTCTACTCCTTGGATTCATCGCTTCTCGCGTCTGCTAATTGCTGGAATTGCTTCTTGTGGTGCTTTAGTCACTGGTTATTTAACCATTGTCAAATTGACCGGAGGAGCGGCTGCTTGTACTGCATCTACTGCGGGTACACCTGGTGGTTGTAATGCCGTTCTTTCCAGCCGTTGGGCTGACATTTTCGGACAACCATTAGCATTATTCGGGTTTTTGGCATATTTCGGCATGCTGGTTTTTGCTCTTGCACCCTTGCTTATAAAAGGGGGAGAAAATAAACAACAGCGTCAAAAGTTAGAAAACTTGACATGGATGTTTTTGCTCATAGGCTCAATTTCCATGACTGTTTTCAGCAGCTATCTAATGTTCGTTTTATTTACCGAAATTAAAACAGTTTGTCCTTACTGTATTGCATCGGCTTTGTTTTCTTTAACGATGCTGGTATTAACAATTGTCGGCCGTATTTGGGAAGACATTGGACAAATTTTCTTTACAGCAATTATTGTCGGAATGGTAACGTTAATAGGTACATTAGGTGTTTATGCTGTTGACGCACCAGATCCGACTGGAGCAGTACCAATTAACTTTACTCCAACAGAAAATCCTCAACCAGGAGTTGGTTGGGAAATTACCACTACTTCTGGAGAAGCAGAAATAGCGTTAGCGCGTCACCTTAAAGAAATTGGAGCTAAAGAATATATTGCATGGTGGTGTCCTCATTGCCACGACCAAAAGCTATTATTTGGTAAGGAAGCTTACAAAGAAGTTCCTTACACAGATTGCGCTCCTGCGGATAATCCCAATAACGTAAAGCCTGAGTGTAAAGCTGCTGGAATTAAAAGTTATCCAACTTGGAAGATAAAGGGTAAGACTTATGAAGGAGCGCAGAGTCTTAAGAAGCTAGCAGAAGTTTCTGGTTATGAAGGCCCAGATAACTTCAAGTATTATCTGAATCGTTAATACTTTAGTACTTACTTCTTTGCACCTGGAAATTAGCTGTAAAAAGTCAACCGGAGTGGACACTTCGGTTGACTTTTTCTCTTTCCAAGCTCGAAAGTACTACTCTAAGTAGGTCGGTGTTGAAAATCGTAGTTAAGATCAAGGAGTAGCAAGTAGCAAGTAGCAAGTAGCAATAAGGCTTTAAGGGTGATTTATATTTTGTTACATAGCTCCATTTATTTGTGCCGACTTACTTAGATTCGTTACAAGTAGTTAATTGTCAATTTTCAGATACAAAATAAATTTATCTTGCTATCTAAAAGTGTTGCTGTTTATAAATCAAAATATAAATAAAAACTGATTATTTAGAATAGTATATTTTTATTAGTATATTTAGCGTATCGCCGATTAAATACTTATATCAAAAATTAGTGTATATCTGTATAAGCATTACCTAATAAGCCTCTAAAGAATATTATTATTTTGATATTTTTTCAGATAGAGATATAATTTTTACCTGTCTACTGAAATAAAACCTTTTGGTGAACAACTAGTATATGTAAATAATTTACTATTAGGACTTGCCGATAGTATGTTTCAGTAAGTACCATTCTATAAAAGCAGTACCAGTACTTGTACTAATGAGTGGTTACAGTTAATAAATGATTGATCTGGTGGTTTTTAATCTTGTTCAAAGTGGTGTACTCCTTAGTCCGGGAACTATGCTCGGTTGGAATACCTCTAAGAATGAAAGAAAATAGCTAGAACTATTTAATATCTCCAACCGTACATTCAATAAAATATTAAAAATATGTTTTATCAGGATGCTAAGTTAGATTTAATTAAACTTCTAGGTACAACATATAATTGATACCTCAACGGTATTAAAGATTATCTCGTCATTTATAAATCTAGAAATTATTCTCCCAACCGCATAATGGGAATAAGAAAAAAACTCGGCAAGGATCTCCGAAAATCTATCTTTGCTCTAGAACAAAAACTTTTCAAAAGATATAGAGAATTAATCACGGCTTCTTCCGTAGTTATTTGCGTGCTTCTGCTACGGTACTTGGGTCTGTTTCAGCCTTTAGAATGGGCAGCTTTAGACCAGTTTTTTCAATGGCGTTCAGTTGAAACTTCTTCAGAACGGATTACAATAGTCGCGATAGATGAAGACTCTTTAAATTCCCTTGAGTCTTGGCCTATTTCTGACAAGAAAGTTGCTGAATTATTACAGAAAATAATTTCTTATCAACCTAGTGCTATTGGTTTACACATTTACAGAAATTTACCAGTAGAACCTGGCAGTAAAAAGCTTAAAGAAGTCATTGATTCAATACCTAATCTAACTGGTATTGAATCCCTTTCAGACAATAAGAAAAACGATACAGATGTTCAATCAATATTGAGTCAAAAAGGTCAAATAGGTCTTAATACTGTAATAGTAGATGCTGACGGTACAGTAAGGCGTGGCTTATTATATGCACAAAAGAAAAAAGGAATGCCTTTGGTAGAGAGCTTTGCTTTAAAATTGGCAATAACCTATTTAGAATCGAAAGAAATTGAACCAAAGAAAGCAGAAAATTCAGATTACTTACAATTAGATAAAACTATATTTACCCGATTTAAAAAATACGATGGTGGTTATATAGATGCTGACGATGGTGGCTATCAGTTTTTATCTAGCTTTCCCAAACCAGCGTGCAAAAGAGAAGGTAGTGAAGAATGTTATGGTTTTCGTACAGTTAGCTTAAAAGAAGTATTAGATGTTAACAATAAAAAGCAATATGAAGACTTATTTAAAAATCGTATCGTCCTCATTGGTTCTACCGCACCTAGCTTACAAGATTTAAAGCTAATTCCATACTCCCGCAAATTTAATTTACAGCTAATTCCATACTCCAGCAAATCTAAGAGTGCTAAATTTAAGCCTATCTCTGGTATAGAGCTACAGGCTTATTTTATTGATGAAATTATTGCTGCATCACTTCAAGAAAGGCAATTATTAAGGGTTTGGTCTGAACCGATAGAATGCTTATGGATTGCAATTTGGGCTTATATAGGAGCAATCACCAGGTGGAGAATTAGAAGTTCATTTAAGAACTTGCTTTTAATATTAATCTTAACTTTTATATTAATAGCTAGTACCAATCTATTATTCTTGGCAGGTTGGTGGGTTCCTTTAATTCCGACATTAATAACTTATATTGGCTCAGTCATTTTTGTTACTAGCCAGATTGCTCATATGCAGGAAGAATTAAAACGCTCTAAAGAATTTTTGCAGCAAGTTATTAATACAGTTCCAGACCCTATTTTTGTCAAGAATGAAAAGCACCAATGGATTGTGCTAAATGATGCGTATTGTAGCTTAACTGGCTTTACAAAAAATGAATTAATAGATAAGTTAGATTATGATTTTTTCCCTAAGCATGAAGCGGATGCTTTTATAAAAAATGACGAGCATGTTTTTAAAACTCATAATTTTCTAGAGGAAGAAGAAGAATTGACAGATAAAAGTCATAACCTCCATTTAATTGCTACAAAGCGTTCGCTTCATAAAGACGGGGCAGGAAATTTATTTTTAGTCGGAGTAATTCGTGATATCACCGAACGCAAACGGATAGAAGCAGAATTACAACGCTCCAACGATGAATTGAAGAATCAAGAAGACCATTTTCGCTATATTGCTTATCATGATGCTCTTACTGGCTTGCCAAATCGTAAAGCTTTTGCTGAAGAACTTCGCCAGTCTTTGTATTGGACGAAAAATAGTAGTTATTTACTCGCATTACTATTTGTCGATTTAGATGGATTCAAACAGATAAATGACTCCCTAGGACACAACATGGGTGACCTGTTATTAATGACTGTTGCTCAAAGACTTAACAATTGCTTGCGAGGTAGCGATACAGTTTCGCGCTTAGGAGGGGATGAGTTTATCATCATCTTACGTAGAATACCGAACCCAGAAGTAGCCGGTAAAATAGCAGACAAAATCCTTAAAAGCATTATGGAACCAGTGGCTTTAGAGGGTCACAATGCTAAGGTTTCCGCGAGTATCGGTATTAGTATTTATCCAGACAATGCTCATAATTGCGAAACATTAGTTGAACAAGCTGATATTGCTATGTATCGCGCTAAGCGTCTAGGAAAAAATCGTTATAAATTTGCAGAATAAGTCTAGATACTACTTTAGGACTTACGCAACTGGTATATTTTTCTCGTAGGGGAGGCGGGTCCGGCGGTGTAGATTTTCTTCCCGCATTATTGCCGTTGCTGTGGCACTTTGGCTAATTCTGAACGTAGTAATAACCTTTTTAGTATCACGCACCAACAGTACATTGTGACAATTACGTAAGTCCTATTTATTCTCAAAAATTTATCACACATTACCTACGCGCAATAGTTGCCTTACTTCTTACGACTATATTGGAATATATTTTTTTAATCTTTAGATGTATAAGGAATCGGCATTAATTATCTTGTAGAACTAATTACTTAGATTCAGATTTCGATTATGGGTATTTCAACCAACGTATAATTACTGGTTTTTAGATGAGAGAGTATTAAGTTTTGTAAAGAATTGCCAAGATGGCAAGATTGTTTTTCTTTTTTTAGTTATTTTCTCTGGTAACGATTTATTAATTTAGAAGTTTGGAGCAGTAAAAATCAGTATTTATTATGTTTTGTGGTTTAGAAAACACCGTAGTTACACTTATAATATTAAGATAGTTTGAAGAAATTTTTTGGTTAGGTACCCATATGAGTGTATTTACACCCTAGGTCTAACTAGAGGCAGATGTCGATGAGGGTTTACTGGTATTACCACTTATTAAGAGAATCTTTAAGTTTGAGGCTTGTCTTCATTCTGAAGATGTACCTTCCCCAAATTAAATTACTTTCTCAGTAATTTCACTTTTGACAAAACGTTAATTCAAGGTTAACCAAGCCTTAATTTTAAAAGACACTGGATACACGTAAGTATATTTTTCCCATGAGCATTTACAAAAATACACAAAATTTATTAGAAATAAGTTTAAGGATAGGCAGCACAATGTTCCTTGTTATTGGAGCTTCTTTTGTAATCCCTAATGCAGGTGCAGCTCTGAATTCAACTCCTCCTGAACAAAATAGAGCCAATAAAGTCGAGCGAGATTCTTCAGATTTAACAGGATATGAACCACCTTCTAATTTTGGTCGTCCTTTGAGCGATTTTAGTAGCGGTACGCGCTGATAAGAAGACTTTAGGAAAAATTAATATGCTTTTATTTGAAATTAGCAGGCTGAAAACAGCAGAATAAAGTTTTCTTATAGCTATTTCTAATCGCGATTGACGGCTTGTTTCTGCCAACAATTATTTTCTATTAACGTATGGACTTGCCATTCAGGTCTTGATTCGGGGTAGTCCACACGATAATGTCCCCCTCGACTTTCAGTCCTGTAAGCAGCACTCTTAAGAATTAAATAGGCTATATCAAGCAGGTTTCGGACTTGTACCCACAGTAACAGTAGCTTTTGAATATTATTTGATGCAAAACTCACTGATTTTGGTGGTTCTAGAGAAGTAATAAATTTACTTAATTTAAGCTTGGCGAATTCTTGTAACCAGTATTCAATATTAGAAATTGCCTTGTCTAAACTTGACTGTTCTCGACAAATTCCAGCAGATTGACAACCCAAGCGAGGTCTCTCGCGGCGTTACTCTTGCAAATTTTAAGAGGCTTCTC
>ERZ1740060.821-NODE-821-length-12989-cov-9.537189_pt1 | contig 12989 bp, 8 predicted proteins | sample MGYA00581743_ERZ1740060 | MGnify/ENA primary metagenome ERZ1740060 (study PRJEB43018, sample SAMN04849235) | marine metagenome | isolation source: floating plastic debris | place: Pacific Ocean | collected 2008-08-27 | study: EMG produced TPA metagenomics assembly...
TACATGAAATCAAAGACCCTAGCCTTCTGCGTCGGCATCTAGTGCTGGACTACCTGAGCGCGCCAGAAGAGAGTCGAGAGCAGACGTTGATACTGTGCGGCACCAACCAAGAGCGCCTGAGCCTAACCGCAGACCTGAGAATCGCACTCCAGCAGGAAGGCAAACTAGGCTCAGACACTTTTACGATGCAGTCACTACGAGCATTCGACAGAACGAAAGCGCAGCTGGGATATGTTGCCGCCTACAGCGAAGGCGAAGTGGTTGTCTTCAACCGTGACTATCATCGCGCCGGAATCTGCAAAGGTGTACAGTACCGCGTCACCGGCAGAGACCTGGAACACAACCGACTGACCCTATCCACACCCCAAGGCCAGACCCTCACCTTTGACCCATCCGGCTGCATCGAAAAGACGACATACGCAGTCCAAGCAATCGTGATCGCCCCAGGCGAGCAGCTGAGATGGACGCGCAACGACCACAAGAAAGGACTGAGGAACGGCCAGCTGGTGACCGTCACCGCTATCGCACCAGACGGCACCGCGACCCTGCGAGAAGTCAGCACCAATGAAGCCAACGCGAAAGAGATGACCTTTTCGCTCATCGGCCAGCAGTACCTGGACTATGCGCTGGTGAGCACCACCTACAGCGCCCAGGGCAAGACCGCTGAGCGAGTTCTGGCGATAGCCGATGCGACCTTGAGCAAAGAAGGTCTGTACGTGGCGGTCTCGAGAGCTAAGCGTCAATTAAGCTTGTACACCACCAGCAGAGCGGAGCTGTACAAAAGAGCCGAGCGTTCGACTGCGAAAGAGAACCCGAGTGACTACCTGTCGTTATATGAGTTAGTAAAGCCCGATGCCGAGAACGAGAAAGCCCCCCGAGCCGCCCGAGACCTACGTGGTGAGCGCCAACCCGAACGACTTGGAGATTATATTGGCGCGGTCGCTGCAAGCGGCTACTCGCCCACTTTACGAAGAGATAGGACAGCTGCGCCAAGAGATTGGACAACTGAAAGAACAGCAGGGAGCATTAGTCTCGGGGTTCGAGCAAATGCAGCAGAGTCACATCGAGCAGCTGAGGCTGCTGGCCGAGCGATTGAGAGAAGCGTATCCCGACGACGAGCACTCCTAGAGAAGCAGGCGCAGCGTCGCCGTCGCCGTGAGGTGTATGAGCAGTATGCGTCACCGTTTAGCAATCGCCTGCCGCACGGGTGCGATCTCCTGGTAGCGCGTCAGCTGATGACTAAGCTATTAGACGCGCGAGGTGGTCAGGAACTGACCCAGGACGAGCTGGTCAGAGTCGGTCGGGTGTTATTGGAAGGGCCAATGTCTCAGGAGCTGAAGCAGTCACAGGGGAAAGAGGCAAGTCGTGAGTATGTGATCCGCGTACTAGAAAAGGAGCAGCTGATAGTCGAAAAGTCGCAGCAGGCCAAGCTAGCCAAGGAAAAAAGCAAGGATCAGGGAATGTTACTGTGAAGCCTTCTAGCGGGGATATAAGGATTCGTTGGTCTTTTATCCTCGCTAGTTTAACTATTGATTTCCGCAACGATACCAGCACTAGCTGTCGAGATGAGAAGGCGGCGAAGTGATTGGCTAAACTCCATAGCGATAAGGATCGAGTTGTCGAAGATGCTTAGAGATGTATATAAATGTAAACAATTGGGTTCTTTAAAGAGCTTCGCTTCAGTTTTAAATGACCCACTAGGTAGGTAGACAAAACATAATCTCTGGCAAAGTTGTTTAAAGACTCTATCAAAAGTATTGAATGATAAAGATATGTTTGTACAATTCTGAGGTCTGCTTGTCAGAACTTACTACAGAAAGGTTGTATTGATGAGAAAGAAAGGCCTATTTTTAACTCCCCTTCTTTACATAGTGATCCTAGGGTCTTCCATTTTACCTGTAGCTACAAACGTCATCGAGTCTAAAGCTGTAGAGGTGGCGCAAGCGGTAAGCTCATTACAACGGTCTGAACCAAGGCGTTTCGCCTTAGTTATAGGAATTGATAATTATCCTGGCAGTCCTCTGCGGTTACCGGTTAATGATGCTGAGTTAATAAAAAGAGAACTCGAATCTACAGGGTTTGAAGTGACGCTAGTCACTAACCCGACGCTAGGCGAATTTATCCAAGCTAGAGATACGTTCGTTAGCAAGATCAATAGTTCTGAAGAAGACGCAACTGCTTTGTTCTTCTATGCAGGACATGCTGTTCAGTTTGATGGACATAATTATCTAATTCCGGCAGAATCAAGACTTCTTCCCCCATCTGGAGAAATCTCAGATCTTCCAAGCAAAGCTGAGTTTATTGACTATGCCGTAGACGCTCAGATCGGTATCTTGAACCACTTAAGTGAGTCAAAGGCGTCGCAGGTTATTTTTGTCTTAGATGCTTGTAGAGATAATCCTTTCAATCCTTCTCGTAGAGCAGGTGCAAGACCTGTTGGCCTCTCAGAGATGAATACTGGTTTTGGGCTAGCAGATACATTTATATTGTTTGCTGCTTCACCAGGGCAAGTTGCCTTTGATGGTGATCAGAACGAGTCTAATAGCCCTTTTACTAAGGCTTTTGCACAAGCAATATCACAGCCAGGTTCTTCTTTGTCCGCTGTTTATACTCGAGTGAATAATGACGTTCGGAGAATTACGGAAGGAAGGCAGCGACCTTATCAAGAAGGGATCCTATTCGACTTCATGTTTATTGAATCTATAGAATCCCCAACTGTAGCAGCTGTTTCTGCTAGTTCTCTTGATACAGGAGTTGAGCAACGCAGATACGACATAGTTAATGATGGTTACGAACTTCTCAAACAAGTACTTTCGGAAAGAACAATTGATGATATTCAAGAAGCTGCTGAAGATGGTAATGCAGAAGCTCAATATCTATTAGCAATTGCCCATTGGAAAGGAGAAGGAGTTGAAGAAGATGCTGAACGAGCAGCCTATTGGTTAAGAAGGTCTGCAACTCGTGGTTTTAGCCGTGCTCAGTTTGCATATGGTCAACGGCTTTTCTGGGGATGGGGAGGGAGAGAACCAGACAAAGTGGAAGGGTTTGACTGGTGGTTAGTAGCTGCTGAGAATGGCAATGCCTCTGCCATGATCGAAATTGGAAATAGTTATTTACACGGTAGAGAAGGCGTTCCAGGAGAAGATTTAGATAAAGCGGAAGAGTATTTCGACCAAGCTCTACAAATCGGATCGCTAGAGGCTGAAACATCTCTAGGATATCTTTATGACGAGAGAGCTAGAAACGCTCGGAGCATAGGCGACACAGAAGCTCTTGTCCAAGCTAACGAGAGGAAACTTTCATATTTTCAAAGAGGTATGCGGAAAGGCTCTTCAAGCTCAATGCTTGGCTTAGCGCGAATGTATCGCTATGGTGATCATGTAGAAAAAGATTTGCAGAAAGCAATTGAATTATATTCACAGTCTGCGTCAAATAGCAACATTGACGCTGCATACGAACTCGGCATGATGTACAGGGATGATACTGGTACGGAATTAGAGGAAGCTCAAGTTACAGAAGCGGTTAAATACTTCCGGATTGCTATCGATCTAGGCTCTGCAACTGCTGGAATAGAACTCGCAAACTTAATCGCAAACGGTAAGATAGAGCCGACTCCTGAAATGAGCCAGGAAGCAATTCAGCTTTACGAGCAGGCGATCACTGAAGGACACTTGAGAGCAGCCTCTAGCTTAGCCGACCTTTACTATGAAGGAGGGGTGATAGAGAGAGATTTGGAGAAAGCAGAACAGTATGGATTAGAGGCGCTTGAATTGGCGAAAATGACGAGGCCAGATAGTGAGGATGCTTGGCCTATGCACATACGCTCTGCTTACTATACCCTTTTGCTTCTGTATAAAGAAGAAGGTTTTCAGCCAAACGACCCTCAGCTTGTTCAACACCTAGAGTCTCAATTTGGTTCTCTTGATGAAAACATGAAACGCTTCACTGTCCCGATATATTGCAATCTCGATACAAGTACTCCCTTTCACGTGTACGTATGGGATTGGGATCTGGAAGAGTCACCAGTGGCAGCACAGTTTGACTGGGTAGAACAAGCTAGAGGCTGTGACGTCCCGACTGAAGTTTCAGAATCCTTTGAGCAGCTATATGATATTGCACGTGAAAATGATGTTTCTTATAAGGATCTAACCACCTATGCATTAGCCCAAGCAGCGGAGATGGCTGCGACTGATGGTAGCAGTGAGAATGGCAGTGAGTAATCGCTAGCTTTACAAGGTCTAAGTGAACTATTTAAAGCGTCGTCACTTTTTACAGGCTGGAGGTGCTCTGCTTGCCAGTCTAGGTTTCGGTCAAGCTAGCTTTTTTCGTTATGCTAATCGCGTCAGCAGTGCTTTAGCTCAACCTACAAAGAGAAAGCTGGCTCTGTTAGTGGGTATCAATGAATACTCCTCCGACCTTATGAACTTACGGGGCTGTCTTACAGATGTAGAGATGCAGTCTGAACTTCTGCAATATCGCTATGGATTTCATTTGGCAGATATTTTAGTTCTAACAGATCAATCCAATCAGAAACCGAGTAGAGAAAACATCATAGCTGCATTTGAGGAGCACTTGATTGAGCAAGCTCAGCCTGGTGATATTGTCGTTTTTCACTTCTCTGGACATGGTGGTCTTGTGATTGACCCGCAGCCGTTGAAAAATCAGCCGTTGGTTGGAAGTCTAATTCCAAACGATTTTACTTGGGCTGAACCCAACGGCATTACGGGGCGAACTCTATTCTTACTATCGAATCAGCTCAAGACAGATAATTTCACTATGATGCTTGATAGTTGCTACTCAGGAGGAGGCTTTAGAGGAAATCAAATTGTACGGGCTTTACCTACTCGTTCAGGTTCATTAGCGGTTCAGCTCAGTCCTCTAGAAGAACAATATCAGGAGAGACAACTCGTAAATCTAGGTTGGTCGCCAGAAGATTTTCAAGAGCAGCGTCAACGTGGAATTGCTAAAGGGGTAGCCATTGGTGCTGCACAGAATAACCAGCGAGCTTTAGATACTAGGTTTAATGGGTTCTACGCTGGTGCGCTTACATATCTACTTACGCAATATTTCTGGCAACTACCTGTAGAAGAGCCTCTAAGCAGTTCTTTCAATCGTCTTACTCTAATCACGCGGGAAGTATCAAACCATTCTCAGAAGCCGCATATGGAAGTTTCTCTGAGAGGAAGCCGGAACCAACAGCCTCTCTATCAATTAGAACTTGATCACTTTAACGCAGAAGCTGTAGTTAGAGAGAGTAGAGACAATAATCAAGTAGTCTTCTGGATGGGTGGAATATCTTCTCTTACCTTAGAAGCATTTCAGGCTGGAAGTTTATTCGAGATGGTTGATGATGATGGTGAAGTTTTTGGAGAAGTGGAACATATAAACCGAATCGGTTTAGAAGGTCATGGGATAGTAAAATCTGGGAGACAACCTAATCCTGGGACGCTCTTAAGAGAAAAGCTGAGACACTTACCCTCAGAACTATCTATCAAAGTAGGATTAGACCAAAGTCTATTAGAGAAACGGGTTGATATAGAAAAAGGATTACAAGATACTGTTGTATCTAGCCAGATTCAGATTGTTTCAATAGCTCAAGAAGCCGTCGTAGATTTTATTATTGGTACTACAGCTTCCACGCTATCTTGTGAGAGTCAACTTACCTATGCTGACGCCTTGCCATCTGAAGGTATTGTAGGGCTCTTTACCTCAGATAGTGAGATCATTCCGGGTAGCTTTGGCTGCTCAGATGAGTCTCCTCAACAGAGTGTAGAACGTCTACGTCCCATACTAAAAATGCTGCTGGCTAAGAAAGTTTTGAACCTTACTCTGAATGGAGGGGCTTCTCAGCTAAAAGTGGATGTATCTCTCTTGTCTAGAGAAAGTGGCTGCATACAGTATTTAAATACTACTGGCAGCGATCAAATGGTATTACCAACAGAGCCTACATCGCACAAAGTCGGTTCGTTAGTAGATGTTGAGGTTACTAATCGTGAGGAAAACTCCATCTATCTATCTGTGCTGGCGATTGGTGACGATGCTAGTATTACCATTTTGCATCCCGTAAACTGGGATTCTCCGGAGGCAGCATCCATAGTAGGAAGTTATGCTACCACACCTGTATCTATGGAGATATTTGGGCCTGCTGGGTTCTTCGAGATACTGGTTGTTACAAGCCTATTCCCTCTACGAAACACCTTACGCAATCTTCAAACAATTGCGGCAGGGAGAGGACTATCAAGAGGTATGCCCTTTAATTTTGATGGTCGAACTCGGAGCACTATTGACTCGGAGAACACTGTGATTCAGTTTAGCCATGATCTCCTTGATGACATGGCCCGTAATGATACGTCTAACTTCAATGGAAGTCGATCTGTCCGTCTTCTAGACTCCAAAAAAACAGGTGTTTTTTCTACTATATTGCAAGTAGTCGATTAGGAATAAACTTCTAAAGACATGTTATACCTTCTACTCAAAAATAATCCCATTATCAGTTAATAAGCTCTTATCTATGTAAGTAGTAAGTCTTTAGTAGTCCTTTTTCCTGCTGACGCTGCTGACTGAATACGATTCTTTTTATGCATCGCTCCACTGTGTATAGATCTAATTTGCGCAACTTACTTAATCAATATGAGAAGCAACTGGCAGAGTATCCTAATAGCTCGGCTGAAACTGATAAAGCATTGCTAGCAATTTTGTTGTTACGTGATGAGATTTATTACGAACTTCAAAGTACAGTGCCTGCTGCTGAAGAACTCATACAGCTGGATTTATTAGATAGCAAGCTTAAGGTACATCAGGCTATCACTCAACGGTTTAACAAAATTAGAAAGTATCAGTTGCTGATACCCAGGCATAGAAAATCGCAAGCTTGGTGGTGGGCGCTCACTGATACTAAATCAAGTACTTGGAATTGGCTATGGAGTGTAGCTTCAATTGTTTTTTTGAGTGTGTCTGTGAGCCTAGTGCTTAATACAGCGTCGCGCTTTTGGGTAAGCGGAGTTGCCTCGAAAGGAACGTTAGTAATTGTTATCCAAAGCGTATTGACATTGCTGGCCGGACAGGGTGCGCTCACTGAATCAGGAAAGAAAGGGTGGGAAATTTTTCTGACAAGGTGTAACGTCCCTAAGAAAGCTTGGCAGCAGTGGAGCTGTGCAGCGGCAGGATGTGTGTTGCTGATAGTAGCAGGAATTCATAGCACTCTTCCTACAGTGGCAACTCTGTACAATGAGAGGGGTTGGAAGAGTTATCAAAGTAAAAAACTAGGAAGTGCGTTACAAAATTACGATACAGCTCTGTCTCTGCGACCAGACTATCCAGAGGTACGTTTTCATAATGGCTTAGTACATGAGGATTTACAGTCGTATGAGCAAGCAAAGACAAATTATCAGTTCGTTGTATCTAGTGATCCAACAGAAGTGCCTTTAGACGTTTGGCTAAGTGCACATAACAATTTAGCTAGATTGCACCTTTTATCAGGAAACTATCGTGATGCTGCTCCTCTAATAATAACTGCAATGAGTCGCCTAGATGTAGAGATCGTCGAGTCGGAGCAGGAAATTGCTGAAGTCAACTATAACCTACTTAAGAATTTAGCCTGGGTAAGACTAAGACAAGAGCGCTATCGGGAGGCGAAAGTTAGTTTGGAGGAAGCTATTTTTCTAGATGAGGAGGTATTAGGAGAGAACGGAATATCTGAGAAAGCAGCAGCCCATTGCTTGCTAGCGCAAGTTTTAGATGCTCAGAAGCTGACATTAGAAGCTGACATTAGCTGGGAAAATTGCTTGCTAAATGCGAATCTTGGCAACTCGGACGAGGATATGTGGATTGGAATCTATGAACTAAGGGAGCGAACAAGTGCTGAACAGTAGAAAGTTAGTGATATTGCTTATGACAGCGTTGATAAGTTGCTTAGGTGATGTGAGCTTTGCACAGGCACTACCTAGAATAGAGAACTTACGAGGTAGTGCAGCTATCCGAAGTGCACAGAACGGGGCTTATAGACGGGCAGCTGTTGGAGATCGTATTGGTATAGGTGAAGCACTATTACCCAGTCCTCTATCACGAGTATTAGTCCGTTGTCCAAACAATACAAGACGACGGGCAACACCAGGACGACTTTCGGGTGTTACGTTAATTTGTCCTGATGTGACAGTCACTCAACGCAGCCGTGATGAGAGCGTTCTTCTGATACTGAATGCAGGAAGATTCCCATATGTTGAGAATGTTATTGAGCTATCCGAGTTCCAATGGCCTACTTTACCAGGAACAGAACGCTATCATGCAAGTCTATATCGACTAGAACAGGATAGTCCAGTAGAACAGATTTGGGAGATAGAGACGGTTGATACAAGTGTTATCTATGACGGCCCAACATTAGATTCAGATACTATTTATAGTTTAGTTGTGGAGTCCTCGAACGACGAAAAAACAGAAACAACATGTGGTTTTGGTAGAGCAGAGAGTGATGATGTTACGCGCTCTCGCAAAGGGTTATGCTATCGCCTTTCTTTACAGAAATTACCAACGGTGGAAGTTGAAAGGTTAGATGAATCAATAGCTGCAACTAACTCTAGTGGATTAGATGAAATTACTCAGACGTTAGCTAATGCTTATCGATATTCAGAAGCAAATGCTTACAGCGAGGTAGTTCGACTGCTGTTGCCATTATTAGAAAATGATGAGCAGATCGCAGCACTTCATCAATTATTAGCGGATAGTTATTTGCATCTGGGATGGATAGAAGAGGCTAAGGCAGAATACGAAGTACTTGAATCTCTTGCTTTCTCTACTGGAGACTATACATCTCGATTAGATGCCAGGGTAGGATTAGCTAATATTGCCGCATGGCAGATGCAACCCGATCTTTCTGTAGATTACCTGTGGCTCGCATTGTGGGATGCGAGTTACGAAAGAGACCGTGCGAGAGCAGACAATATTGTTCAGTGGTTGATCAAGTTGGAATGATTTTGCAGAAGCGTGCAGATAGGATATATAGATATTTGAGTAGTAATGGAATTCAACTCAGCAGGATAGTTGCTCACCATGCTGGAGTTTAGCTGAAACATCTGGTTGGTCCTGCTTTAGGTACAGCAGAGGTTGCTGAAAAGGCTAAAAGCATTACGGTGATTAGCTCACAGTCGTCAAAATTAAGCGTATAGAAAAAGCAGTGACTGACAGATGGAGAAATCGCGATCACTCTCAACTGATTTTTTGCTTGTGCAATATTTTGCAAGCGCAGAGAACATCGAATACTCCAGCTCAGCAGAGCGTCACTGAAATTTGGCCTTTGACAGTCTTATTACCTATACCTTTCGTGACATATGCAAAGCGTGTCTCTTTTCATGTCTCATAAAGGATATTTCAAAAGGCCTTAGAGATTTTGAGATATGTTGATAGTCCTGCTCACCGGAGGCACAAACCATTACGAATCAACAACAGTTAATCTACGTTCCGTTGCTGCAGGCTTGTTAGCAGTCAGATTTACCAGCTGCCTAACACAACTTGATTAGAAGCATTCCAAGTGTCACATTTACCCCAATTTCTGTAGCCACAGCATCTAACTCCTAAAGTATCGATCCAGCCAACAGCATGTTTACGCTGGAAATCGATTAAAAGGTGGGCTCTTATTCCAAGACCGTCACAACGTACCTTTGCCTTATCTTTGTCTAAATGGTATATGCAATTAACAACTCCTCCAACAACTCCATCGGTATAAGAATCACGCCCTCTGTCTCCACGAATGTATAGAACTCCGACAAATGTCACAGCACCTATCGTAAAAGCATATGGAATATTTGAGTCAAGAGGAGCAAGGTAGTGATTCTCTCCTAATGATTTTGCTGGTGCTATAGTCTGTAATCCCTCAGGACTTGGGAGAAATTGGATATGTGAATAATCAGGCTCTGGAAAATCAAGCTTGATTTCCATGTCATTCCAAGAATGCTCACAGTTCGTTTCACATATTGGATCATTCATAAACTTTTTCCTTCTATTGACTTGTTAACTGCTAACTATTAATGCAACGCCAGAGCTGCTGTATAACTTCCTTAAGTTAAATCTTAAACACCAAAGCTGACTGATAATTAACAGATTTACAGAAATTATCTAACTAATTTGCTGTGCAAGTCTGTAGGCGCAAGGATACGTCATATTGGACGGGTTAAGTAGAGTTCACGGCTTCTACGCGACATTTGTGCTGTATCGCCTGTGCAGTCGGAAAGAGAAAACAGGGAACACAAAGCAGACTTAAGTATTGGAGGAGTCCTCTCGACCCGACTACATGGGCCTGTATGAACAACCAGATATTCATTTATTACTATGCGCAAGTAATGAGCTAGCAATTCTTCCGTGAAGAGACTACGCCATCGCACACGACCTCGACCCAGATTTCATTCCTTCCGATTGTTTCGTAAACGACCGTTTGCGAGGCACCTTTTTCGATCAGTCTATGATCGCACTCCTCAGACCGCAAAACAGCATCCCAATAGCATTCCCAACACCACTTTAGAGAAGCCTTACACAACAAGGCTTCCAGCGCTAAAATTTTCTTGCCACCCTTTCTGGACCAGCGGGGGGAGAGGAGTTGTAACGCTCCCGACCTACCCGACCTCCCGCTGGTCTGTTTATTCCCTCTCCGATTCATCCGTTTGTTATGCCTCTCCGGCATTGATGAAGGTGCGTTGTGTGGAGCGATGCAGGCGACCTTTACCGAAAATGTAGAAGCGTACTGCGTATGGTTTACCTTTCTCAAACGCTGCCAGCTCAATCGAACAGTCGCATCCTATGTGCTCGTCAGCGATGCTCACATTCTCCAAGTAGTAGAACGCCAAGGGCACGATTCCGCGATCATCTTGAAATCGAGGTTTCTTTAGCACAATGTTCTCCAAGTCATTCGTGAAGCGCAATTCTACATTAGGAGCAACGATGCGAGCGATGTCGAGTGGACCGTCGGTCTCTGGCCCAACTAGGATTAGGGCGTTTGAAATTTTCTTTGGGAGTGCAGACTTGTTCTCTACCTTTGTTTTGACGATCAAGAATCCATTTTTGATTGGTGCAAGATCCAATGAAATATGCAGGTAGTTGGCTAATTGATCGATGATCTTCCAGAAAAAGGCAATGGTCCAAGGATGCCGCCAACAACCCCCACTAAGGTAGCTGTGTCAGTGATCTCCCAGCTCTTGTCTGCCTTCACAATCGTATCTCTAGCCGTTGTAGGAGCAGTCAATGTTGGTTGCTCTGTTTGCTGGCCAAAGCTGATGTTGTCGTACGGGCATGAGAGCACAGTTAGAACTAGGAAAATCACGGCTAACGGACGATTCATATTTCTAACTCTTAAAGAGACATAACGTGAAGCTGAGCGGTCGCCAATATCTTTGGATCAATGTCTGGATGTAAATTCCGTCCGCTCTTGCACAGGATGAGGTTTCAAGGCCAAGGGCCTTATCTGTATCTGTCTCGGCTCTAAAATTTATGAACATGTTGCGACCCTAAAAATTATTGGTGAGGCATGAAAAGTTACATCAGGGACCGCACCACACAACTTGTTGATTTCAAAAAAGATAGAGAGTTGTATCGTAATCATTTTTTGTCAATATCTTCAAAGTTGATAACATTCTGGCTTAACTCCTCTAAAGTCTTTAGACTCTTTTGTTTTCTTTGTTCGGATAGCGAGCCATTTTGCAAAAAGTGTGATTCTTGACTCTCCCACAAGCCAGTGTAAATTTCTATAAACTCTGAAACCACTTCTCGATCTGTAATTTTTAATCCCGCATTTATTGTTCTAGAGCCATCTCTTTCATGAAACATCATAAAAGCAATTTTTTCATCGACAATAACTATTTCAAATGGGAGAGAAGAATTGCAGTATTTTAGAAAAAAGTTTTTATTGACTCCATACTTTTGTATAAGTGAAGCTGTGTATTCTATTTTTTCATAGGTATCTAATTTTATTAGTCTCTTATATACATATATTGGAGAACATTTTTCACCCTTTATTTTTCGATCTGTTAGTTTAAAGTAGTCACTATCATCAGATATAAATCCTTTACTAAATCGAGTAACCCATACTGACTGTGTCGCCTCTCTTATATACTTAGAGAGCCATTTCATTGACTGTTCATGACCATCAACATAATCGATGCTTGGCTTAGTATCTTTTCTTATATTGTAAAGACGTATATTGAAAGCAGTTAAGGTTAGGACAAATAGTGTGAGTAAGTAGGCTAAGAATGTGAGTAGTTCATTAAGCCCAATAGCACGGAAACCTATTAGAAATATGCCTGCGAGAAAGCCACCTTCAGTAATTGACTTCCAAAGTATTTGAGCTGATTTACTATTCTTATTCATGACTTTAGTTGTGATTTTTATTGATTCATAGCATAAGATTTTCTTGGTTTCTGAGAGCAGAACTAGTTCGTAATTAACTGCACTACGTAATAGGTCAAAATTGATGTCTAAATATAGCTGACCATAGGCTGTCACCCTAAAGCCTTTATCCGTGACCGCGCTGTGTCGTATGTACTTTAAATGACCCTTTGTGCGGCAGGTGAAGCTTATCGATCTGAGATCGCACCCTCCAACCCCACAAAAAGCCACAAAATACCATCCCAATAGCACCCCCATCATCATTTCAGAGAAGCCCTACTAGACAAGGCTTTCAGCCCTCGAATTTTCCAGCCAGCCGTTCTGAGCCACCCAAACGCCCACCATCCCGTCACAATTATTGGTGAGTTCACCGAACTCACCAAAAAAGTGAGCGAAATCGGCTACAGTCGTCTCATAAACGATGTTTGATGCGTTTTGAGTCAAGATGCGATCTGGGGCAGAACAGGCTGGGCAGCAAAAGGTGATCACTCGCAGAGGGCGGGAGGGCAGCGCGACGGCGTTCAAAACGATTGCGCCGATTGAGTTTTTGATTGACCATATCCGGCCGCAAATTAATCGCGATATTGCGACGGTGGCTTACTGGGGGGCGGGCCGGATTGAGG
>ERZ1740060.822-NODE-822-length-12972-cov-5.339475_pt1 | contig 12972 bp, 13 predicted proteins | sample MGYA00581743_ERZ1740060 | MGnify/ENA primary metagenome ERZ1740060 (study PRJEB43018, sample SAMN04849235) | marine metagenome | isolation source: floating plastic debris | place: Pacific Ocean | collected 2008-08-27 | study: EMG produced TPA metagenomics assembly...
CCATGCTCATCATCACCGATGAGATGGCGTTCAGGATCGGCTGACAACGGCGTCTTTCCTGTGCCCGAGAGGCCAAAGAAGACTGCAACGCGGCCCTCATCATCCACGTTGGCCGAGCAATGCATTGGCATGACGCCTTCGGCCGGCAGCAGGAAGTTGAGCATGGAGAAGACGGACTTCTTCATCTCACCGCCATAATGCGTGCCACCGATGAGCACGATCTTGCGGGTGAAATCGCAGGCGATCACCGTTTCGGAACGACAGCCATGGCGCTCCGGATCAGCCTTGAACGAAGGCAGATCGATAATCGTCATATCAGGCACAAAGCGCTGCAACGCCTCGCGCTCCGATCGAAGCAGCATGGTGCGGATGAATAGCGAGTGCCAGGCTTTCTCGGTGATCACGCGAACGGGGAGTTGGTAGCGCGGGTCGGCGCCGCCCTGAAGATCCTGAACGAACAGGTCCATGCCCTTTGCATGCTCCAGAAAGTCAGCATGCAGCCGATCGAACGCATCAGGCTCCATCGGCTTGTTGCCGTCCCACCAAATGGTGTCTTCGGTGGTCGCAGCGCGAACGATGAACTTGTCCTTCGGCGACCGGCCGGTATGCTTGCCGGTATCAGCCTTCAAGGCCCCATGGGCGGTCAGAATGGCTTCTTTCCGGCATACGGCTTCTTGATAGAGGTGAGCGGGCGTCAGGTTCCACCACACGGTACCAAGATCGGTGAGGCCGGCGGTTTCGAGCCCCTTCTCGGTGTTCCAAATGCCATGCTGTGCCACGGTGGCGTTCCTCGTTTCGTTCTATTTGCCCGGCTGCTCGCCTTAGGGTGGCGGAGGGCTTAGGGGCAGACGCCACCATGGACAAGGTTCCATTGAATGGAATTGACAATCCTCATGACAGGCCGGCGACAAAAGCGTTTTCGATGCCCTATCCTTAGGCAGACGATGGATTTGGGCATCTGAAATGCTAGTCAGGGTAGGCAGATAAGTGGCCCGCGTTACATGCTGTTGGCCGATGTGAGAGCCGTCAAAAGCGGCTGCCTTATTTTGTGCGCAATCGGGACCTTTTCCGGCGGGTGGGGGCGTATTGGCGTGCGCGGATAAAACTCTAAAGGGCGGCTTCTTCCGATTGTCAGACAATCGGTTGCCATCGCCATCAGACGGCGCAGGGCAGACCAGCCCGTGCCTTCCGTGTTACACCAAACGCAAGAAAGGTTTGAAACCTTGCACAATGATCGCTATGCGACGGCCCGCCTGTCCGCAAAAGGAGCCGTGATGCCGACGATTGCGTTGGTCGATGATGACCGCAACATTCTGACCTCTGTCGCGCTTGCGCTGGAGGCGGAGGGCTATCGCGTGGAAACCTACACCGATGGCGCATCCGCCCTTGATGGCATGCAGATGGCACCGCCGGATCTTGCCATTTTCGACATCAAGATGCCGCGCATGGACGGTATGGAGCTGCTGCGTCGGTACCGCCAGGTATCCGAAGTGCCGGTTATCTTCCTGACCTCAAAGGATGATGAGATCGACGAGTTGTTCGGCCTCAAGATGGGCGCCGACGATTTCATCAAGAAGCCCTTCTCTCAGCGCGTTCTGGTGGAGCGCGTGCGAGCGCTTTTGCGCCGTGTGACCAACAAAGCGGGCAGCAATGGTGCAGCTGCGCCGGTTCCTGTTGAAGGTGGCGAGGCAGTTGGTGAGACCGGTCAGGTTCTCAAACGTGGTGACCTAGTGATGGATGAGGATCGTCACGCCTGTACCTGGCAGGACAAGCCGGTGACGCTCACCGTCACCGAATTCCTGATCCTGCAGTCGTTGGCGCAGCGCCCTGGCATCGTAAAGAGCCGCAACGCGCTTATGGATGCAGCCTATGACGATCAGGTCTATGTCGACGACCGTACCATCGACAGCCACATCAAACGGCTGCGCAAGAAGTTCAAGCAGGTCGATACAAGCTTTGACATGATCGAAACGCTGTACGGGGTCGGTTACAAGTTCAAGGAGGTCTAGGCACTCGGTGGTCGATCAGACGGGTGACGATGTTTCCGGCCTGACCGGCCCTTCGCGCGAGGACGATGCCGACCGCAAGGGCAAGGAAACCGTGCGCCAAAGCGCGCCGGTTCGGCGTTGGCGTTTCACTATGTTCTCCTCGCTCACGCGGCGGATACTGGTGCTTAACCTGGTTGGCCTTGTCGCACTGGTCACAGGCATTCTCTACCTCAATCAGTTCCGCGAAGGCCTGATCGACGCACGTGTCCAAAGCCTTCTTGTTCAAGGCGAGATCATCGCTGGCGCCATTGTCGCGTCCGCCAGCGTTGAGGATGGAAACACCATCGTCATCGATCCAGAACGGCTCTTGGAGCTACAGGCCGGCGAGAGTCTTTCTATCTTCGAAGACACGCTTTCAAGCTTGGAGTTTCCGATCAATCCAGAACGGGTGGCGCCGATCCTGAGGCGGCTGATCACCCCGACGGGCACGCGCGCGCGCATCTACGACCCCGAAGGCGGCTTGGTGATCGACAGCCAGGCGCTCTATGCGCGTGGGGCTATCTTAAGGTTCGATCTTCCAGGGACGGACGAAGCCGATCTGCCTTTCTGGGAAGAGTGGTGGCAACAAAGTCTTCTTTATCTGCGCCGTTTCGATATGCCGCCCTATGAAGAGATTGGCGGCTCAAACGGCTTGGTTTTGCCAGAAGTCCGCTCGGCTATGGCGGGCGAGGCCGCCAGCCTCGTCCGTGTGAACGAGCGCGGCGAGATGGTGGTCTCCGTTGCGATCCCAATTCAGCGGTTCCGAGCGACGCTGGGTGCACTTTTGCTCTCCACCCAGGGCGGCGATATCGATGCCATCATCTTCAACGAACGTCTTTCGATCCTGAGGGTGTTTCTCGTCGCCTCGGCTGTGATGGTCGTCCTGTCATTGTTGCTGGCCAGCACGATTGCCGGACCGGTTCGCAAACTGTCCGACGCTGCCGACCGGGTCCGCCATTCGGTCAAGGCGCGTGAGACCTTGCCAAGCTTTGAGGGACGGCGAGATGAGATTGGCCATCTGGCCACTACACTGCGTGGCATGACCGACGCGCTTTATCACCGCATGGATGCTATTGAGAGCTTCGCGGCCGATGTCAGCCATGAACTTAAAAATCCCCTAACCTCTCTGCGCAGCGCGGTCGAAACGCTGCCGCGTGTGAAGACCGATGAAAGCCGCCAGCGTTTGCTTGATGTCATCGAACACGATGTACGGCGTCTGGACCGCCTGATTTCGGATATATCTGACGCCTCGCGCCTTGATGCGGAGCTTGCCCGCGAAGACAGCGCGCCGGTCGACCTCAAGCCCCTGATGGAGGCGGTTGTCAGTATGGAGCGGGAACTTGTCGGCAAACGCGGCATTGCGATCAAACTTGCCTTCATCCAGTCAGGCGGTGCATCCGTTGATTCTGCAAAGCACGGCAAAAGCGCCTTCATGATCGAAGGCCATGAATCGCGCATCGGCCAAGTCTTTACCAATCTCATCGACAATGCCCGCTCTTTCGCGGCAGACGGCAGCACGATCCATGTTCGAGTTCGCCGCAATGGCGATGAGCTGGTCGTAACTGTCGAGGATGAAGGTCCAGGCATGCGCGAGGATGTGCTCGAGCGCGTCTTCGAGCGGTTCTATACAGACCGCGCCGACCATGAGGACTATGGCAACAATTCCGGCCTTGGCCTGTCTATCTCGCGACAAATCGTTGAAGTTCACGGCGGCACCATCGAAGCGGCAAACCGTTACGACAGCCAGAGCGACGCGCCGACAGGCGCCCGGTTTACTGTTGAGCTTCCCGCCTTGCCAGCTCGCTGATGGCTGATCGCCCATCAGTTGACCCGGATCACCCCACTGGTCAGCCCACAATCCATGGGACGGCCATTCGCTTGGACGGCCAAGGCGTTCTGATTCTCGGCGCTTCCGGATCCGGCAAATCGCGTCTCGCCCTTGCCTTGCTCGCTGAGGCTGGATGCTGGCCGACCCAACGGTCTGAGACTTCCGCCACGCAGGAGCCAAGCAACGATGCGCCGTCGGTTCTGATCGGTGATGATCGGCTGATTGTGGAAAGCCAAGAAAGCCAGTTGATGGCGCGGCCGCCAGCGACCCTTGCAGGTCTCATCGAAGTGCGCGGTGTCGGACTGCTTGCAATGCCCTGGTGCGAGACGGCGAAACTCGACCTGGTGGTTGATCTAAAGCCACTTGAAGACTGTGAACGACTGCCAGACCCTCGTCGGACTGGGGTCGGCGATCAAGAGCTTCCAGCCTTATCCGTGCCGGTCGGCGATCTTGCACACCAGACGCTCATGGTAGGCGTCGCCAGGCGGCTTTTGGGCACGTGATAAGGCCGATAATCGGTCGTCAACAAGGGCAGCCATTAGGCCCTCTTGCCATAGCCGGCAAAGGGGTAAAGGATGCCGACTCCTTGAAGGTGCTGACCTGCCTTGCCATTTCATAGGACCTCATGATCGGTCTTCTTCTCGTTACCCACGGCAATCTCGCGCTGGAGTTCAAAGCCGCGCTGGAGCACGTTGTCGGTCCACAATCCCAACTCGAAACCATCTGCATCGGCCCAGACGATGACATGGAGGAACGCCGCCTTGACATTGTGGCGGCTGCCCAGCGTGCCGACGAAGGCGAAGGTGTCATCGTTCTGACCGATATGTTCGGCGGAACACCGTCCAATCTTGCGATCTCCATTATGGATGACGCCAAGGTGGAGGTGCTGGCTGGCGTAAACCTGCCAATGCTGGTGAAGCTGACGTCCATTCGCGGCGACATGGCGTTGGCAGATGCCGTTGCCCATGCCTCTGAAGCAGGGCGCAAATACATCTCCGTCGCCAGCCAGATTCTCGACGGTTAGGCACCATGACCGCTAGCCGGAATGTCACCATTCGCAACAAGCGCGGCTTGCATGCCCGAGCGTCGGCCAAGTTCGTGCAACTGGCCGAGCGCTATGATGCCGACATTTCGGTGACCAAGGGCGAGCAGACCGTCGGCGGCACGTCGATCATGGGCCTGATGATGCTGGCAGCAGCGCCGGGCTGCATTATCGAAGTGGGAGCACAAGGGCCGCAGGCCGATGAGGCGCTTGAAGCGGTATGTGCGCTCGTTGACGACGGGTTCGGCGAAGACGATTAAGCGCTTTTAGGCCCGCGCAAACAGATGGGCAGCCACGGCCATGTCTTCTGCTGCCGTTCCAACAGATTTGAACAGCGTAATTTGGTCGTAAAAACGCCGGCCGGCCCGCTCGCCTCTGCAGAGATCGAAAAGATCGCCGGCGACATCTTCGGGGGAAAACCGGCCTTCCTGAATCGGGATGGCCAGATCGCCGCCCTCTGACAGAGCCCCCTCCCGCGTGTCGCAGAAGATGCGCGCCTTCTCCAGCGCATGGCTATCCACCTCCCGCATGGTCGGGCGGAAAGCGCCAACACAATCCACATGCTGGCCTGGCACAAGCCACTGCCCGGCTATCAGTGGCTCTTCGCTCATCGTCGCCGCCGAGACAATGTCGGCGCCGCGTACAGCGCCTTCCAGATCATCGGTAACGGAGACTCGGACGTTGAGATCGGACAAGCGGCTCACCAGCTTCTCGGCCCGTTCACGCGAGCGGTTCCATATCAACACGTGGTCGATAGGGCGCACGGCGCAATGGGCGCGGATGAGGTAGGGGGCAAGGGCGCCAGCCCCGACCATCAAAAGCCGATGGGCATCCGGCCGGGAAAGATAGCTCGATGCCAGCGCCGACGCGGCAGCCGTTCGCCACAAGGTCAAAGCCTGACCATCCAGCAGCGCTAAAGGCAGCCCGCTCTCGCCCGACAGGAGTAGATAAGCTCCCACAACGCTTGGTAGGTTGCGCAGCTTGTTGTCTGGCACCACGGAGACAATCTTGACCCCGGCATAGCCGCGCTGCGATGTGCCCTGCGCCGCGAAGTCCGTCCAGGCCGGCATCAAAAGCAGCGTCGTATCGGGCTGGCCATCGGGCCGTTCAATGGTGTGGTGGTGCCGCAAGGGAGCGACCGGCGGATTGCGGAAGGCGACACGCAGCGTTTCAACCAGATCGCGAAAATCAGCAACTTCGGCGATGTTAGCGGCTGTGATGATCCGCATAGCCAGCCCCCTCTTGGAAGCCCTCGTGAAGGCTATCGTGGCAGCCCCATTGGCGGCGGCGTCGGATTGCCGCGCGATCTGCCTAACGCAGCGATGCCGGGCTGGGCAGTGCCCGTGTTCCGGACAACTTGTTGAGCTGTTCTTTCTGAACGTCGCGCTCACGCGTCAAACGCCGCGCTTCGGCCTGCTTCTCGCGCGCTTGCTTGCGATGAGCACCCTGACTGAACCACATGGCAAGACCCCCCACCACAACACCAATGATCAACGCGACGAACAAAGCGAGGAACAAGGGAACCGAGATCGCATAGAGCGGCGCTTCGGTCGCAACGGGATCAAACGAGATTTCGACCAGTTGACGGTTGGCGACCGCAAAGGCGATGAGAATGACCGCCAGAGGCAACGTGAACAAAAGCGTCCACAAGCGCTTTGCAACCTTTGACAGCATCAAGCCTCGCCGGCTCCAGGGTTCAGCCGCTCGCGCATTTCCTTGCCGGTCTTGAAGAACGGCACAGACTTGGCTTCCACGTCCACTTGCTCGCCGGTGCGGGGATTGCGCCCCGTCCTGGCCGGTCGATGCTTGACGGAGAAGGCTCCAAAACCGCGAAGCTCAACACGGTCACCCCGGGCCAAAGCGTCGGTGACGGTATCCAATATAGCCGCGACAACGTTTTCGATATCACGCTGATACAGATGCGGATTGCGTTCGGTGATCCGCTGAATAAGCTCGGACTTGATCACAACGGCTCCTCGAACCCCCTGCCTTGTCTGGGTTTTTGCTGAAATTTAGTGATTAGCGACCGTGCCAAAGTGACACAAGGCCGTCAAGCAACATTGCATCGCGCAATGCGTCGCGCATGCCCTCTCCGCTCACCTGCACGGTTGCGCCATCGCCGCCAAGCCCGATCCGGGCCATAACCGACTGGGCAACCGAGCGTGTGCCGAGCGGAAGCGATTGATCGGGCGCGCGGTCAAGAACTTCAATGTCTTCATCGAGCCCGTGCGTTTCCGACAGATAGTCCAACGCGACCTCTTCGCCGCCGAGCGCATCGACCAAACCGACGTCGATGCCGCGCCGTCCGCTGAACACGGTTCCCTCAAATCCACGAATAACCGCGCCATCGAGGCCGCGCTGCGCTTCGATCTGGTCAACGAACCAAGTGAAGTTGTCTTCGATCAGGCCTTGCAGTTCGGCTAGGGCATCCTCACTCGGCGGGGAGAAGATGGAGGGCTGGGCCTTCAGCTCACCTGAGCGCACCTCGTACATCGTGACACCGACGGTATCGAGTAGCTCGCTGACATCGGGAAACTGCGCCATCACGCCGATTGAGCCAACCACAGAACCGTTGCGGGCAACGATGTGCTCGCCGGCGCTCGCTGCCAGATAGGCTGCCGACGTGCCCACACCATTCACCACCGATACCAGTGGCTTGGCCTCTCCAAGCTCGACAAGGGCCGTGAAAAGCATCTCGCCGGCCACCGAGAGCCCGCCGGGGGAATTGACGCGCAGGATGACAGCCTGGACGTTCTCATCCTCACCAAGGGCTTCCAACAGGTCGATCAACGGTTCGTCAAAATCAATGAACCCTTCAAGATCCACACGGGCGACATGCTCGCCTGGGCTGGTCAGCCGTTCATCTAGCCCGGTCAAAAGCGCGATGCCGCCAGCCAGACCTAAAACCAACAGTATAATGGCAGCCACACGCCAGAAGCTGCGCGATCGACGCAATCGGCGGCGCTCAATCAGCGTGTCGGCTGTCAATCCTTCCATGCTCATCGCAGTGGCCTTTGTTGGGTGATTTCACGGCAGGGCTAACAGGTCAGCCAGGCCACAACAAGGTCGGTTTTGACCGCATGGCAACTACCCAAAACAAAACCGCCGGACAGCTGCGAAAGCGGCCCGGCGGTTGATGGCGTGAGCGACGAGAAAACGTCGTCTGGTTAGACGGGCTTAGTTGTCGTCGTTCTGATCTTTCAGGGCAGCGCCCAGAATGTCGCCGAGCGATGCACCGGAGTCCGAAGATCCATACTGTGCAACGGCTTCCTTCTCTTCGGCGATCTCCAGTGCCTTGACCGACACAGAGACCTTGTGGGTCTTGCGGTCGAACTGGGTAACGCGAGCGTCGAAGCGGTCTCCAACCGAGAAACGCTCAGGGCGTTGCTCGTCGCGGTCACGGGCAATGTCGGAGCGGCGAATGAAGGCGGTCAGATCGGTATCGACGATCTTCACCTCAAGGCCGTTGTCCTGAACCACGGTCACCTCACAGGTCACCACAGCGTTGCGGCGAACGGTGCCGGAGGCCGCATCGAACGGATCTTCACCGAGCTGTTTGATGCCAAGCGAGATGCGTTCCTTGTCGGTATCGACATCGAGAACCTGGGCACGGATGATCTGGCCGCGCTCATAGTCTTCGATGGCTTCCTCGCCCGGACGGTTCCAGTCAAGATCCGACAGGTGAACCATGCCGTCAATGTCGCCTTCAAGACCAACGAACAGACCGAACTCTGTCTTGTTCTTGACTTCGCCCTCGATAACCGCCCCCGGAGGATTGGCGTCAGCAAAGGCATCCCACGGATTGGAGAGGGTCTGCTTGAGGCCAAGCGAGATACGACGCTTGTTGCTGTCGACCTCAAGGATCATCACTTCCACTTCCTGGCTGGTGGACACCAGCTTGGATGGATGGACGTTCTTTTTGGTCCAGCTCATTTCAGAGACGTGGATGAGGCCTTCGATGCCCGGCTCCAGCTCAACGAACGCACCATAGTCGGTCACATTGGTGACACGGCCCGTCATCCGGGAGGCAACCGGGTACTTGGCTTCAATGCCATCCCACGGATCGGCTTCCAGCTGCTTCATGCCAAGCGAGATGCGGTGCGTCTCGTGGTTGATGCGTACGATCTGGACCTTCACGGTCTGACCGATGGAAAGCACTTCTGAGGGATGGTTCACGCGGCGCCATGCAATGTCGGTGACGTGCAGGAGGCCATCGATGCCGCCGAGATCGACGAAGGCGCCGTACTCGGTGATGTTCTTCACGATGCCGTCGATCACCTGACCTTCGGCAAGGTTCTGAACCAGCTCCTGGCGCTGTTCGGCACGGCTCTCTTCCAGAACCACACGGCGGGACACAACAATGTTGCCGCGGCGCTTGTCCATTTTCAGGATCTGGAAGGGCTGCGGAGTGTTCATCAGCGGCTGGATGTCGCGCACTGGGCGAATGTCCACCTGGGAGCGCGGCAGGAAGGCCACGGCGCCGTCGAGATCGACGGTGTAACCACCCTTCACCTGGTTGAAGATCTGGCCGGTGACTTTCTCGTTGGCGTTGAACGCCACTTCCAGCTTGTCCCAGCTTTCTTCGCGGCGCGCCTTGTCGCGCGACAGAACGGCTTCGCCGAGCGCATTTTCAACGCGCTCCAGGTAAACCTCAACTTCGTCGCCAATCTTCAGGCCGCCATCTTTGGCGGTCGCGCCGAATTCTTTCAAAGGCACGCGGCCTTCGGTCTTCAGGCCAACATCGATGACGGCAAGGTCTTTTTCGATGCCGATCACGGAGCCTTTGACAACCGTACCTTCAAGAAGGTCGTTGCCGCCGAAGCTCTCATCGAGGAGAGCTGCAAAATCTTCGCCGCCGAACGCGCCAGCGTCTGTCATAGCCATGTATGTCTTTCTTTCGTGCGCCCGACTTCCGCAAAAACGGAAAGAGGTTGGTGTTGCGTCAAAGCTTTTTGCAACCAGGGTTGACCCATCTTGAAGGGTCAGAACGCACGGCTTTACCGGAAGCTCTTTTTGAGCACTGCCGGAAGGGGCGCAACGTGCGCGACGAAAGAGTCGCAATCAGCCAGTTCTGTTCGTCAGGCTTAGGCAGGTCTCTTGCTTGAAACAAAGTCCCGCGCGGCACTGAACGCGGCGTCTATACTCATTTCTGTCGTATCGAGCAACAGGGCATCGTCAGCCTGGGTCATGGGCGCATCGGATCGGCCGGCGTCGCGGGCGTCTCGACGCGCAAGGTCAGCCTTTATGGCATCAAGGGTGACGGACGGATCTTTGGCCACCGCCTGCGCATGTCGCCGTGCGGCGCGAGCATCAATGGACGCGGTGACGTAGAGCTTGGCCGGCGCATTCGGACAATCCACGGTGCCAATGTCACGGCCATCCAGAACCGCACCAGGCGCGAGGTCTGCAAACTCCCGTTGTGCCTGAAGAAGCGCTGCGCGCACCGGAGGGTGAACTGCAACCTTAGAGGCTGCTTCACCTATATGGTGTTGGGCCAGAAAGTCGGGGTCGAGTGTGGAGAGGTCCAGCGATCGAGCAACCGATGCACAGCTCTCAAGGTCGTCCAGGTCGCCGCCAGCTTCCAGCATCGCAGCGCCGACAGCGCGATAGAGAAGCCCGGTATCGAGATGGTTGAGGCCGAGATCACTGGCCAGCCGCTTTGACAGCGTGCCCTTGCCGGATGCCGCAGGCCCATCAACTGCGATGATGAAGGGATGAGCCATATCAGCCCGCGTGATTGCTCAAATGGGTGAAGGACGCGCCAAGACCCGTCATCAGCGGTTCAAAGGCCGGGAAGCTGGTGGCGATGACCCGGCCATCGTCGACCGTCACGGGCTGCTGGCTGGCGAGACCCATGACGAGGAAGCTCATAGCGATGCGATGATCAAGATGGGTGATCACCATGCCGCCGCCTGGAACAGCACCTGGGTTGCCGGTGACTGTGAGCCAATCCTCTCCATTCTCATACACGACGCCGTTGGCTTTCAGCCCGTCCACAACTGCGGCCAGCCTATCGGACTCTTTGACCCGCAACTCGTGAAGGCCCGTCATGTGCGTCTCGCCCTCTGCGAAGGACGCCGCCACGGCCAAGACCGGGTACTCATCAATCATAGATGGCGCGCGCCCGGCAGGAACGGTGATCCCTCTCAGAGTTGAGGAGCGCACAACGATATCGGCCAGCTCTTCGCCGCCTTCCTCGCGTCGGTTTTCAAGGGTCAGGTCGCCGCCCATTTCCTGCAAGGTGGTCAGCAGCCCGGTGCGTGTGGGGTTGAGCATAACATTCTCAACCGTGACCTCGGCATCCGGCGCGATGAGCCCGGCAACAATGGGAAAGGCAGCCGATGACGGGTCTGCCGGAATGGTGACGTCCTGACCGGTCAACGGTTTGCCGCCCTGAACCGTGATCACCGTTGACCCATCGTCCTGCGGTTCAACGGTCAAATCGCCTCCAAAACCTTTGATCATCCGTTCGGAATGATCGCGGGTTGGGATTGGTTCGATCACCGTGGTGGTACCCTCGGTCGAAAGCGCAGCCAGAAGCACTGCCGACTTCACCTGCGCTGAGGGCATCGGCACCGTGTAAGTGGTGGGCAGCGGCACCTCGTTGCCACGGATGGTCAGCGGAAGCAGTCCGCCGTCACGCGCAAGCACTTGCGCGCCCATCTCCTCCAACGGATCAAGCACACGCTTCATCGGGCGTTTGCGCAGGCTCCCGTCGCCGGTGAAGGTGGACGCAAAGGGATAGGCGGCCGCCATGCCCATGATCAGCCGAACGCCGGTGCCGGCATTGCCGCAATCGATCACGTCAGACGGTTCAAGAAGCGCGCCGACGCCGACGCCGTCGACGGTCCAAACGCCATCGTCCGAGCGGGCAATCGTCGCGCCGTACTGCCGCATGGCATCGGCGGTTGCCAAAACATCTTCGCCTTCCAGAAGGCCGGTGATGCGGGTCTTGCCGTTGGCCAGCGTGCCCAGAATAAGCGCCCGGTGCGACATGGACTTATCCCCTGGGACACGAACCCGGCCACGAAACCGCTGTGCTTTCTGCGTGCGTAAAGGTTGGGCAGCGCCGTCAGCGTGCATGTCGACCTCATCAAGAAGAAGGGGGTAGAGCGCCCGAAAAGGCGTTGGCCGCTTATCGCAAGCAAGGCGACACGATGCAATGATGGTGGGCCAAAGGAAAAAGCCAGCAAAATCGCCCCTTTTGGGCTTTGACTTGTCGTCCAAACCGTGTCTATCAGGCGCACTCGATTTGCGAGAGGCCGTTCCGGCCCTTTTTCAGTTCCCCAAAAGAGGTGAGCGCGTGGCCAAGAAACAGCTCGGCACCAAACGCATCTGTCCAGAGACGGGCAAGAAATTCTACGACCTGGGTCGCGACCCGGTCGTTTCTCCCTATACCGGCATTGCCTATCCTTTGTCGTCGTTCGACTTGCCGAGCAAAAAGTCGAAGCCCGACGAGGAAAAGGTTGAGAAGCCAAAGGAAGAGACCGAAACAGCGGAAACCGAAGACACCGGTGATGTTGAAGTGGTGTCGCTTGAGGAGGCCGAGCCAGCCGATACCGCGTCCGACAATGACGATGATGATGACGATGAGTCGGATGACGTTATCCCAGACATCGACACCACGGACATTGACGGAGACGACGTGTCCGCGAGCGACGATGACACCTTCCTGGACGAAGACGACGAGAACGACGATCCGGCGGTAGGCGTTGTGACCGGGCGGGACGACGACGACAGCTATGAGCTGGATTTTCCGCCTGGCCGGTTGGTCAATGTCAAACGGTTGACCGACCTGCGGGGCTGACGTAAAGACGCCGAACTGCTTCCCGGGTGTCCGGGCAGCAACCCAATGGGGCCATAGCTCAGCTGGGAGAGCGCTTCGCTGGCAGCGAAGAGGTCAGGGGTTCGATTCCCCTTGGCTCCACCATTTTCCTACTCATCAGAACTGATGCTTCGATGGAGCTTTTGCTTTGTTCGGGGTCGGTGTGAGTGGCGCGCGGCGTGACAAAGAAACGCCGTGAGCCTTTTCCAGCCCCACGGCGCTTCATTCCAATCGAACGTCGGAAACGTGC
>ERZ1740060.824-NODE-824-length-12952-cov-3.367062_pt1 | contig 12952 bp, 13 predicted proteins | sample MGYA00581743_ERZ1740060 | MGnify/ENA primary metagenome ERZ1740060 (study PRJEB43018, sample SAMN04849235) | marine metagenome | isolation source: floating plastic debris | place: Pacific Ocean | collected 2008-08-27 | study: EMG produced TPA metagenomics assembly...
GACTGGACGCGCGTCGGCGGTGCAATGCAGGATTTGCCCGACCAAGAGACCTTCCAGCGGATGGTCAAGAGCTTCTGTCACGACGACTGCCTCGTGGCGATCGGCGAGATCGAGAACCTCATCGAGCGCAATCGCATCTTCATGGACCGCACCCGTGGCGTCGGCATCCTCACGAAGGAAGACGCCATTGCCTGGTCGATCTCGGGCCCCCTCGCGCGCTCGGCGGGAGTCGCCCGTGATCTGCGCAAGGACGCCCCTTACCTCTGCTTCGAGGACTACTGGGACGGTCAGGGCGCCGAGGCCGTGCGCTTCCAGGTGCCCGGTACCGACCAGGGCGACGTGTACACCCGCGTCCTGGTCCGTGGCGAAGAGATGAAGCAGAGCATCAAGATCATCGATCAGCTGATCGACAACATCCCAAGTGGGCCGCTCGATGCGTTCAGCGACTCGAAGATGGTCAAGCCGCCCAAGAACGAGGTTTACGGCTCCATCGAAGGCCTCATCCAGCACTTCGAACTCATCATGAGCAACCGCGGCTGGAAGCCCCCGGTCGCCGAGGCCTACGGGGCTAACGAGACCGCCAACGGCGAGCTGGGCTACTTCATCGTCAGCGACGGCGGCCCCCGGGCATTTAGGGCCCGCACACGCCCCCCGACCTTCATGAACTACCAGATCATGGCCATGATGACCGAGGGCCACATGCTGGCGGACGTCGTGGCGATCCTGGGCAGCATTAACGTCGTGGCGGCCGAGCTGGATCGGTAGTCTGAACACCTCGACGGCGGGCCCATGGCGTGGCTATCAAGGCCGAGGCAAAGCCCAAATGACGGGGCAGAACGCACGCAGACGCCGCCTAGTCCTGTTCGCGATCATCGCTTGGATGGTGTGCGTCGCGTTCGTTTCGGTCGTGCCGTTCCTCGTGATGTTCTGGATCTGGGAACCGGGCGGGGATGGGATTTGGATGTTCGGCCAGGGTGCCGCGACCCGCTACGCGCCGGTTAATGGCACACCTCAGCCGAGCTTCCGCGTCGAGGTGCTCGTCTGGCACCCCGGCATTCGGAACTGGCTCGACTTCAGGTTCCAGGACGCCAACTCCCTTGGAATTCGCCCGAGAGTCCCGCCGCACCTTCTCGTATTCCCGCCGTGGCTGGTGCTCGGCGTTCCCACCGTGCTCGTGGTCGTGCCGCTATCCGTCCGATCTCGTCTGCACGGTCGCGCTAATCACCCCGACGGGCGCGGCGCCTGCCCGGCGTGCGGGTACGACGCGACGGGCCTGGCGGTGTGCCCCGAATGCGGCGTGGCCATCGAAGCAGAAATCAAATCCGGAACCCAGTCAGAGTCTGCGCCTTAGGCCCCAACGCAGAGTGTGACGCGTCATTGCCGTGTCGCGCTCGGGTGGGAGGCGAAGCTTTCGCACGCGGCCTTGAGACTGTCCGACGGCGTGTCATCGCCGGTGAGGGTCGACGGAGAATGGCCAACACCATTCCCAACCCCGAGCTGCACGTTGAACTCCGCTGCATCGCCGCGATGGGTGCTGCGAAGTGGCGGTGACGCAGTAAGTCTCGGTAGTCAGGCCGCCAGGGAATGTCGCGTCGGTCGACTCACGCTTGCTGGCGTCGTCCCGACGGAGCACTTCGGAGCTCACATCCCCCGCACCGCCATCGCCACAATCAACCCCTCGAACGTCGCCATATACGCCCCCCGCTCAACCGCGACCCGCAGCGGCGCGCAGTGGCCGACGATCACCTCTCCCGACTCGGGCTCCGACTCGAGGATCTGCATCGTCTCGGCGATGAACGCGTCCAGCGGCATCGCCCGCGGGTCGCTCGCCTGCGACTCGCCCGTGAGGTGCGTCTGCACGTAAGGCGGGGCCAGCTCGATCACCTCGATGTTCGCCCCCCGCATCTGGTACCGCATCGACTCGGTGTACGAGTGCAGCGCGGCCTTCGTCGCCGAATAGGTCGGCGCGATCGCAAGCGGGAGGAACGCCAGCCCGCTAGTCACGTTCATGACGACGGACTTGTCTTGCTTCCGCAGCGTCGGCAGCAACGCGTCGATAAGGCGGATTGGCCCGAGCAGGTTCGTTGTGATCGTGTCCTCGGCGGCCTGCGTGCCGTTGCCGCCTTCGAAGCTCTCCCAACCCATGATGCCCGCGTTGTTGAGCAGCACGTTCACGCCCGGGTGCTTCGCGACCAGCTCGTCGGTAAACCGCTGGATGTCCGCAGGGTCGGCGACATCCAGGGTCATGGCCTCGACGCCCGGATTGGCCGCGACCGTCTCTTCCAGCCGCTCGCGCGAACGCCCAGAGATGATCACCGTGTTCCCCAGTTGATAGAACGCCTCGGCGAGACCCCGGCCGATGCCCGAACCCCCGCCGGTGATGAGGATGGTGTTGCCCTTCAAGTCCATAGTGACTTCTCCCTTGCGCTCGAAACGAGTGATTCGCGGACGTGGACCCAGGTTGTACGCCTTCTGCTTGCCGCTATTCAATACCAAAATATGGGATACGAACATCACCGCCCGATCCGCGTAGGGTTGGCCATGGTGAGCTCTACACGTACCCCCTTCATTGGCGGCAACTGGAAGATGAACACGACCCGCGGCCAGGCCCTCGAGCTGGCTGCCGATGTGGCCAGGGCCGCCGCCGAGAAGGCAGTTGGCCCCCAGGTGGCCGTCTATCCGCCCTACGTCTGGCTCGAGACCATCCGCGCGACTGTTGGCGGTGTGAGCCTCATGCTCGGTGCCCAGGACTGCTCGCCCGATGCGAACGGCGCGTTCACGGGTGATGTCTCGCTCGACATGCTCACCGAGTGCGGCGTCAGCACCGTGCTCGTCGGCCACAGCGAGCGGCGGCACGGCCTGCACGAGCCCGAGGAACGCATCGCCACCAAGCTCAAGGCCGTCCTTGGCCGTGCGATGACCGGCGTCCTCTGCATCGGCGAGACGCTCGAAGAACGCGAGACCGGCGCGACCGATACCGTAAACGAGATGCAGCTCCGCTCGGCGTTGAACGGGCTCGAAGTCAACGACCCCGGCAAGCTCGTCATCGCCTACGAACCCGTCTGGGCCATCGGTACCGGTAAAACCGCTAGCAGCGAAGACGCGCAGGCCGCCCACGCTGCGATCCGTACCGTCCTTGCCTCGATCCTCGGCGATGCCCATGCCCAGGCCATTCGCATCATCTACGGAGGCTCGATGAAGCCCGCCAATGCGGCCGAACTTATGGCGCAACCCGACATTGACGGAGGCCTCATCGGAGGTGCCTCTTTGATAGCCGAAGACTTCACCGCCATTGTCGACGCAGCGCGCGCATAAAGACGGGGCCGCGTGCAGTTCCACGCGACCCCATCCCACGGACCAACCCAAACCCGAAGTCCAGTTGCCTAGCGGCAGCCCGCCTCAAACGCGTTGCCAAACGCGAGGTAGTCGAACAAGGTCAACGTACCATCGCCATCTAAGTCTGCGGTGGAGTTACCGGCATCGAATGCGTTCCCAAACGCGATGAAGTCCACACTCGTCAGCGCCCCGTCTCCATCGAAGTCGGCGATTGAAGCGCAGGTGAGCACGAATTCGATCGCTTGCGCTGTTAGGCCGTCGAACTCCGCGAACTTATCGACGAGTGCACCCGTGGCCGGATCGAACCGAACGATGGTGTCCGCGGCCGTGCTTGAGACGTAGAGCAGCCCGTCGGGACCGAAGCCGATGCCCCTGGGCGAACGGAGGAACCGCTCTCCCGTATCCGGATCGATACCCGGATCGAAAACCGCCAAGAGTTCTCCCGTGTCCGGGTCGTAGGTGCGAATGGTTGTCGTTGCATCGGGCTCACCAAACGGCGCTTCGCTCGAGAGCACGATCTGCGAGCCATCGGGGCTCAAGATCACATCAAGCGGGCTCAGATCTCCATCGATGACCGCACCAGGCGCCGGGCTCGATGTGTTGTCGACGAGCGTGGTGATTGCGCCCGAATCGGCGTCGATCCGAAGCAGGGTGCCTCCACCGGTCCCGCCCGCACTGGGTGCCAGTGCGCCATTGCCGATTACGAGATCTCCATCGGGCAGGAATACGAACCCACGGGGGAACTCGATGCCCGCCGCAGCGGGGTCGAAAAGCGCGCCCAATTGGACTCCGTCATTGCCATCGATCTCGATGACCGTGCCGTCATCTCGAGAACCGATAAAGAAGTTGCCTCTTGGCCCCCACACGCCACCACCCGGACCCTGATTGGGCGCGAGTGGAGTGCCGCCCTCTCCCGCGGACGTCGTGAGCGTGCTGAGGACGCCTACGAACTCGCCTGAGGGCGTGTACTCAAAGACCTGGTTCGTGCCTGTGTTCACGAAGATGTTGGCGCTGGGATCGCCGAATGCACCGCGCATCACGACATCGCGTGGATCGAAGAGTCCGCTGCTGTCCGAGTCGGCGAAGATCCCGACGAACGAACCGTCTTGTCCACTGAACCGAAGCACGGCGTTGTTACCGCCCGCGAAAACGGGGCTCGAGGCAATGACATCGAACGAGGTGGACTGAGCAAGCGTGCCGCTCGCAAGAACCAGGGCTGCGATCACACCAATCGTCGCACCTTGCTCGATGTTCAGGAGGGGTTCATGAGCGAGATACATTTCCGTTCTGCCGTTCATCTCAGCGACTCCTGCCCTTCACGAGGGCTGCTTCGGTTCATTGCCTCGGTCTCAGCGAGGCGAACAACTAAACGGGGTCGCACGCCGTGATCTTCCCAGAAAGCCAATTGAAAAACGCGACGCTCGAAATGAGCGACGCGTCTTCTGAACATTCAGAGTTTTTGCCGTTCAGGGAATAGCGGCAGCGCTATCGCTCCAACGACATCCGACTAGTAGCGATAGTGCTCGGGCTTATAGGGGCCCTCGACGGGAACGCCCAAGTACTCAGCCTGATCCTGGCTCATCTTCGTGAGCTTCACGCCCAACTTGTCCAGGTGCAGGCGGGCGACCATCTCATCCAAGTGCTTAGGCAGCACGAAGACCTCGTTGTTGTAGTTTTCGCGGTTCTCGAACAGCTCGATCTGCGCGATCACCTGGTTGGTAAAGCTTGCGCTCATCACAAAGCTGGGGTGGCCGGTGGCGCAGCCCAAGTTCAGCAGGCGACCCTCGGCGAGCACAAGGATGCTCTTGTCCTGGCTCTTGAAGTAGAACTCGTCATACTGCGGGCGGATGTTGCGACGCTCGACGTCGCCGTCGCGCATCAGCTTCTCCATCTGGATCTCGTTGTCGAAGTGCCCGATGTTGCCGACGATGGCCTTGTCCTTCATCCGCTTCATGTGCTCGAGCGTGATGATGTCCTTGTTGCCCGTCGTCGTGATGAAGATGTCGGCCGTCTCGATGAAGTCCTCGAGCGTCTTGACCTCAAGACCCTCCATCGACGCCTGCAGGGCGCAGATCGGATCGATCTCGGTGACGATCACGCGGCAACCCTGACCACGCAGGCTCTGCACGCAGCCCTTGCCCACATCGCCGTAGCCACACACCACGGCGACCTTGCCGCTGAGCATGACGTCGGTCGCGCGGTTCAGGCCGTCGATCAGGCTGTGGCGGCAGCCGTAGACGTTGTCGAACTTGCTCTTGGTGACCGAGTCGTTGACGTTGATCGCCGGGAAGGGCAGCTGGCCCTGCTCAGCGAACTGATACAGGCGGTGCACGCCCGTGGTGGTCTCCTCGCTGACACCCTTGACCGCCGGGGTGACCGAGCTGAACCAGCCGGGGTTCGAGTCGATCGTGTCACGGATCGTGTTGAGGATGTGCTTGTACTCCTCGGGGTCCTTCGACTCGTCGAACGCCGGGACGCTGCCGGCCTTCTCGAACTCCATGCCCTTGAGCAGCAGCAGCGTGGCATCGCCACCGTCGTCGACGATCTGGTCCGGGCCGCTGCCGTCGGGCCAGGTCAGCATCAGCTTGGTACACCACCAGTACTCAGCGAGCGGCGCACCCTTCCAGGCGAAGACCGGCGCGCCCTGCGGGTGCTCGGGGGTGCCGCCGTTCTCGGGGCGACCGACCACAACAGCGGCTGCCGCGTTATCGGCGGTGCTGAAGATGTTGCACGAGCACCAACGCACGTCGGCGCCGAGCTCGACCAGAGTCTCGATGAGAACGGCCGTCTGCACGGTCATGTGCAGGCTGCCCGCAACCTTCACGCCATCGAGAGGCTTCTTGTTGCCGTACTTCTCGCGGAGCGCGATCAGGCCGGGCATCTCGTCCTCAGCGAGGCGGATCTCCTTGCGGCCGCTCTCGGCGAGGTTCAGATCCTTCACCTTGTACTGGAGCTGGCCTTTGCCGGTGGTGGCCACGTCGGTCGTGAGGGTCGTCATGCCTTCGTTCCTCTTCCTTGGCTGGTGTGTTGAGTCGTGTGGGTTTGAAGCTCAGCCACAGGCGCGACCGAGCGGTCTTAGTTCGTTCCTGCGTCTTGTCGAGGCTTGATCGCGGTCGCCGCGAAGACCTCGGGACCACGTGCCTGCGGTGTACTCGGCAAAGGCCGCTGGCCAATCCACTCCAGCCCGGCCTCACTGCACCATGATGCCAGCTGGTCGGCGGAGATACCCGGCCATGAGTGCCCCATTTCTAACCGGAACTCCTCACGTTGATGAGGGAGCATGTCAACGATGAGCACGCGGCCGTTCGGCTTGAGTGCTCGTGCGACCTCGCGCAGCGCCAACACTGGTTGCTCAACGTGATGGAGCACCAGTCCGAGAACGGCAAGGTCAAGGCTCGAATCATCGACCGGCAAGCTTTCGGCGTCGCCTTGTCGGAGCTCAACGTTTTTAAGCGAACCAAGTCGGCCCTTTGCGGCATTCAGCATGGTCGGCTCGCGATCAATCCCGATGACCTGCATCGCAACAGGCGCGAGCATCTCGGTAAACACGCCAGTGCCGCAGCCGATGTCAGCGGCCACGAGCCCTTGTGGGAGCAAAGACGCAATCGCCTCACCCGCGTATCGCTCGCCGTAGAGCTCGCGGCTGACGTCGTCCCACTGGGCACCAACCCGACCAAAGAACGCTGCCGATCCTGGTCGACGAGCCGCAATCACAGCCCGGAGCCGACGCAGGTCGGCCTGGGCCTCTTCGCCTTGCTCGGCCGCGGACCTCACCTGTGTCCACACGCCCCGAAGCTCGGGGGGAAGGTCGTCGCTTACGCAACGGTACAGCGTGGCAGTTCCAACGGCTCGCCGCTGGATCCAGCCATGCTGAGCGAGCAGCTTGAGTCTCCGGCTCACCGTCGACTGCGGGAGCTGAATGACCTGGGCGATCTCGCCAACCGCGAGTTCCTCGGTTTCCAGGACACGAACGATGCGCAGCCTCGTCGCATCGGCGAGCGCCGAGAGAGCCGATGCAAGATCTGTGAGGGACTCGGTAGTGTTCATCCGTTCAACCGGATGAAGTGTACAAAGAAGATCTGGAGAAGCAACCGAGTCCGAAGGAAATTCGGGTTACCCTCAGCCTTCGGGCTCCGGCGGAGCAGCATCCGGGGCCAAGATGCCCTCTTCAACGGCTTCCCTTGGCACTCGAACAAATGTCCGTCCAGGGGTCTCGCCCAGCGATCGGATCCGCTGGCCGATCTGCTCATCCGTGAAGTCGAACCACAGCGCCATGGCGTATCGCTGAAGCGCGTTATCGGTATCACCCAGCCCGTGATAGAACTCGGCGAGCTTCAACTGCGGCTGACGGCTCAATCCTCGGTCCACCCGGGCTGCCGCGAGTAGGGCCCGCTCGGCCTCGTCCGGATCGCCGATCTCTTGGGCGTACTGGCCGAGCCTGAGGAACTCCTCAACCGTGCCGGGTTGTCGTGTGCGGTCGCGAAGGAGCGAAATCAAACGCTCGTGCTCACCCGCGCCATAGAGCGCACTGATGAGCAATTGCAGTTTCTCGTCATCCGTCGGATCGTCGCGATAGACACGCTCCAGCGGGATGATCGCTTCACCGGGCCGTTCCAATGCGAGCAGCGCCTTGCCGCGGCCGAGGTCCGACGCCAGAGGCACCGGGTAGATCCGGGCGTACTCCTCCCACTCGGCCAGGGCCTTGGGGTAGTCGCCTCGGTCATAGGCCGAATTCGCCGATTCACGGATCTCCCCAGCCGACCGTTCTCGCTTTGCGCATCCGCTGAGCAACATCGGGAGCACGGCGAGGGTCACCAACAGGGCGGTGAAAAACGCGGTAGTCTGATTCCTTGGCATAGGCTGGATTATCGGCGCTCAGGCGTGGGCTTGGCTACCAACGACGCCGACCAATCCGCTCTTTCCTCGCTCTTTGATTGCGATCTGGCCTCTCGAGATGCCCGGCACACACCCCACTGTCTTGCTCCGCCACAGCTTGCCCGACGGCACGCACCACTTCGACTGGATGCTCGCTCGTGATGGCTCTGGACCCCTGCTCACCTTCCGTCTGGCAGTTGACATCAGCCAGGGAATCCAGCACTTTTCCGGCCCACTACTGCCCGACCATCGACGGCGATACCTTGACTATGAGGGCCCGATTTCAGGCGACCGCGGCCGTGTAGACCGAGTCGAGAGTGGCGTTTGCGACATTTTGCTCGAAGAACTCGGTCAGGTGAGGATTCGGGTCGATCTGGGCTCGCTCAAGGGCGAAGTGCATGGTCATGCGGCTTCAGATGGACAGTTTATGTTCGGTTTGCACTAAAAATGTGTTCGGATCGGCCGTTCGTTCGGGTATGCTGAATAGAACCCGCTGATGGGAAGCCACGGTCGGCTCCCTGTCGATCGGCCACGTGGGGTAGCCGATCTGGGCCGGTTGGGATTGTCGCAGGCGGGCGCCGATCCCCTGGAGCATCATCATGCTCGAGCAGAACCGCATCAAGCACGACGTCGAAACCAAGCCGAAGATTCGCACCCTCGCGAGCATGGGCTCCACCACCGAGGACGAATCGAGCTGGCAGCGCCATGCCAAGATGACCGGGCAGGGTGCCACGCATGTCAAGAGCTTCCATTGCAAGCTCCAAGGCGCCGCGCTCAAGCACCTTGACCAGCAGATCAACGCGTGGCTCGAAGGCCACGAGAATTGCGAGATCAAGCTGGTCACGCCCCAGGTCGGTGAGTGGAGCGACAACCTCGGGAAGGCATGCCACCTGATCGTGCAGGTCTGGGTCTAAGCGCACCACCGTTTGTTTTCGGCTGAGCTTCGCTGACGTCAAAGACTCGTGCCGACCGATATCCCCCGCGTGTGCGGCATCGTTGCGATTGCGCGAGGGGGACGCGTGCCGTGCTCGGTCAACGAGAGGCAAGCGATCAGAATGCGCGACTCGCTTGCGCACCGGGGACCCGATGGCGCCGGGGTGTGGTCGGCGCCGGGTGTGGTCCTCGGTCAGCGCAGGCTTGAGGTCATCGCGCCCGGCGAGCCTGGCCATCAGCCCATGCTTTCGAAAGACGGTCGCTGGGCGATTGTCTACAACGGCGAGCTCTACAACGATCCAGAACTTCGCGCAGAGCTCCGGCGCACTGGACATGAACCGGACTGCGAGAGCGATACCGCGACCGTGTGCCAGGTTCTCAGCGCGTGGGGCTCGCGTGGTCTTGAGCAATGCCGCGGCATGTTTGCGCTCGCGGCGTTCGACACCCAGGAGCAGAAGCTCGTCCTTGCCCGCGACCCGCTGGGCATCAAGCCGCTCTACTACGCCCTGACTCAGCCCCCGGGCGGCGGTGGCCCAGAGTTGGTGGTCGCAAGCGAAGTCACGGCGATCTTCCAGCACCCTTCGCTGTCCCCGCAGATCGATCCTCTCGGGCTTGCCGCGTATCTCACGACGATCCGGGTCTCGACTGAAGGCCGGACACTCTTCGACGGTGTGAGCATGCTTATGCCTGGAAGGGTCGAAGAGATCGATCTTCGCGACGAGCAGATCGCCAGCGAGTCATGGGACCTGCCGATTCAGTCGCACACCGACGGTAATGTTCGAGCGTGCCTCGAAGACTCGGTTGTACGGCACCTGCGATCGGACGTTCCGGTCTGTGTGTTGCTCAGCGGTGGGCTTGATAGCACCATCATCGCAGGCCTGACGCGCGAGCACCGCCTACGCCTGCCGACATTTGGCGCTGGCGACGATTCAGGCGCTCCAGACGGTGACCTCGCTCACGCCCGCGAACTTGCTCGCGCATGGGGGCTGCCCCATCACGCCATCCGTATGAGCCAGGAGCGATTCACGCGTGGCGTGCGTTCGCTCATCCAACGCACCGGGCAGCCCGTAAGCACGCCCAACGAGACGGCGATCCACGCCCTTGGATGTGCGATTCGGGCTGGCGGCTGCAAGGTCGCGCTGACCGGCGAAGGTGCGGACGAGTTGTTCGGCGGCTACCACGCCCCACTCTCGCGAGCGTCGGCGTACATCGAGAACGGTGGAGAAGACCCTGCCATCGACTTCCTGGTTGGTCATGCCTGGGTCCCGCCGCCGGCAATGCCCAAGTTCTTGAGTCCGAAGCTTGCGCGATTGGGTGATTTCTCGCAGTGGCTCGCAGATGCCTACCGCCAGGCGACGAGGCGATGCGCGGTCACATGCGGCTCGTCCGCCGCATCAATCTCACGGGCCTTCTCCAACGCGTCGACAGCGCGCTCTCCCAATCTGGGGTAGAGGGTCGTACGCCATTTGCCGACCGTGTGGTGGCGTCCCTTGCCGATGGGCTACCGATCCACCGAAGATTTGACGGAGCGCTGCCTGCGCACGAGGGGACCAAGATTGCGTTGCGAGAGTCCTTCGATGGCGTGGTACCCGACAGGATCAGGTCGCGTCCGAAGGCCAGTTTCCCGCTCCCGTTCCAAGACTGGCTCAATCCCCTGTTTTCCGACCTCGACGGCGACCCCATCATCGATGAGTTGTTCAGCCGTGAGGCGTGGGAACTCATCTCGGCCGCGCCGGATCAGCATTGGTCGCTCGCATGGCCAATGGCCAACCTCGGGCTCTGGGCGCGGCGGTGGTTCGGGTAGACTGAATCGATGTCTAGCCGGCGCGTTTCTTGTGCACATCCCGGCATGCCGCGAAAAGACCCGCAAGCGCGTGCTGCGCGTGTTCGCTCATGTCAACAAATGCGAGGCCAACCTCGCGAGTGAGCACACCCGGCCTGGTCGACCATGCGATCCTGACCTTCAGCGGGAGGACTTCGGGCATGCCGTGCAACTCGACCTCGAATTCCCCGTAGTTGTCGAGCGCGGGCCAGGGGACGCCCCGAAGTCTCATGCCGCCCGGCCCGATATCCACCACTCGCCCAAGCTTCGTTCGAAGATGCCGAACCTCGAGCCGGCCGAGATCGCGGCGTTCGGTTTCGAACTTCCAGGCTGGTGGCGGTGTGAGGGTCTCGTGCATCGTGTCCCCACGATCGGCTCTCGGCTCGTGGCTATCGATCCCTCCGACGCGGCGGACCATGCTCGAGCAGATGATGCAACGATCCTGAGGCCTGTACCGGCTTGATCGGTCCTCGTGCGCGGTCTATGACAGGCGATGCCCGACGCAAGCCTACTCGAGACGTTCGAAACCCCCGTAGACACGCCGTTCATGATCGAGCACGTCGCCGAGGAGTTCACTTCACTTTGTCCGAAGACCGGCCACCCCGATTTCGGTGAGGTCCGCGTGTTCTATGAGCCCAAGCCTGCGAAGGACGGGGGGCAGTGCGTTGAACTGAAGAGCCTCAAGATGTACTTCCAGTCTTTCCGCAACGAGGGCATCTTTTATGAGGCCGTGACGAACCGCATCCGCGACGATCTTGCCGCGCTGATGGATCCCACGTGGATGCGCGTGACCACCGATTGGAAAGGCCGGGGTGGCATTCGATCGGTGATTCGGGCCGACCATGGACCCATACCGGGGCACATACACTAACCGACGCGCCCCACCTCCCAACTCCCGAACGGCCCATGCATGGCTGCGACCTCGAATCGAACTCTTATCACCGACCTTGGAGAAGGGGAGCACGTCAGCGGCCCGTTCGCCATCATCAATGCTCAACTCGGTAAGACCCGAACTGACAAGCTCTACCTCCGTTGTCTGCTGTCTGATCGCTCGGGCACAGCCCCGGCTCGTATGTGGTCGATCGACGAAGTGATGTTCAATCGCCTCCCCGCCGAGGGCTTCGTATGGATCGAAGGCGATGCGCAGGCATATCAGGGCGAGATGCAGATCATCATCCAGTCGATCGATCCATTCGATCCGAACGAGGAGATGATTCGAGAACTTCTGCCCGCGTCCAAGCGCAGCCCCGAAGAGATGTTCAACGAGCTGCGCGCACTCTTTGATTCACTGGCGCATCCTGCCGCCGGCCGGCTCGCGAAGGCATTCCTGGATGACGAGGCGTTAATGTCTGCGTTCCGCTCAGCGCCTGCGGCAAAGGTCCTCCATCACGCGTATCTGGGCGGGCTGCTCGAGCACACACTGCAGCTCTGCAGCTTGGCCGATCGCATGCTGCCACTCTACCCGTCACTCAATCGCGACTTGGTCTTGCTCGGCCTCTTGCTCCACGATATGGCCAAGACTCGTGAACTCATGTACGACCGGGCGTTCGACTACACCGATCGCGGCCTGCTGGTTGGCCACATCGTTGACGGCGTGATCTTGCTTCGCGAGAAGGTGTACCAGCCCGGTATCGACATGCCTCCCGAGGCGATCATGGTCCTCGAGCACATCATCCTGTCTCACCATGGGGTGCCAGAGTTTGGTGCAGCGAAGGTTCCCAGCACGCCCGAGGCGATCTTCGTATCCAACCTCGACGATCTTGATGCCAAGACCGAGATGGCGCTCGTGGCCTCGAAGCGGGATAAGCCCGCCGGTGCCGACCTGCGTGGTGCGTTCACGGAGAAGCATTGGGCGCTGAATACCCGTGTGTATCGCCCAGATCCCCTGTCGAACGATGGCGGTTCGTAGCAGGCTTAGCCCCGCGAGGTAGCATTCAATATGAGTGATGAAGTTGCCATTAAGGTGAACTTTGGCAAGCCCATGCC
>ERZ1740060.825-NODE-825-length-12914-cov-3.554320_pt1 | contig 12914 bp, 16 predicted proteins | sample MGYA00581743_ERZ1740060 | MGnify/ENA primary metagenome ERZ1740060 (study PRJEB43018, sample SAMN04849235) | marine metagenome | isolation source: floating plastic debris | place: Pacific Ocean | collected 2008-08-27 | study: EMG produced TPA metagenomics assembly...
CTAGCTCGGATAGATAATGCTGTAGATAGCCCTACACTACCTGCTCCTACCACGATAAAATCATAGTAAATAAAATACTCGCGTTCCCAAAAACTGATCATAGAATCGTGAATTAACGATATTTCAGCGGGCCAAACCAGTTTACCTCTTCCAATATTGGTATTTTGCAAGTTATAGCGAAAAGGTCATGGATACGAAAAAACTTATTTCTAAAGCACAGGATTCTAGTTTCTACCTGTGGTTATTGAATCAAGGGTTATTCCGAATGATCCCTTTCAACAAACCACATCGGTTTAAGGTAGTGGAAATATCCGAAGATGCCATCAAAGTAAGCTTACCTTATAGGAAAAGCAATTTCAATCATATTAGAGGTATTCACGCCTGTGCTATGGCCACGGTTTCGGAGTTTGCCACCGGTTTTCTTTTACTTTCGAGGGTAGATCCTAAAAACTATCGCATTATCATGAAAACGCTGGAGATGGACTATCACTATCAAGGTAAAATGGATGCATATGCTGAGTTTAAGCTAACCAATGATTGGCTCACAAAGGAAGTGTATACACCGCTGGAGACTTCGGACAGAACTGTGGTTACTTGTGAGGTCAGGATAAAGGATATTGAAGGTAATCACTTGTCCACCGGGAAAGTACACTGGCAAATAAAGCCTTGGAGTAAGGTAAAAACAAAGATCAGTTAGAGTTTGAATAGCTTTTTAGTTGAAAAATTTCCTTTTGGGCATACTTTAAACAGTAGCGTACTTTACAACCAAGAAAAATATCTGTTGCTATACGAACCTGAAAAAATCATAAGATTTAGCTGGATTGTTGAGGGTGAGGCAGTGATAAGTGCCCATTTTCATGAAGAAAGCTCAGACCTTCTAAACGCGAAATACTCTTCCTTTGGCGGTATTGAGCATACCGCTGTTGGTAAAGAGTTTATAGGTGACTATTTGAATCATTTGGTTAGTTGGACATCGGAAAACAATTGCAAAAGTATAGTTCTTAAATTGAGTCCACCCTTTTACAACGGTCATGATTCTAATGTGAATAAATCGCTAGTCCAAAGTGGTTTTAAGATTAGCTTTGAGGACGTTAATCAATACATTAAGGTAAGTCAATTACCATATAAAGGACTCATCACAATGAACGAAAAAGATTAAGAAAGAGTGTAGAAAACGGATTTGAATTTAAAGAGCTTTCCTCAGATCAGTTAAATCTAGCCTATGATTTAATTAAAGATACAAGATTAAGAAGAAATTTTCCGGTGAGTATGACGTTTGAAAAACTTAAAGAGATGTTTGAAGTGCTTCCTCAGCACTACTTTCTTTTTGGTGTTTATGATAAAGATACTCTTATCGCTGCTGCCGTGAGTATTCGAGTTACAGATTCTATATTATACAATTTTTATCATGGAGATCGCATGGCGTACAGAAGCTACAGTCCGATAGTTATGCTCTTGGACGGTATTTATAAATTCTGTCAAGTTAAAAGCTTTTCTTACCTTGACCTAGGCACCTCTTCCGTGGAGGGTGAGCCAAATGAGGGCCTTTTTAACTTTAAGATCAGTTTTTGATTGGGTTAAGAATCGATAGGGCAGTTTTTGATATTTTAATTTTTTGATTATTCCATATGAATAAATTCTTTTTCGAAAAATTAAAGCTCCGGTAAAAATAATCCACGCCTGAATGTGATCCGCTATATGCTTCTAAGATAAGAGGACTGCTTGAGTACTTCTTTATGATGAAATCTAGTAGAATAGACGGTGAATTATATTTTTTACCTAGGTCGGAATTGGTGCAAGTGTAATATGTAATTACCTTGTTAAAGAATAGAAATATACCAGATGATAGTGTGATATTTTCATATCGAACATCGTATATCTTCGCTAAACCGTGCGATGCCATTGCATAATATATCTTTTTAAGCTGATCTAATTGATGTGATTGCATTCCTTTAATTTTTGGATAAATAAATGCTTTAAACAATCTGACATGAGTTTCAATATCGTTAGTTTCAGCTACTATCAATGGCAAATCTCCAGCCCTTTTTAAAATACGAGATCGATTTCTATTATAACCTTTAAGAAGTTGTTTATAAGATATATTTAAGCTCAGCTGATTTAATTGAGCTTCTTTGAGATATATTCCATCTAATGAGGCTGAAACAAGCTGACTTAATGAGTTTTCAAAGGGGTAATTATTTATTTTCACCGTGAGGTTCCTGGCGGCTTTTATTATTTCAGCTACCTTTTGCTGTACTAAAACTTGTTTTGAAAATATCCCGAGTTCAGTTAAGAAAGGTTCATGGGCCATATATCTCAAGCCATACTTTTTACCAATGATCAAAGGCATAATGATCTTATAGGGGTTGCTATCGTTTTCGTTAAAGTCAATAATTGCCTCCCATTTATGAATAGTTTGATCAAGAAAATGAGTTAGGGCGTAAATCACACCATTACATGATTGGTAGATGGTTTGATTCCATAGTTCGTCATTTATATCTTGCCGTTTAAATAATCTAAGCATGGTAAGATCAGCTTTTTTCTTTCGAGTTGAGAATGACCTTTTGATACACTCTATGAACTTGAGGAGCTACTGCGGTTACAGAAAATTTCGATTCAAATACTCCCATTATTTCTCCTTTAGTAAACTCTTCTATGTTTCTTTTTAACCATAATATGCTTTTGGATATTTCATCTGCTGATATCCTCTTTATAAGTATACCTGTTCGACCATCAATTATATCTAAGGGACCGCCACTGGATGTAGCTATACTTGGCAAACCAGCACGCATAGCTTCTAAATATACTACTCCAAAAGATTCACTATAACTGGTTAATATATGGGCATTTGCTTTTTGATATTGATCTAAAGTCTCCTTTCTGGATAGCTGTCCGGTAAGATTTATAAATGATTGAATATCTAATTGATATATCTTTTTTTCGATCATTTTTTTATCAGGGCCATCGCCCACCAGTATAAATGATAGGTTTTGATCTATTAAAGTAGCCTTATGAATAGCCTTTAAATATTCTAGAAGCCCTTTGTTTTTGTGAAGTCCACAAACTGTTATAAACGTAAATTTCTTAGTGGAAACTCGTTTTAAAGGGTTCGATTTACGGCTTCTAATAAAGTTAGGAAGCACTCGAATTGAACGTTTAATCCCGCACGACTCGATTTGATTTTTGGTCGAGTTGCTTACGGCAATAAGTTCATCCGCATATATCAAAGCTTCTCTAACATGGTGCTTTAGTCCCTTTCTATTCACATCATACTTTGATGGAAACGGGGAAAAATGCTCAGTAATGATATATGGTATTTTAAATTCTTTACTAAGTGATCGTGCAATGTAGCCGCCCGGGTAAGTTATATGAGAATGAATTAAATCAGCTTTTCCTACCTTATACTCAAATTGAAGTAAATGTGTTTTGCATGCTTTTACTTTATTTGTAATATTTCCTTTATTGATCTTGGAACTGAAAGAAAATACCTGGTTATGAAACTCCCACACGTTATCCTCCAGTCTTCGGACAAAGCTTTTCCTTGTAGAAAACATCTTCGCAACAGATGTAAACGGCTGAGAACCTCTTAAGAGATAGGGTTCATGGTTTTGCCCCCATACACTAATTCCGAAATTGATTTCTCGATACTTTTCGGCCATCCATATTACTTGCTCTCGTATAAATATTCCATTTAAAGGATTGGAATCAGATGGGTACCAAGATGGAATAATGAAAACATTCATGATTTCATAAAAATGTAATCTCCATTCAAATATGAATAATCATTAATTTCCGCATATTTCAAGTCATATATCTTATAGCCTAATCTTTTTAATAATGTGATACACTCCTGACACTTATCCATATTACTCTCAAACAAAAGTTCTATTATGATTATTATATTGCTTCTATTTAGAAGTTCGTAGCCTCCTTTTAATACATCTATTTCAGAACCCTCAACATCAATTTTAATAAGAAACTTTGAGGCTACAGTTATCTTTTCATTTATCTTGTCAAGTGTTAGGCACATCATTTCTAAATCTGAATGACTATTTTCTGATGTGAAACAAACTCCATCATTTATCTTGAAATATTCAGCGAATTCTCTTCTTATTTTTTTTTCAAGCCATAATTTCTTGCTTTGATCTGCAAACCCAATGTTTTCAGTTATAATATCCACTTTATTGAGTTCAACATTTTTAATTTGCTGTTTATAAGTAATGGAGTTAGGTTCAAAAGACCATACAGTGATATTTGGGAAATTCTTAGCTACGAAGATGCTCATCTGGCCAATGTGTGAGCCTACATCAATAAAATGAGTTATGTTTTTCTCTTCACAGAGCTCTTTGAGAACCCGTATGATTTCAGGTTGAAAACAATCATTGATATAGATCAAGAAATCTATCAGATAGTCTAGTCGTAGATATAATTGAATATCTAGCCGCTTACTTTTATAAATGATATTTCTAGGCAAGAAAAATCCTTTTATAATCAAATAAAGGGTATGTATAAATCTTATCAAGTATTGCATCAAAGCATTGATTTTTGCCACCTCATGACCCTAGTAAACGACAGATAATTATAGAGTATGATTATGATCGCCTCACTCAAAACCATGATCCAAATTGCTGATTCGAAGTGGAAAAATTCCAGACCATAGAACAAGGCAATAAACCTTACTCCTAATAAAAGCAATGAAAAATAAAGCCCATAATGCTGTTTTCCAAGAATAGAAAACACGGAACTTGTAGGAACGCTTATAAAAGATAAAAAGACGGAAATAGCGATAATTTGGGCAATTTCGCCGGAAGAAGCCCAATTAAGCCCCAATACCATTATGAATAGCTTGGGCCCAAAAAGTATAGATATTATTAGTGGAAATATGCCTAACACGGCCTGAGCTTTCCAAGTCTGTATAAGTAAAACATGAATATTACGTTTTGCTCTGTACAATTCAGAAGCTCGCTTATAAAAAGTATGACTTAGGCTAACGGCAAAGAGTAACTCGGGTATAGCTAGAATCTTCCAGGCCATTGCGTATTGACCTGTGATAGCATTTCCTACTAAAGTGGGCAGCATAAGAATTGGTAGTTGACTCGAAAGCCTTTCAATAAATGACGATGGCAGGGAGTATTTCGGGAAAGCCCGGTATTTCTTAACAAAGCTTTGTAAGGTGAATAACCCTGATGGCGCTTTTAGATATCGCCGAATAAAGCTTAAACCAGCTATTTGTATAGATATCTGAGATACTAACATCCCAAGAATAAGTCCAAAATGGTAGAGCTTTGCAAGTCCAAAGGTCAAAGCTAAAAGCGTGAAAACACTTTTTTCGAAAACTTTTAACGTTGACATGATCTTAAACTTTGAAGTCCTCAGAAGAGCAGTTATGAACGTTAAATTGAGACTGGCAACTATTATGGCTATTGCCAGAGCGATTACAAAATTGTACGATTTATTTATTACGTAACTGTTTATAATGAAGAGAAATGGTAGGATAACTAAAATAGTTGCGATACTAAATATGTAAACTGGCTTAATTATGTTTCTGAAAACAGAATTTTTGCATAATAGAAGAGCTTCGTTCAAGCCTAAATTTGGTACGTTTTGTAGTAAGATTAATAAGCTTTGAAAGATAGCGAAAGTTGCGAAAGCTACATCAGAATAAAGCCTTCCTATAATTGGATAAGAAACAGCACTAATTATGAAAATAATGATGTTACTTGCTGTGAGATAGCTAGAGTCTTTAATGATCCCTGAAAAACCATTTAAACTAGAACTCATCATTGGTCATGTGAAGGTGTAAACTGCTATTTGCATGGTAGTTTGTCTAATTCTATATTCATAAACTAAGGGAATAAGGTGAAAAAACAACCTACTGTTACCGTAATATGTTTAAGCTACAATCATGAAAAATTTGTAGCTGAGGCCATCAAGTCTGTCCTTAAGCAAACATACCCAAATATTGAGTTGATTGTGGTGGATGATGCAAGCGAAGATGATAGCCAATTAATTATTAAGAAAAAGTGTTTACAGCATCCCGAAATACAATCCGTATACCTTTCCGAAAACGTAGGTAATTGTCAGGCATTTAATATGGCCTTTAAATTGTCCAAAGGGGAATATGTCATTGATCTGGCAGCTGATGATATTCTTTTTCGTACAAGAATTGAGGAGGGAGTAAACACTTTTCAAAGATATGATCATACCTATGGTGTCAATTTTACTAATGCAGAGCTCATCTCTGACAAGGGATCCTTTATTAAGAACTTCTACCCTATTGATAAAACAGGAGGTGCCCTAGATATAGTCCCTGAAGGAGATGTCTTTGTCGGATTGATCAAAAGGTATTTCATTTGTCCACCGACCATGATGTATAGAAGGCAAGTCTTAGCTGATCTGGGTGGTTATGATGAAAGCTTAAGCTACGAAGACTTTGATTTTTGGATCAGGTCTTCAAGGTCGTTTAAATATTGTTATACGGATCAGGTTTTGGTGAGCAAAAGAATATTATCGAATTCCAAATCGGCAAATCAGTCTAAGTTTGCTAGCACGGATACGTATTCAACTTACCGTGTTTTAAAGAAAGCCGCGGATTTAGTCAATTCCAAAGATGAAAAGCGAGCGTTAAAGTCTAGACTACTCTATGAATCTCGAAAACTGATTGAACGAGGTCAGCTAAGCTTCTTACCAAAATATGTCTCCTTATACTTTAATCTATAACTACCGCCTGTTATCAGTCCCTTCTATCATACTCAGATAGCTTAAATAACGACTTTCACTCACCCTACCATCTTCTAAGGCATCTTTGATCTCGCAGCCAGGCTCGTCAAGATGTACACAATTATTAAACTTGCATTCTTGACTCAGCGCCCTCATTTCAGGGAAGTAATCCGAGAGTTCATAATCCTCTATGTCTATCAAACCCAGTTCTTTGATTCCTCGTGTATCAATGACAAAAGTATTATGATTTAGATCAAACATCTCCGCAAATGTGGTAGTGTGCACGCCTTTTTTTGCAAATTCTGATATGTTTCCTGTTTTTTGATTGAGATGTGGAGCTATGTGGTTAATCAACGTAGATTTTCCTACTCCCGAATGGCCGGACATCAACGTCTTTTTTCCTTTTAGCATATCCTTCAATGCCTCAATGCCTTGATTATCAATAGCTGAGGTTTCCAGGCAATTGATTCCAAGGTTTTTATAAAGGTCAATTTTGAGGTTTTGATTTGTCTGCTGTTCGGTGTTCAACAAATCGGTTTTATTGAAAATCAAAGCTTGAGGAATGCGAAATGATTCCGCTGTGACCAAGAAACGATCAACGAAGCCGAGTGAAGTTTTGGGATATACTTCCGTTACTATCAGCATGGCTAAATCAATATTGGCAGCAATGATATGTGCCTGACTACTTTTTTTAACCGCTTGTCTTATAATGTAGTTGGTTCTTGGTAGTAGCTCTTCAATAACACCTAATGCTTGATCACTATCTTCAATAAATATCTTTACCCGATCTCCTACGGCAACCGGATTGGTTGTTTTTAAACCTTTAGTTCTGATTTTCCCCCGGATACGACATTTGTAAGATGTATTTTCTGTGGTTACCACGGAATACCAAGAGCCTGTAGATTTAAAAACAATGCCTTCCATTATAACTTCTCTTTTACAAAAGCCATTATTTTTTCTGTAGCACCCAAGTTTGCCGCTACAAAATTCCGTGCGCGTTGCCCTGCTTGATCTGACAGGCTATTGAACTTAGCTTGTAATTCCTCATAAGACCCTATTGGGAAAGCTGCTTTCATTTCAGCCAATTGCACTGCTTCATCAAACTTTTGATAATTCTTATTACCAAAAAAAACCGGAAGCCCGAAAGTGGCAGCTTCTAAGGTATTGTGAAGGCCCTTGCCAAAAGCTCCCCCCACATAGGCATAGTTTCCATATTTATAAAGCCTGGATAATAGTCCTATATTATCAATGATCAGAACTTCTTTATGTAGCCATTGCTCTACTCCCTGCGAGTAGAACGCATATGGTTTTTTTATGTTCTTTGCTATCTCCATAATGCCCGATTCACTTATTTCATGAGGTGCTATTATAAACTTGAGATCATTTTTTTTGATAAATGGAATAAGTACCGCCATATCTTCAGGCCAACTGCTTCCGATGACCATTACTTTGGAAGCCTCGATAAATTCTTGGATGCCAGGAATTAATTCTGCTTTCCGGCAAGTTTCAAAAACACGGTCAAAACGTGTATCTCCTGAAACAGTAACTTGAGAAATGTTTATTTGGTGAAGCAGGTTTTGACTTGTTTCGTTCTGGACAAAAAAGTGATCAATATAGCTTAAACCCCTCCGTTGGAAGTGTCCAACCTTCTTAAAAAAAAGCTGATTCTCTCTAAAAATACTGGAAATAGATAGCGTAGGTATATGGTGTCTGTTCAGTTCTCTCAGATAGAAAAACCAAAATTCATATTTGACAAATAAAGCCAATACGGGTTTTGTGAGTCTGATGAGTTCCTCGGCGTTTTTTGCCGAATCTTTTGGTAAGTAATGTATGTAATCTGCCTTCTCGTAATTCTTTCTTACTTCATAGCCGGAAGGCGAAAAAAAAGTCAATAGTATTTTATGACCGAGATAATGTGCCTTGAGTTTTTCTATTACCGGTCTGCCTTGCTCAAACTCTCCTAAAGAAGCACAGTGAATCCAAATTACTGGATCTGTATTCTCCTGGAGTTGTGACTCAAGTACTTCAAATGTTTTTTTTCTACCCTCCATAAATAGGTTGGCTTTAGGATTGAATATACTGGCTATTCTTACAGCGATAAAATAAAAGGAAATAGATAGGCGGTAGATGACTAGACCCATGGACGTAAAAGTAAAAAGCCCACCTTAACAAGGTAGGCTTTTACTAAATAATTTGAGGGTTAACTAGTGCGTAGAAAGATATTGAGCTACACCATCTCTGGTGGCATTCATTGCTTCCTTACCTTCTTCCCAGTTAGCAGGACAAACCTCACCATGCTTTTCTACGTGATGCCAAGCATCTACAATTCTGATCATCTCATCAATATTTCTGCCTAAAGGAAGATCGTTGATAGTTTCATGGCGTACAATACCTTCTTTATCAATAAAGAACGTGCCTCTGAAAGCAATCAGCTACCAAGGGGTAAGTAACACCTTCGATACCACCATTATCTTTTGGGGTCATCAACCATGCAAGGTGTGTTTCTTCAGTGTCGCAAGAACAACCTACCACTTGTACACCTCTTTTCTCAAATTCATTCAGTTTTTCCTGAAAAGCCAGTATTTCAGTAGGGCATACGAATGTGAAATCTTTGGGGTAGAAAAAGAACATTACTTCTTTTTGACCAATATAATTCTCTAATGAAAATGATTCTACTATTTCTTCGCCATTCAAAACCGCTGGCGCATTAAATACAGGAGCTTTTTTTCCTACGAGTGACATATTCTTTTTTCTGATTTATTTATTAAAATTATTTAATGGTTACTTCTTTCACCGGATCCACTTTTTCACCATTGATCCGGATTGAAATATTCTTTATCCTAAGGTTATTCACCTTCTTCTTTTTGAAAAATTCAGTAAGTAGATTATCCAGATCTTCATCGTAATAGTCTACTAGGTCTTTGGTATTAGTGCAATAAATGTGGCCGTGATGATCTGTCCTAGGGTCGTACCGCATGTAACCATCCCGGGTAGCCACTTTAGCGATAAGTCTGTTACTCACGAATGTTTCCAATGTTTTGTAAACTGTACCTAAAGAAAGGCTCGGATTACTTTTTCTCACTACTTTAAACAAATGCTCAGCCGTAGGGTGGTTTTTCATATCCGCGATCGCCTCCATAATAACCATACGCTGATGCGTGGCTTTAAGCCCTGCTGCTGTAAGCTTTTGTTTTATTGCTTCTAATTTTTTCAAAATATTTATTAAATAAGAAATATTCTTATTTAGAAATTATTTGCAATAATAATGTTGAAATAGTTGTCTTACAAATAATTGGGCATAAAAAAAGGGGACTCGGACGAGTCCCCTCCAAATAATGTTCTTTAATTTGATTATAAATTCGGAAGCTCTACTGATTGAGTTCCTACTACGGATGATCTTATAGTAATCACCAAATTAGCATCCAAAGTACCTCCGTTTACGGATCCATTAACATTGCCGCTAATCTCACTTACATCACCATCGATCACCAAGGCTCGTAGTCTAGCTTTTAGTGCACTAACACCCGCAGGATTTAGTTCAGTAAGGGTGACTATTTCATCATTTACACCAATACTAAGATTTTCAAAAATGGTGACATCACTCCCATTAAGGGTCATTTCTAGTGAACCTGATACACTGGACGCACTATTATTGCATAAGGGCTGAGCTGAACATCAATTGCTTCGATACTCACCTTTTTTACACCAGTTTTTAATTCCTCATCAATGTTTGATGATATATCTGCTAAATCAGAGGTAGAAATAGTTCCGGATTCTTGAAAAGCACCACTACCCGTTACATCAAACTCATATTCTGCATTTAATGCAGCTACCAAGTCTATATCTTTTTCTTCTGTACAAGCAGACATTACGAACATTGCTGCGGCTGCTATGGCTAAAATTGATTTTTTCATATTCATTTCATTAATTTTTAATTCTGTTATAATACACCTGGTTTCGGAATTCCAAAACCAAAACCTAACCCTACACTGAAAACATTTGTATTACCTAAGTTGTAATCTGCGTTCAGTTTAAGAGGTCCTAGATTAAGCATGAATCCTGCTGTTAATCTTAAAGAGTTTTCGCCTTCTAGTTGGAAACTAATAGGAGTAGGATCTTCACCCGCTACCTCTACGTCATAGTTTATATCCATATTGGAGAATTCGTAACCGATAGCCCCGTAAAAATCTACGATAGCTATTCTTTTACCCGCTTGCGCCATGATCACTCTGGCGTTTGCATCTACAAAATCACCGAGTTCAAAAGACTGCGTGTAAAATGCCAGAGATACGTCTACCGGTAGCAATTTAAAATACTGTGATATGGAATGGCGAATACCCCAGCCTCTTACGTCTAATTGGCCTATATCTTCACCAGTGTCAATAGAGAACCATCTTAAAGATACCTCTGTGCCAAATAATCCCCCAACACTTACCTGCGGTATAGCTAAGGGTAACAGGTCAAAATCTGCACCGCCCGGAAAGTTCTCTTCTAATCCATTAGGCCCTTCGTTAGAAACGGATTCAGTCGAACCAAAAATAGTAGGCGCTGTCACGGTTCCTCCGTAAATTGCTCCTGTAGCTACTAAGCCAATGTAAAGCTGGAACTTCTTCTTGTTCACTTTAGCGTGGCGAAACCAACCACTATTCATATTGGCTCCAAATGCATCGGAGAGAGGCTGTAAATAACCACTTCCATTTTGATCCGTATATTTTGAAACAAAATCTTCGAGGTCTTGTGCCTTCGTGGTCCCCAACGCGACTGCTGTGATAATTATGAGGGATAAAACTTTTTTCATATATCGTTAATTTTGGAGTTTATACCTTAAAAATAAAAAATGTAAATGGAATACACTCTTTTTATTCTATTTCCCTGTGTATGAAGCCTTTCGCTTTTCTACAAATGCCTGCATACCTTCTTTTTGATCCTCGGAAGCAAAGGCCAGATAAAAATTTTTCCGTTCAAAATACAAACCTTCGTCAAGATGAGTCTCAAAAGAGCGGTTCACGGCTTCTTTAGCGAGCTGTGCAGCTATTGGAGACATAGCAGCTATTTCTTTGGCGAGTTGTAAAGCCTCATATAGATACATTTCCACAGGTACTACTTTATTTACTAAACCATACTTCTGAGCTTCTTCTCCACTTATAAACCTACCCGTTAATACGAGCTCCATAGCCTTTGCCTTACCTATGGCCTTAGTGAGCCTTTGGGTACCGCCAGCCCCGGGCATTACTCCAATTTTTATTTCTGGCTGACCAAATTTGGCCGTTTCAGAAGCAACGATCATGTCACAGGTCATAGCCAGTTCGCACCCTCCACCCAGTGCAAACCCTGAAACCGCCGCAATTAAAGGCTTCTTGGTCTTTCTAATCTGATCCCAAGTACTGAACTGGTCTATTTTAAGCATATCAATAGCGTTCTTATCCGCCATTTGCTTGATATCCGCACCTGCTGCAAAAGCTTTTTCATTGCCAGTAATTATAATCACTCGCACTGAATCATCAGCATCTAGGTCCTTAAGAGTATCCCTTAATTCTCCCATGAGTTGTAAGTTAAGGGCATTGAGCTCTTTAGGCCTATTTAGCTCTATTAAAGCTGTGAATGGCTCTTTACTTTTAGTCACTTTAATATATTCCATAGATATTTTTTGGCCAAAAATAAAAAAGAAAAGCCGCCTTATGCGTAAAAGGCGGCTTAACTAACCATACTAAACAGGTGAGTAAAAAAGTGCTATGTAAATAGTAATACGAGATCTCACAAATATGTAACCTCATAATTGAAATTATTTTTACATCCTATGCAAAGTGCGTTAATATATGGGTTAACCAACTATTTTAACCCTATTATCCACACGCTTCGTTCAGCACCTTGGCCATTACCGTTTTGTGGATTCGATTTATTCGAAGAAGAATAATCCCTAGGATTTAGCGACCTTTCTTTTAAATCTGTTCCTTTGATTACTAATGTTTAATTAATTTGATCTATGAAAAAAGTCTTATTTGTGTGTTTGGGTAATATCTGCCGATCACCTTTGGCAGAAGGTGTTTTAATAGATCATTTAAAACAACAAAATGAAACGGCTATAAGTGTTGACTCCTGTGGCACTAGTCGTTACCACATTGGTGAGCAACCTGATCCACGTACACGGTCTAATGCGAAAAAAAACGGGAAACATTTATCCCATCATGCCAGAC
>ERZ1740060.826-NODE-826-length-12910-cov-5.560949_pt1 | contig 12910 bp, 11 predicted proteins | sample MGYA00581743_ERZ1740060 | MGnify/ENA primary metagenome ERZ1740060 (study PRJEB43018, sample SAMN04849235) | marine metagenome | isolation source: floating plastic debris | place: Pacific Ocean | collected 2008-08-27 | study: EMG produced TPA metagenomics assembly...
GCACACCAGCGCCACCACCACGGGCACGGGAATGCCCCATAGTCGCCCGAAGCCGAACACGTCACTGAAAGCAAACGGCATTCCCGAAACCGGCACACCACCGGTCAAGAACAGCGCCAGGCCGGCGCCGACAGAGGAGACGCCAAGCGTCATGATGAAGGGCGAAACATCGAAATAGGCAACTCCGATGCCGTTCACGAGGCCAATCATCAGCGCCGCACCCATGCCGATGAGGCAGCCAAGCAAGATGGCAAGCCAAATCGCATCGGGGAACACGCCGGCAAGCCACACCATACTCATGGCGGACACCACGGAGGTGATGGCAATCGCGGTCCCGACAGAAAGGTCAAACCCGCCGGAAATCAACACCAGCATCTGGCCCATCGACACCAGAACCAGGAACACCGACTGCCGCGCCACATTGAACAGGTTCTGTGCCGTCAAGAAGGACGAGGACAGGACCATAAAGACGATCACGGCGATCACCAGGAAGAAAGGCAAAACGCCCACCTTCACGAAGATCGTGCGCAACAGGCCAAGGGGACCACTGCGTTCAGGGGCGGCAGGTTGCGGGGACGCGCTCATGCGACAGCTCCGGACTCATCGAAAAAGTGTTTCAAAATGCGGTCTTCGGCGATGGCATCGCCCGTCAGTTCCGCTGTGACGGTTCCATGGGCAAGCACGATCAGCCGGTGCGCAAGGTGCATAACCTCCGGCAGATCAGAAGAGATAATCACCACCGCCTTACCGGCCTCCGCCAATTCTTTGATCAGGAGGTAGAGCGCGGCGCGTGTACCCATATCAACGCCCACCGTTGGCTCATCGAAAATGTAAACATCCACGCTCTGGCCGAAGCAGCGGCCAAATAGCACCTTTTGTTGATTGCCGCCGGAAAGCTGGGAAACGGGCTTGCGACGATAAGAGGGCGGTAGCTCCACGCGCTCGCTGATCGCGTTCACCTCGCCCGCCACGCCCTTGCGATCCACAAAGACAGCGTCGGGGGCGATTTTGTCGCCCATGATGAGGTTCACCGCCAAATTGTCGTTGGACGTCTTGGCGAGATCCAACCCCTCATGCTTGCGGTCTGAGGAGAGGTAGTACATGCCGGCCTTGATGATCGCGGCAGTCGAAGCGTGGGTCACGTCCTCGCCCTTCAGTTTCACGCGACCATCAATGCGTGGCGCCAAACCCATCATGGCCCGGAAAAGCCGCGATTTGCCTGAGCCAACCAGTCCGGCCACACCCAGCACCTCGCCAGCCTTGATGGAAAGGTTCGCACCGGCCACGCCGTGGGTGGTCAGGCCTTCGACCTCCACCAAGGCCTCGCCAGGCTGGTGGGCGATCTTGGGGTAGATTTCATCAATGGCGCGCCCGGTCATCATCTCAACTAGCGCGCTTTCATGCGCATCGGCGATGTCGACGGTGCCGATCTTGGCGCCATCGCGCAACACCGTCACCCGGTCCGCAATACGGGCGAACTCTTGGATGCGGTGGGAGATGTAGATGATGCCAACGCCACGCGCCTTCAGCGACAGGACAAAGTCGAACAGATGATCGACCTCCTTGTCGGTGAGCGAGGCCGTTGGCTCATCCAGGATAAGAACTTTGAGGTCGCCGTGAAACGCCTTGGTGATTTCCACCATTTGCTGCTGGGCCCGCGACAGGCTTCCCACGACAGCATTGGGGTCGATATCGAAACCAAGCTCGGCCAGCATCTCTTTGGAGCGGCGACGCATGGTCTTGTGATCGATGAAGGGGCCGATCAGCGGCTCCCAACCCATAAAGATGTTCTGCGCGACGGTAAGCGTCGGCATCAGGCTGAATTCTTGAAAGACTGTGTAGATGCCCTCTTCCTGCGCATCGGCCACCGAACCGAACTGCACTGGCTTGCCATCCAGCCGCACCTCACCTGCCGTTGCCGCGTTGGCCCCGGCCAGGATCGAGATCAGGGTGGACTTGCCAGCCCCGTTTTCCCCAAACAGCACGTGAACCTCGCCGACCTCGACATCGAAATCGACGTCATTGAGGGCCAGAACGCCGGGATAGCGCTTCGTCAGACCTTCGATCTCTATGAGGGGCGGCACAGAACAAGCTCACTCTGGTTGGAGTGAAGAAGAAGAAAGGGCGGGCTGAACAGACAAAGTCTGCCCAGCCCGCAGGCAATCGCGAGGGAACGCGACCAACTTAGTTGTCGACGGCAAACACCGGCGAGAAGTCTTCCGGCGGCAGGATGTTCGCACGCGGAACGTCGTTGATGTTGTCAGGATCAACGACGAAGATCTGCGGGCCGACATGCTCCACCAGATCATCGCCTTGCAGCGCGCGCACGGCCTGATCGATAGCGATACGGCCCTGGATCACCATGCTGTCGGCCGGCGCAGCAAGAATGAAGCCGCGCTCAATGCCGGTGTAGACGCCGGGCGTCATGTAGAAGGACAGAAGCTCCACATCGCCGACCAGACCGCGCTCGCGGATAAGGCCCTGGGCAGCTTCCGCCGTCACAGCCGTTCCGGCAAGATAACGCACATCCGGATTGGACTGGATCACGTCTTCCACAAGGCTCAGCTGGACCTCACGGCCCGTGTCGCCAAAGCGCGGTTCAAGCACTTCAACGGCTGATCCTTCGACAGCTTCCATGAAGCCAGAGTGCGCGGCTTCCACCCATCCGGCACCTGCCGGTCCGGGGAACCAGCCGACCTGAACAGGATCGCTGCCGGCAGGATGACGCGCCGCCAGATACCGGCCGGTTTCGGCGCCCATGGTGTAAAAGGACACCAGTGACTTGGCCGTGATATCGGTCGAGGAGACGCCGTTCACCAGATCGATCACAGGCACGTCCTGGCCGGCCAGTTCGGCAATCACATTGTTGAGGCCGTCAGCGGAGATAGCGCCGATGGCAACAGCTTGCGCGCCAGCGGTCACACAGTCTTCGATCTGGCTGATCTGGGTGGCAAGCTCGGTGTAGCCACCGGCCTCCACGACGTTGAGATTGATGCCGAGGCGACGAGCCTCATCCACCACACCATAGTTCACGCCAAGCCAGTAAGCGTCCTTCATGTGCGGGAAAGAAACGCACACGTTCCAGGCTTCGCTGGCGCTATCGAGCGCTTCGTAGCTGATCTCATTCACCTCGCCATCGGACGAGAAGGCAGGTGTCACTTCCTGCGCCGCATAGGGGAACCAGCTGTCCATGGCAAAGGCGCTGGCAGGAAGGAAAGCTGCCACCAGGGTGGTGGCAAGAAGCCGTTTGGTCACTTGCATTGTTATGTCCTCCGTTTGGTCGGTAGTCTGGTTGGGTCAGTCTCGATTGGGGGAGATGCAGGGTAATGTTTGGTGCTAGCTCAGCGCGTCGCGCACGGCCTGAAGCATGGTCTGTCGGTCTTTGCGGGCGGCGAGTGCACCGGCCATGTCGACCTTCTCGAACTTGACCGGCATGTGGGGTTGAAGCTGTCCGATCAGGTCCATGTCAGCCGACACGATGGCGCCCAGCGTGAAGTAACCACCGCCGGAAACCGCATCGCGGTGCAGCACGATGGGTTCTGTCCCGCCTGGCACCTGAATGGAGCCGTAGGAGTAGCAACCATCGACGATATTGGACGGATCGGAACCGGCCCCGAAAGGTTGCTCGCGCTCGACAAATTCCAGCGGGCGGCCGCCCTTGAAACGGTAGCCCATACGGTCGGCTTCCGGCGCAACGCTCCAATCATCATCAAAGAAGTTCTGCCCCGACGCATCGGTAATCCGGTGCCAATAGAGGCCAGGCAGAACGCGCAGATGTGTCGGCTTTCCGGGGCCACGCCGCAGGTTCCACGGCACGCTGGCGCCCGCCTTGCCACCTGCACCCTGGCCAACAGGAATCTCATCACCAGCGGCGATCGGACGGCCTTCAACACCGCCAAGCGCGCCGATGGGATAGGTCGAGCGGCTGCCAAGCGCGGGCGGCGTGTCGATACCACCGGAAACGGCGATGTAGGCCCGCGCACCTGCCTTGAGGAACCCGAAGCTCAATGTCTGGCCGGCCTTAACATCAAAGGCCGTCCAGCCGGGCTGCTCCTCGCCATCAAGCAGGATAGGCAAATCGGCGCCGGTGATGGCAACCGTTACAGGCGCGGTAAACTCGAGCTCCGGGCCCATGAAAACCGCTTCCAGACCGGCCGCGTCTTCCGGGGTGCCAACCAGCATATTGGCCGCTCGCAACGCAAAGCGATCCATCGCGCCGCCAATGGGAATGCCCAGGTGGAAATAGCCGGGACGGCCCAGATCCTGAATGGAGGTGGAAAGGCCGGGGTTGATGATCTTAAGCGTCATTGAGGGCCTCCAGCAGTTTGGCGTTGGTGCCGGTCATGTCGGCATTGAAGGCCTCCAGATCGAACTCCACCTCGGCGATGCGCGGTGCGTAGGTGCCAGCCTCCACCTCTGCGACGACGCGGTCATATTCGGCGCGGTCGATTGGCTTCCATTTCACGATGTCGCCAGGCTTGAAGAAGACCATGAAGTCTTTGAGGTAGGAGACCTCCTGTTCCGGGTCGTAGATCGGCATGGGCGTGATGCCGAACATCTGGTAGCCGCCGGCTCCACGAACCGAGTAGATGCAGGAGAAGCAGCCGCCATAGCCAACGGTCAGCTTGGGCGTATCAGTGCGGGGCCGCAGATATTTAGGAACCTCAAGCTGCTTCTCGCGCTCCACCAGCTGGTAGAGGAAGGGCAGCCCGGCCACGAAGCCCACCATGGAGACGAACCATGGCTGAGAGTGGTGCGCTTCGATGAAGGCTTCGGCACTGTCAAAGCCGTTGATCTGCGCTGCGTAATCAAGGTCGGTGCCCGACGGATCCTGATGGCGCTCGCGGAAGCGCATCAAGGTCTCATGGGTCCACGGGTCCTGATAGTAGACCGGGATTTCGATGATGCGCGTGGACAGGCGCTTTTCGGCGTCTTCTGCCTTGTGTTCAAGCTCCTGAATGCGCGCCATCAGCGCATCGGGCGCGATCACATCTGGATCGAAACGCACCTGAAAGGAGGCGTTGGCCGGGCAGATTTCGGTGATGCCATCAATGTTGGCATCGCGCACCGCGTTGCTCATGGACAGGGATTTGAAGAAGGCATCAAGCGACATCTCATCATCCATTTCGATGTAGATGTGCTCATCACCCCCATAGGTGTAACGTGTCTTCATTACGCTGCTCCTTGCGATTGGGGCGGCATCAGATGGCCGGTATCGAGCCAGGGTTCGAGCCATTGGGTATGCACGGCGCCGGCCTGAACGGTTGGGTCGGCGCACAGGGCCTGATGCAGGGGGATGGTTGTTTTGAGCCCGCCGATTTCGGTGGCGCTGAGCGCAGTGGCGAGCTTGGCAATGGCATCGGCACGGTCCGCGCCATGCACAATGACCTTGGCCACCAGAGAGTCATAAAAGGGCGGGATCTGGTAGCCCTCATAGAGGAAGTGATCGACGCGCACGCCCTCGCCCTGCGGCCATTGCAAGCCTGTCACCTGACCCGGCCACGGCATGAACTGCATGAAGGGGTCTTCGGCGTTCAGCCGTACCTCAATCGCGTGGCCGGTGCGGGTGATGTCTTCCTGCGCGTGACTGAGCTTGGCACCGCCACAAACCTTGATCATCTCCGCCACAAGATCGGTCCCGGTGATCATTTCCGACACCGGATGTTCGACCTGAATGCGGGTGTTCATCTCGATGAAGTAGAAGGCGTTCGCCGCTTCATCGTAGAGATATTCCAGCGTCCCGGCACCGCGATACCCGACCGACTTGGCGAGCGCGACGGCGGAGGCACACAGGCTCTGGCGGGTCTCTTCATCCAGACAGGTGGCGCCTGCCTCTTCCCAAACCTTCTGACGACGGCGCTGCAATGAGCATTCGCGCTCAAAATAATGCACCGCATCGCTGCCATCGCCCATAATCTGCACTTCAATGTGCCGGGGCGAGCGGATCGCGCGTTCCAGGTAAAGCCCGCCATCACCAAAGGCGGCCGCCGCTTCGGCCTGGGCCTGCGGCGCCATGGTTTTCAACTCATCCTCATTGGATGCGATGCGGATGCCCTTGCCTCCACCGCCAGCGGCGGCCTTGATCATCACCGGGTAGCCGATGTCGCTGGCGATCCGGACGGCGTCATCCACCGTTTCCAGGCGGCCTTTGGAGCCCGGTACCACAGGGACACCTGCGGCCTCAGCAGCCTCACGCGCGGCAACCTTGTCACCCATGCGTTCAATGGTATCCGCCGATGGGCCAACAAACACCATGCCAGCATCGGCAACGGCGCGGGCAAAGGCCGCGCGTTCCGCCAGAAAGCCATAACCGGGGTGCACGGCATCAGCGCCGGTCTCACGCGCAGCGGCAATGACGGCATCGATGTTGAGATAGGAGTCTGCTGCCTTGGCCGGCCCGATGCACACTGCCTGGTCAGCCTGCTTGACCGCCAGCATCGGCGCGTCAGCCTCCGAGTAGACCTGCACCGTCTCAATCCCAAGCGCTTTAGCAGAGCGCTGAATGCGCACCGCGATCTCGCCCCGATTGGCAATGAGGAGACGCTTGATCGCCATCGCTCTAGTCCGAAAGCTCCGCCAGCGCCTCGCCAGCGGTCACCGGCGCTTCATTATCGGCGACATAGGCCTTGAAGGTGCCAGCGGCATCGGCCTTCACTTCGATGAAGGTCTTCATCACCTCCACCAGACCAATTGTGTCACCCACGGCAACGGCATCACCCTCAGACTTGAAGGGCGCGGAGTCCGGGTCAGGCTTGTGGTAAAACGTCCCAGGCAGAGGCGATTGAATGGTTGCCATGGTTTGGATGTCCCCTCTTGTTAAAGACCAAGCACGGTGGCGGCAGGGGCGATTTTGACGCCAGCCTCCGTCAGGCCGTTTCGGATGGCCAGACCGATGGCCAGCGCACCGGGCGTGTCGGAATGTAAACAGATCGATTCAAACTCGATGGCGACGTCTTCGCCGTCGATGGTGGTCACCGTGCCCTCAAGGCAGGCTTTGACGCACTTGGCGGCGATCTTCGTTGGATCGGGCCGTGCGACCTGCCGGCGAAACACAATGGAGCCGGACGCGTCATAGTCGCGGTCAGCGTAGAACTCGCGCACCACAGGATGGCCGGCACGCTCGGCGACCTCATAGGTCTGAGAAATGCCCATACAGAACAGGATGGCATTGCTGGAGGTCTTGGCGATCGTCTCCACAAGGTGCTGCGAGAGCTCCTCGTTCACCGCCGCTTCCATGTAAAGCGCGCCATGCGGCTTGATGTGTTGAAGCGGCACGCCGTGGCGGCGGCCAAACTCGCGCAGCGCACCAACCTGGTAGAGAATGTCGTTGACCAGTTCTTCACTGGTCATCTTGATGGTGCGCCGACCAAAGCCCTGAAGATCGCGGTAACCTGGATGCGCCCCAAGCCCAACGCCAAACTTGCCGGCAAGCTGCACGACCTTGTTCATCGAGTTAGGATCGCCGGCATGAAACCCTGTGGCAACATTGGCCGAACTGATCAGCGCCATGATCTGATCGTCGGGCGCTTCGCTTAGGACCCACTGGCCAAAGCCCTCGCCCATGTCGCAGTTCAGGTCGACGATCTGTTTCATTCACGCCTCGCTCACAGTAGCCCTTCAAGGCTTCCAAAGAGCGCAGCAACTGAACAGTTCTATTTTCAGAAGACGTGATATCAGTTTTTCCGATAAAACCGGAAACGACATAAATAATTGTTTTTATGATATAATTTTTGTATAGAGACGATTTTTCAACGCCTTTCACTCAATCGGAAAAACCGATATCGTTCTTTCAGATGACGCATAACTAGGCAGTCCGCATGAATCTACGGCACTTGAAATACTTCGTCGCAACGGCTGAGACCGGTCAGGTGAGCCGGGCGGCAAGCGCCCTTTCCATCTCCCAGTCATCAGTGACCGGTGCCATCAAGGAGTTGGAACAAACGCTCGGCGCCTCCCTCTTTCAGCGCTCCTCGCACGGCATGGAACTCACCGAGCCGGGCCGTGAGTTCCTGGGGTCGTGCAAGGAAATTTTGGAGAAGGTGGACGAAGCCACCAAGCTCACCCAGCGCCGTTCCGAACTCACCGGATCAATCTCACTGGCGGCCAGCTACACGGTGCTTGGTTATTTCCTGCCCTACCATCTCGACCGTTTGGCCCAGCTCCATCCGGGGCTGAGTATCACCGTCCTTGAGATGAACCGGGAAAGCATTGAAGAAGCGCTCCTGGCGCACCGCATCGACATGGCGGTGATGCTGACCTCCAACGTTTCCAACCCCTATCTGGAATCTGAGACCTTGATGCGCTCGCCACGCCGTCTTTGGGTTGCCAACGGGCACCGCTTTGCGCGCAATGGCAAAGCGACGTTCGAGGAGATTGCGGAGGAAGACTACATCATGCTGACCGTCGATGAGGCGGCTCACACGACGATGAAATATTGGAGCCTCACCAACTACCGGCCCAAAACCAAACTGCAGACATCGTCCGTGGAAGCGGTGCGCTCCATGATCGCCAACGGGCAGGGCGTGACGATCCTGTCGGACATGGTCTACCGGCCCTGGTCATTGGAAGGAAAGCGGCTCGAAACGGCCGCCACCGACATCCTGACGCCGACCATGGATGTGGGCTTGGCCTGGCCGCGCGAGGCGGAGTTCTCCCAGCCCATGCAGGTGCTGCACGACTATTTCCGTCAGAGCTACATCTCGCCCCATTTGCCTCAGCACCTTGCGCGCAAATAGAGGCTCAAAAGGTGGGCGGCGTGCAGGCGCTGATGATCACCGCCTCGTCGGGCCCAACCTGGCGAAAGCGATGCGGTTTACGGCTGTCGAACTGGTAGGCATCGCCCGGGCCGAGGATTTTGCGTTGGTCGCCAACGGTGACCTCCACACGGCCAGACACGACAATGCCGCCTTCTTCCCCGTCATGCTCGTACATTACCCGGCCCGTGTCGGCGCCAATGGCGTAGGTTTCCTTCAGGATTTGAAGGGATCGGCCAAAGAGGTTTTGGCCAACCTGTTTGAGCGAGAGCCCACCCTTGCCGATCTCCACCAGTTCATCGGACGCATAAAACACCGTCTGATCGGGCTCCGGTTCAAAGGCGAAGAACTCCGACAGGCCGATGGGAATACCGTCCAGAACACGCTTCAGCGACCCGACCGACGGGCTGGTCTTCCCCGCCTCCATCAAGGAGATGGTCGCACTTGCAACGCCCACCTTTTTGGCGAGCGCGCGTTGCGACAAGCCGGCCCGCTGGCGGATGATCCGCAGCCGCTGGCCAAGGTCCGAGCCTTCGGGTTCAGCGGTGTTTAGCATGATCAATATCCCAATCAGTCACGCCACACAGATATATTTTTCAATGCTTTAGCGTCAATGGAAAACAGACTTATGCCTGCTTCCTAAACGCACTACGGTTTTGTCATCGGCCGCCTCGCGCATTTGCTCGAAGTCGCCAACCAAAGCGGGAGACAAAGCCATGGTGACCGAAGCTGCTTCAGCCGCCAGCCTGACCAACAAGCAAGTGAGCGCGCGGCGCGATGACGCGATCGCGCGCGGTGTCGGCATGATGACGCAAGTTTACGCCGAACGGGCCGAGAACGCTGAAATCTGGGACGTTGAAGGCCGGCGCTATATCGATTTCGCCGCCGGCATCGCCGTGGTCAACACCGGTCACCGGCACCCCAAGGTGATCGAGGCCGTGACAGACCAGCTCAGCCGTTTCACTCACACCTGCCATCAGGTCGTGCCATACGAGAACTATGTGCGGCTCGCCGAGCGGTTGAACGCCCTGGTGCCCGGCGACTTCGCCAAGAAGACGATGTTTGTTTCCACAGGCGCCGAAGCGGTGGAAAACGCGGTGAAGATCGCGCGAGCGGCGACCGGACGCGGAGCCGTTATCGCCTTTTCCGGCGGCTTCCATGGCCGTACTTTCATGGGCATGTCGCTGACCGGTAAGGTCGTGCCCTACAAGGTAGGCTTTGGCGCAATGCCGAGCGATGTGTTCCACGCCCCCTTCCCCGTTCCCCTGCATGGCGTGAATGAAGATGAGGCCATCGCCGCCTTGCATCGGCTGTTCAAAGCCGATGTCGATCCGGCGCGCGTTGCGGCCATTGTCATTGAACCTGTCCAGGGCGAAGGCGGCTTCTACGAAGTGTCCTTCAACTTCATGCGGGCGCTGCGCGACGTCTGCGACAGGCACGGCATTCTCTTGATCGCCGATGAGGTGCAGACAGGCTTTGCCCGCACTGGCAAGCTGTTCGCCATGAACCATCACGCCGAGCACTCCGGCGTGGTGCCGGACCTCACCACCATGGCCAAGGGCCTTGCCGGCGGCTTCCCGCTCGCCGCCGTCACCGGTCGGGCGGACGTGATGGACGCGGCAGCACCAGGCGGTCTGGGCGGAACTTATGGCGGCAGCCCCATCGGCGTGGCGGCCGCTCATGCCGTGCTCGACACCATCGATGAGGAAGCGCTTTGCGACCGCGCCAATGCACTTGGTTCGCGTCTCAAGCAGAAACTGGAAAGCTTGCGCGATGACATCCCGGAGATCGTCGATATCCGCGGGCCAGGCTTCATGAACGCGGTCGAGTTCAACTTGCCGGGAACTGGGACACCTCATCCGGATTTTGCCAACACCGTTCGCCAGGAGGCGCTGAAGAACGGCCTCATCCTTCTGACCTGCGGGGTCTACGGCAATGTCATCCGTTTCCTGGCGCCCCTGACCATTGAAGATGAGGTGTTTGCCGAGGCGCTTGATGGCATCGAAACCGCCATCCGCGCCGCGCACCACCAGCATGCTGAGCTCAGCAAGGAGGCGTCCTGATGTCGTTCAAACCCATCCTTTCCAACCCACGCCTTGTTGCCGAAGCCTCGCTGATTGATGGCGTCTGGCAAGCTCGCGCTGGAACCGGCAAAACGTTCACCGTGACCAATCCCTCCACCGGCGAAACGCTCGCCGAACTTCCGGATATGGGGCCGCAGGAAACCAACCAGGCCATTGACGCTGCGCACCGCGCACAGAAGTCCTGGGCGAAGAAGACCGGCAAGGAGCGCGGCACCATTCTGCGTGCGCTGCGCGATCTGATGCATGCCCATGCCGACGATCTGGCCGCCATCCTCACCGCTGAGATGGGCAAACCTCTGGCGGAGGCCAAGGGCGAGATTCTCTACGGCGCAAGCTACGTGGAATGGTTCGCCGAAGAGGCCAAGCGGGTCTATGGCGATGTCATTCCCGGTCATCAGGGCGACAAGCGCATCATGGTGTTGAAGCAGCCCGTTGGTGTGGTGGCGTCCATCACGCCGTGGAACTTCCCCAACGCCATGATGGCCCGCAAGCTGGCACCTGCGCTCGCTGTCGGATGCACCTTCGTGGCCAAGCCGGCTGCCCTCACCCCGCTGTCAGCCCTTGCACTGGGCGTGCTGGCCGAGGAGGCCGGCGTGCCCAAAGGGGTAATCAACATCATCACCTCAACGCAGAGCGCGGCTGTCGGCGAGACCTTCTGTTCGAACCCCAAAGTTCAGAAGCTCAGCTTCACCGGCTCGACCCATGTCGGCAAGATTCTGCTGCGGCAGGCCGCCGATCAGGTGATGCGCACCTCGATGGAGCTGGGCGGCAATGCGCCCTTCATCGTGTTCAACGATGCCGACCTGGATGCCGCCGTTGAAGGCGCGATGATCTCCAAATACCGCAACAACGGCCAGACCTGCGTGTGCGCCAACCGCATCTATGTGCAGTCGGGCGTCTATAACGCATTTGCCGAAAAGCTGGTCGCCGCCGTCAAGCAGATGTCCGTCGGCGATGGCTTTGAGGACGGTGTCACCGTCGGGCCGCTAATCAACGCGCCAGCCGTTGATAAGGTCGAGGAGCATATCAAGGACGCCACCAGCAAAGGCGCGACCATCGCAACAGGCGGCACCCGCCACGCCCGCGGCGGAACGTTTTTCCAGCCGACCGTGCTGACAGAGGTCACGCCGGACATGCAGATCGCCTCGGAGGAAACCTTTGGCCCCGTCGCGCCGCTCTTCCGGTTCCAAACCGAGGAGGAAGTGATCGAACAGGCCAACGCCACCGAGTTTGGCCTCGCCTCCTACTTTTACGCCAAAGAGCTTGGTCAAGTCTGGCGCGTCGCAGAGGCGCTCGACTATGGCATGGTGGGCGTCAACACCGGCCTCATCTCAACAGAGACAGCGCCCTTTGGCGGGGTCAAACAATCAGGTCAAGGCCGCGAAGGTTCCAAATACGGGATCGATGACTATCTCGATATCAAGTACCTTTGCCTCGACATCGGATAGGCTAAACGCGTCCGCGAGCCCAAAGCGGTCAGGCGTCCTGTAATGCCTTGCGATCACATTCCGTAGCTCGGAACCAAGCAAGCAAGTCGTCAAGCTGTGGCTCTACAGCGGCTTGCAGACCACACGCGAACGCAAAGAACGCCTCCTGGTTGAGGCTGTTCAGCCCGACCAGAACAGGCACGTGATCGCTCAACGCTTGAGCGATGAGGTTTCGAAACCCTCGTCCGCTTGCTTCGTGTTTGCCGAACTTGTTGATCAGCAAGAGATCGCACCTGGCGCTGTAATTGTGCTCGACAGAGGCAACCGCCCGCTCCAACGCATTCTGATCAAGCCGGCAACCGCGTGATCCGGGCCCAAGAGACTGCGAGATCAAGATCTCCTCCCCCGCTGGCAAGGTACGAATGAACATATTGCACCGGTCGCCATCGGACCGATCCTGGTTGGATTGGACGCAACCGCAGACAGCTTTGCAAGAACACTCCAGCTCGTTCGCAAACGCCGCCAACAGAAGGTCCGTATCGCCCTTACCGGGCATCATCGTGTAACCGAGCATCGCCATGTGGAAGACCTGGTCAGCCGGCCTGGAGCCGCTGCGGGTGACTAAGGACCGTGAACCCATCACCGC
>ERZ1740060.828-NODE-828-length-12884-cov-22.755632_pt1 | contig 12884 bp, 12 predicted proteins | sample MGYA00581743_ERZ1740060 | MGnify/ENA primary metagenome ERZ1740060 (study PRJEB43018, sample SAMN04849235) | marine metagenome | isolation source: floating plastic debris | place: Pacific Ocean | collected 2008-08-27 | study: EMG produced TPA metagenomics...
TGATATCCTCTACCACTTTCCTGCTCTTCAGTCACACTGATTGTCCAAAGTCCAGACCCAAGGTGCGTTCTAAAAACCGTAAGAGATGCTGAATAGCAGACAAGGTGGGGGCAATGCGATCACGATTTTGCCCTTGTCCCAGCTTGAGATAAAACTGCACCAGCTGCTTAAACCAGGCCAGGTTTTGAGGATCGCGCAGCTGCGTACAAAAGGCCCGATAGCTAATGGGAGTTTGGCCTTCAGGGGTGGCCATTTCGTGAGCCAACGTACCCTGCAAAATGTAGTATATGCCGCCGCCTTTACCAAATGACACGCTGACGTCAAACAGCAAGCTGATCAGCTCGGTATCGCTGGTTTGACTGAGTTTTAGGAAGGGGGCATGCGCGCGCACTCGCTGGATTTGGAAGAATAGGCACGCTGTCATGTAGCAAGACGACATCAAGTAATAGCCTTGATAGGCAAACCAATCTTCATCAATAGAGTGAATTGCTTCTGGTTGGTCGATCGACCGTAACGCTTGGCAGGTGCCATTTTCTTGCTCTAAGCGATCGCGAATCCGATCTAGCCGCGCGTAAACTTCTTCGGCATACAGTCGGAGCGGGTTGAGATAGGTCAAGGTGATGCGATCACGTTCCTGAGCCTGGTCTAGCTGCCGCGTGGTTCTAAAAGTGAAGTATTGGGTGCCCACTGCCACCAATAGCGACGTTACAGCAGAAATCACAGCGGTCAGTATTCCGGCAGTCATAGAAAACTCTGGCAGCGCAATGCCAAAAGCTTAGCGGATGGTGACGCCTCAATTTTGAGTGGGCGGTATTGGCGTCGGGGCGATTGCCGCTGCAGCTGTCGGCGTCAAAATGTTGCAGCTCAGCCCGATAAATACGAGCACCGAGCCCATTATCTCTAAGCGGCTGAAGCTGTCGCCCAACAGGGAGACGGTAAACGCCATGCCAAAAACCGGCACCAGTAATGAAAAGGGGGCGATCCGGTTGGGTGAGTAGCGCTGCACCAGATAAGCCCAAAAGCCGAAACACAGCAGCGAAGAAATCAGCCCCGTATAGAGCATCGTGCCAATGCCCAGCCAGCTGAGCGATCGCAGCGCCGCCCATTGTCCTGACTCTAACCAGACCGACAGTCCGAGCAGCGGCAGCGGCGGAATCACCGACATCCACGCAAACAGTTGAAAGCCATTATCAATCTTGGCCAATTTGATACAGATGTTGCCCATGGCCCAAGCGGCGGCGGCCGCCAAGATCAGGGTCAGGCCGAATAGCGGCGTATTGCCGCCCCGGTCGAGGGCGATCGTGCCCATGCCCGCCAGCGCCAATCCGACACCGAGCCACTGTTGGCGACGCGGCACATCGCGCAAAATCAGGGTTGAAAACAGCAGCGTAAACAGCGCCTGTGACTGCAGCAGCAAAGAGGATAGTCCCGGCGACATGCCATGCCCTAATCCCACATACAGCAAGCCGTTCTGCAAGACACCCATGGTGATGCCCACGGCAATGATCCAGCCCCAAGCCATGGGGTGTCGGGGCACAAACAACACGGTTGGCACCGCGACCACAATGTATCGAAACGCTGCAAACAGCAGCGGCGGAAATTCCCCCAGGCCTACTTTGATGGCGACAAAAGTGAAGCCCCATAGAACTGTGACCAACACCGCTAACCCAGTGTGCCAAGGACTCATCGTCCGAGCTGTTTTAGTCATGGCGTTTCAGACAAGGAACAACGGAAGGATCATGCAAAAGCGTTATTGAGGTGATTAGTTGGGATACGGGTTAGCGATCGCGGCCCCTCAGCATTGCCTGTAGAGGAGTCAACATGGTTCCTGCCAGCGAGACAGCGATACTCAAACAATCTCCCAAATCGTCCAAAATCTCTCATTCAACCGTAGTCCGTCAATGCTGTGGGGAAATCTATCGCGGTGGATAAAGTTTTTCCTCTCTTGGGCGCATCCCAGATGGGCCCATCAATCGATGCGTTTAGCGCGGGCATCTTGCCTGCGAGCAAGACTATCAATCCAAAATTGGGATGCATTCTCCCCGTCTCCGGTGATTCGCTGCAGGGCAGACAAATTGCTGCGTACTTTACACAACAGGAGCGGCCATGCCAGTTTTTCCGCCCGCTTGCCCCGCTGCGCCTAAGCTACCGGCAGTCGTCAGTAAATAGGATGCCGTCCACTCATCCTTCACGCCTGCTGTGACAGCGCCGCATAGCGAGCCTTGATGTCGGTGATGGCGAACAGGGCTTCGAAATTGAGCCCTTGAGCTTGATAAAACTCACCGCCGCCCTGCTGGCGATCGACCAAGGCCAGAATGGTGTCTACCGTATAGCCCGCCTGGCGTAGTCGCTCGACCGCTTGCCAGGCCGAACGCCCAGTGGTGACGACATCTTCGAGCACCACAACCGGCGTTCCCGGTGGCAGGGCGGGGCCTTCGATGTAGGCCTGGGTGCCGTGGCCTTTAGCTTCCTTGCGCACAATCAGTGGCGTAATCGGGCGATCACAGTAGGCCCCGACAATACTGACCCCCGTAACCATGGGGTCGGCTCCCAGCGTTAGCCCCGCGACTGCTGCGGTCGTTGCGGGCAACTTGTCCAGCAGCAAGCGCCCGACCATGACGCCGCCCGCAGCGTGCAGCGTGACCTGCTTGCCATTGATGTAATAGGTGCTCTTTTGCCCAGAAGAGAGGGTGAAATCCCCTTCTTTGTAGGCCGCTTCGCAGAATAAATCGAGCAGGCGATCGCGGAGTTCCTCTCGGGACAACGTCGTCAAGGTCAAAACAGAAGCGTCTGCAGGGGATGTCATAGAGAAAAAATGAAGAAAAATTGCGTCACTTTAATCAGATTGCGCTATAAGTAACAAGCAATCAGGTCGTTTCGACCGGGTGGATTGTCAGTGTGAATTTTAGTTTACGCCGACAAGAGACCTCCCAGGCATAGAAACTATCCATCTATGTCTGTTCGTTTTATTCAGTGGATTGAGGAATGTGAGATGGCTAAGTTCTTAATTCGGTCTTTGACAGCGACGGCCGCGATCATCGCCTCCGTCGCGATCGCTTCTAGCGTCCAGGCAGATGAGCCTGCTCCCTCAGAATCAGCTTATATTCCTCGCGCCATGAACGAGATTTTCCATACGGATTCTGGCACTTTCCTCAACATTCGCTCTACTTCTGGGCAACTCAGCACGATGTTTGGGGTAGGTGGTTTTCCTGAGCAAAACATTAAAGATGATTCTTTTGCTGTTCACGATACCTACGTTTATCTGCTCGATCAGCAAACGCGCACCGACCCAACCATCCGCGTGCCTGACTTGCTGAATCCTTACAACACCTCAGTACAACTGTTGCCGTCAGGGGTTTCTACCGGGGCGATTTCGGGTAGCGAGTTTGTTTTTGAATAATACGCCAAGCTGAGTTCACCTTCTGTGGGCTAGACCAGCGGTACTCTGACCCAGAGTGTTTGAGGTGTTCGCACGCTCAAGCAGTCTGGGTTTATTTGTGGCAGTTTTTCTTGACGCGATCGCCCGCCTGACAAGCCCCGACTGAATGGAGGTGTTATCACTAACGGGAAGGCGATTTTTAACACTTGATTGATCGCTATCCTTGCGCAGCGATGCCTGGTCTCTCCCCTTCATCAGCGATAAAGAGTTTTTGGCCTCGTACCGCAGAATTGACAAAGCTCTGCTAGTTTTTCTGGCCCCTTGCATCCATATTCCCAGTCATTGGCAAGAGTTTATAAATTAACGCCGCAGCTCGAAAATTAGCACTGTAGTTCGCTAGTTCGCGACTTCGGCCATCTCAATAACCTGACCGTCGTAATCCTTAACCAAAAAGTTGAGGGGGGTGTCACGGCGAATCTTGCAGCGCACGCCTCGGGTTTGAACGCGCATTAAAATTTGCTCTAGACAATCGTGGTCAAAACAGACATGTCGATGGCGATCGCGATGCCCCCGGCTAGCGCCGCTGATCACGTGTAGCTGCGTATTTTTCTTGAGCTGATACCAAAGACCGTCAGGCGAGTTGTAAGGCTGTGACGAGGTTGCCATGCTGCTCGAAAACACGGGGTCAATCGCAGCGGTGCCAAGGGTTTGTTCGTAATTATAGTAGTAGTGCAGCGGCACATCGGCCGTTTGCATCTGCAGCATGCCTTCATAAAAACGACGGGCCGTTTCTAAGTCAGACACCATGACGGTATAGACTTTGGGCGCACTGCTCAAAAACATCCACATGGCCCCGGCATAGCCCACCAGCAGCATCACCATAATGCCTTGGGTCGAGAGGATATCTACCGGTAGCCCCAGTCCTAACAGCATGGGCGGCATACAATTCCAAAACACGCTAACCATACTCACTTCTTTGAAACTAGCGATCGCAATCACGAGGGCGGCTTGAGTAACCCGACGTCTTTTGCGGTTAGTCTAGACTGCCCTATCTTGATTTACTTAGTCTATCAAGGGCAACCCAGAAAGACGAAAGAACCCGCCAGTGCCGCTCGAATCCGCCCACCAGTTCCCCGGGGCTTTTAGCCGGAACTATGGGCAATTGAGTCTACCGGATGAAGGCTTTTGTAAAAAAATTAGTGGTCTCTCTAAAAACTATGGTTATAGTAAGAGGAATTTGTCGGCAACTGTTATTGTCAGTCACTCCCGAATTGTGCAAATTCCTAGTTTTCCTGAATGTAATCACGCCATCATCCAACAGCTTGGGCACCTGAGCGATCGCGACTTGCTGCAACGTTTCCAAGCTGAGCCGGAGGCCGGGCGATATTTTACGGCTATTTTCTGTCGCTACAGTCCTGTCGTTTTTAGCCTCATCACCCATTCGGCCCGATCGCCGGTGCAAGCTGAATATTTGTTTGCCTTGACCTGGCGGCACATCCTCAATGAACTTGGCGGTCTTGAACTACCGGCCACTCAAGCAGCCGCCAGCGAGACTGATCAGGGGCGATCGCTCTCGCTACAAAGCTGGCTGATCAACGTGACGGCCCTTTGCATCAACCAGGCCGCCCTGCCTAATGTCGAAGACATTCATTACTCCCTGTCACAAGCTTCGCCGCCACTTTGGTGCTACGTTGAGCGCTCGTTGGATCGCCTCAATCCATTAGAGCGGCTAATCTTGGTCATGGCTCAAACCTTTCGCTGGAGCGATACCCGCATCGCCGCTTATCTGAAAGCCGAAGGTGAGCAGATGCCCCCCACCGAAGTCTCTGTCCGGCTCCGACAGGCAGCGCAAAATCTTGAAGCGGCTCTCCCAGAAGACATTCGCGCCCTTTATTTAGATCCGACAGCCGCTGACTCCCCCCTCTCAGGATTGGTGGCTTCAGTGCCCGTACCCGAAAAACCAGTCGGCTAGCGCCACTCGCTCAGCAGGGGGCGGGACTCACAAAGGCATCCTGCTCGCCAGGGTTGGGCCGGGTCAGACCCAGACAGTCATGAGCCGTCTGGGGGCTATTCTTGCAGCGTCGCTCCCTCAAAGTCCGGTGTATGAGTCTTCTGTGCGCCCCAAATCGTGGGAGACAGTGGCTCGGGCTAGCCTGCTAGCGAATGCGGAGCCCTCGTCGCTGGGGCGCGATCGCGACGTCAGAAACTATCTGGTAGAAAGTGAAGAAATTGAGCCAAATCAGCTGGGTTCTCGTGGTTTGATGAGGTAAGCGTCATACAGGCAGAGGCTCAGGGAGCTTTCCGCAATTGAGCCCTCTCTTGCAGTCCACTCTGCTGGATTATCGATTAAGGATGTCCGCAAATCACACCGTTGCCCGACGTTAGTTCGACCAGCTGGCTGCGTCCTGTGGCCCGACCTGGTGATCCGGGGGCGACCGTTGATAAGCGTCTGGTCAACGGATTCAAAATACTGCATGAGTACCTTTACCCTCGCCATTGTGGGGTGAGGTCGGCTTCCACGGTCTCCCAAAAGCCACCGATTCTGAGGGATAGTCCCTTGCCATAATTAACCAGACTGCTGCATAAGCCGTGCACTTCGCCGCCTTCACGCTCGCCCACTACATCCGCCACTACCTATGACCGCTATGCCTCCGGAGTCACCGCTAAGATTTGATATCGTCACCCTGTTTCCTGACTTCTTCACCTCGGCCTTGCAGTCGGGGCTGTTGGGCAAAGCGCTGGCGCGGGGAATCGCCTCGGTCAACTTAGTCAATCCTCGCGATTTCACCACAGATAAGCACCACAAGGTTGATGACGAACCCTACGGTGGTGGCGTCGGCATGCTGATGAAACCAGAACCCATTTTTGCGGCAGTCGAGTCTTTGCCGGTGTATCCTCGCCGCGAAGTCATCTTGCTCACCCCCCAGGGCGAAACCATGACTCAGCCTCTGTTTCGCACGCTCAACACCACACTGGATCAGATGGTGCTGATTTGCGGCCATTACGAAGGGGTAGATGAACGGGTGCGGCATCTGGTCGATCGCGAGGTGTCGCTAGGTGATTTTGTCCTCACCTGCGGTGAGATTCCAGCGTTGACTCTGATTAATGGGGTCGTGCGACTGCGTCCCGGTACGGTCGGTAAAGCTGACTCGCTGAAGTTCGAAAGCTTTGAGGCCGATCTGTTGGATTACCCCCAGTACACGCGACCAGCAGAGTTTCGCAGCTGGTCGGTACCGGCGGTGTTGCGATCGGGCGATCACGGCGCGATCGCCCAGTGGCGTCAAGCACAACAGATTGAGAGAACGCGGCGGCGGCGTCCTGATCTTTATAAAACTTGGCAAAGGCAACAAAATGCTGATGACCCTCAGTAATCCCGCTGAGTTCAGCCCCCAATTTTGATTAAAATCTTATGGAGTGAACGAAAACTTCATCAAATGTGTCGGAGATCACTTAAGCCCTAAGTAAATTTGCTACCATAATGAACATGAGCATACGGATTGGCAACGGCTACGATATCCATCGCTTAGTCGCCGGTCGGCCTTTAATTATTGGCGGCATCAACATTGCGCACGATAAAGGGTTGCTAGGTCATAGTGATGCCGACGTGCTCACCCATGCCGTTGCCGATGCTTTGTTAGGAGCCCTCAGTCTGGGTGATATTGGCACCTACTTTCCCCCCAGTGACCCCCAATGGGCGGGTGCCGATAGCCTCATTCTTTTGGCTCAGGTCTATCAGATGGTGCGCGATCGCGGTTGGGCGATCGCCAATGTCGATAGCGTGATCGTTGCTGAACGCCCCAAGTTAAAGCCCCACATTGCCGACATCCGGAAGTCCCTCGCCAAGGTGTTGGCGCTTGCCCCCGATCAGGTGGGAGTGAAGGCGACAACCAATGAAAAATTAGGCCCCACCGGTAGAGAAGAAGGCATTGCGGCCTATGCCGTCGTGCTGATATCTCAGTCGGTCGCCCCCCAATAAAATCCTCTTGTGAACCGATTTTTACACCGTGAACTCCCGCGTAGGGATGTTTTTGAGCCACACAGACGGTTTGTGTCTCTGACAATACTTTCAAGGTTGTGAAGATTTGGTTAATGTAATTTCACCGTTAGTGAAATTTTTGTAAAGTAAATGCTCGTTTTTGAATGTCATCGGGGAAACCTCTGAGGTATTGAAGCACGGGCATCTTTGCGAAGTGAGTCGATCAGGATTAGTTAGATTCAACGATCTACAGTTTGCACAGAATGAACATCTACCAAAATCACCCATTTACAATCGCTGGTACGTTTGGCAAAGAGGCTGCTTGCGACCAAGCTAGTTCGTTTAATTTGAGGTGGGGCTATTCTGTCCCCGAGTGGTTTCAGTCAACGCCCCCCGAGCGGGTCGGGCTCAATGGCGAATATGACTACTTTGGTCTCAAGAAGCGAGTTGAAGCGGTTTTTGCCAGCCAGTTCACGGCTGCGGAGTGGGCTCATCTCTCGGTGACGCAGCGAGGACGGGTCGTGATTTTGCAGGGCATCGTGCCTGATGCCGCAGTGCTCTGCCGCTTAGTCGACGCTGCCAGTCGGGTGGAAGGTGCGATCCGAGTCGATACGGCCTGGGTCACCTGCGCCACTGAAGTGCATGCCTGTGTCGCTGTTTAGCGGCCCGACTTGAGCCTACTCGATGACCGCGATCGCAGGCAGCAGAACCCTCTGACGAGAACGAACTGACGGCTCCTAAGTCACTCTAGAGCTGCCTCCGGGGAACTGCAGCAGTCTCACTAACCGTCACTTGATCGCGGTGTAAACAACGATTGTCGGAGCATTGACTCAATGTCGCCTGCGGTAGACACCCCCCAGATTCGTCAGCAGGCTTTGAGTTTAGGCTTTCATCAGGTGGGCATTGCTCGGGTCGACAGCAGCAGCGCCGCCACGACTCAACAAAATGATGCCCTGCAGCGATGGTTGGCCCAAGGATTTCAGGCTGACATGGCTTGGATGGCAAATCCCCGACGGCAAGATATCACTCAGGTCATGCCCGACGTGCGATCGCTGATCTGCGTCGCGCTCAACTACTACACCCCGCATCAGCGCCCCGAAAATCCTGACACAGGCAAGATTTCTCGCTATGGCTGGGGGCGCGACTACCACCGGGTGATGCACCAAAAGCTGAAGGCGCTATCCGACTGGCTGCGATCGCGCGACGACACCATTCACACTCGCTTTTATGCCGATACCGGCCCCGTCGCCGATAAGTTTTGGGCACAACAGGCGGGGCTCGGGTGGATTGCCAAAAATGGTAATCTCATCACCCGCAACTACGGTTCGTGGGTCTTTTTGGGCGAAATCTTGACGAACGCTGAGCTGGTTTCAGACGCCCCTCATACGGAGCATTGCGGTACCTGCACGCGCTGCCTGGAAGCCTGCCCCACCCAAGCGATTACGGCGCCCTATGTCGTCGATGCCAACCGCTGCATCGCCTACCACACGATCGAAAATCGGGATGCCGTTTTGCCCAGGGCGATCGCTGACAACATGGCTGGTTGGGTAGCCGGGTGCGACATCTGCCAAGACGTTTGTCCTTGGAACCAGCGGTTTGCTCACCCCACTGACGTTGAAGATTTTCAGCCCTACGCCGACAATGTTGCCCCTGCTCTCAAGGATTTGGCCAACCTCGACGAGGCCGAATGGAACCGCCGGTTTCCGGCTTCGGCACTGCGACGCATTAAACCAGCAATGTGGCGGCGCAATGCTCGGGCCGCACAGCATAGCCACCGTTCCTAACGGCCACCGGCAGTTAACGTCTCGATCAGTCTCGTAACACTTCTTGACAGGGCGGCGACTAGGGCGAAGGCGATCGATAGGATAATAAACAGGACTTTATCATCCGGTCGTTCAGCGGCTCGTTCACCCTGCTGAACTGACCTCAGACCGGTCTTTAAGAGGAAAATACTTTGGTCAGCACTGCCCCATTAAAAACCACCCAATCAGCCGAAATCTTCGCCGCCGCTCAACAGCTCATGCCTGGTGGTGTTAGCTCCCCCGTTCGTGCCTTCAAGTCGGTCGGCGGTCAGCCCATCATCTTTGATCGGGTAAAAGGAGCCTATATTTGGGACGTTGACAACAACCAATACATTGATTACGTCGGCACCTGGGGTCCGGCCATTTGTGGGCATGCTCACCCCGACGTGCTGCAAGCACTGGCCGCCGCCCTCGAAAAAGGCACCAGCTTTGGCGCGCCCTGCTATTTAGAAAATGTGCTGGCCGAGATGGTAATTGATGCCGTCCCCAGTATTGAAATGGTCCGGTTTGTCAACTCGGGCACCGAAGCCTGCATGGCCGTTTTGCGCCTCATGCGCGCCTTCACCGGTCGCGACAAAATCATCAAATTTGAAGGCAACTACCACGGCCACGCCGACATGTTTTTGGTCAAGGCGGGGTCTGGCGTTGCCACTTTGGGGCTACCCGATTCCCCGGGTGTGCCGAAAGCGGCCACTCAAAGCACCCTGACTGCGCCCTACAACGACTTAGCAGCGGTTAAGAAACTCTTTGAGGACAACCCCGGCGAGATCTCGGGGGTGATTTTAGAACCGGTGGTCGGCAATGCCGGGTTCATCGTTCCTGATATGGAATTTTTGACCGGCCTGCGCACCCTCACCCGCGAGCATGATGCCTTGTTGGTGTTTGACGAAGTGATGACCGGCTTCCGGATTGCCTATGGCGGTGCGCAAGAAAAGTTTGGGGTCACCCCGGATCTGACCACCCTGGGCAAAATCATTGGGGGCGGGCTACCAGTGGGAGCCTACGGCGGTCGCCGCGATATTATGGCCATGATCGCCCCCGCTGGCCCGGTGTACCAGGCCGGGACTTTATCAGGCAATCCGTTAGCGATGACGGCAGGCATCAAAACCCTCGAAATCTTGCAGCAGCCGGGCACCTATGAGCAGCTCGAAGCGACGACGAACAAGCTGATCACGGGGCTGTTGGCCGCGGCTCACGAAACCGGCCATGCGGCCACCGGCGGCAATATCAGCGCCATGTTTGGCATGTTCTTTACCGACCGGTCCGTCCACAACTTTGCCGATGCCAAGCAGGCGGACACTGATAAATTCAGCCGGTTCCATCGTGGCATGTTAGAAGCCGGGGTATATCTGGCACCGTCGCAGTACGAAGCGGGATTTAGCTCCTTAGCTCACACTGACGTCGACATTGACCAGACGATCGCGGCAGCCCGTCAGGTATTATCTAATCTCTAGCCCTGCAAGAGTCTAGCCTTGGCATGGCCCTTGTGAACTGGGCTTGGCTGAGGATGCTCAGTTTGAGTCCGCGTTAACCGCGCTTCGGAGTGATTGCCGGGGCGCGGTTGTTTTATCCCGATGCTCTGAGATGAGGCGACAAACTGGCTCCCCTGCTCTTCAGCGCCCCTGCGCTCCCAGAATTGCCTTGGGAGTCCAATCACTGAACAGGGGGATTACCCGGTGACGGCAAAACCGCGATCGCACACTGCCTCAAACACACCCCTAGCGAAGCTTCCGACAGAATCGCTGAAATTGGGATACTAAGCTTTCTCCTTAGCACCCTGGCTCCCCTGCAATCCAGGTTTATCGCAAGTCCTATCCCCTCGTTGGGGTCATGGGTAAGGGTCGGTTATTGCGACTTCTGTGGCGGCAAACCAGCAGATATTGTAGGCAAGTTAGCACTCGCCTTGAATGAGTGCTAGTGTTTCATTTGCAGAGAAATTAAAGAGACGGGACATGGCGAAACTAGTCGTTTTTGATGAAGCGTCGCGACAGGCCCTCGAAAAAGGGGTCAATGCCCTTGCCGATGCGGTGAAAATCACGCTCGGGCCTAAAGGTCGCAATGTTGTGCTGGAGAAGAAGTTTGGTGCCCCCCAAATCGTTAACGATGGCATCACGATCGCAAAAGAGATTGATCTAGACAACCCCTACGAAAATACCGGAGCCCGCCTGATTCAAGAAGTGGCTTCCAAAACGAAGGATTTAGCAGGAGACGGCACCACGACCGCGACAGTCTTGGCTCAAGCCATGATTCGCGAGGGGCTCAAAAACGTCGCTGCGGGCAGCAATCCGGTCAGTCTACGTCGCGGTATCGATAAGGCCGTCGCGCGCTTGGTGGAAGAGATCCAAGCGGCGGCCAAACCCTTGACCGGCAACGAGATTTCTCAAGTGGCGGCCGTTTCAGCCGGCAGTGATGATGAAGTGGGCCAGATGATCTCTGAAGCCATGGATAAAGTCACGAAAGATGGCGTCATCACTGTGGAAGAATCAAAGTCTCTCACCACTGAGCTAGAAGTGGTTGAAGGGATGCAGTTTGACCGGGGCTACATGTCACCCTATTTTGTGACCGACCAAGAGCGGATGGTCACCGAATTGGAAGGGGCGCGGGTGCTGATTACCGATAAAAAAATCAGCTCCATTCAAGACTTGGTCGGCGTGCTAGAGCGCATTGCCCAAGCTGGTGCACCGTTGCTAATCGTCGCGGAAGATATCGAAGGCGAGGCCCTGGCGACCTTGGTCGTCAATAAAGCGCGGGGCGTGCTCAACGTCGCGGCTGTAAAAGCTCCCAGCTTTGGCGATCGCCGCAAAGCGATGCTGCAAGACATTGCCGTGCTCACCGGCGGTCAAGTCATCTCGGAAGAGGTGGGGTTGAGCCTGGAAGCCGCCACGCTAGAAATGCTGGGCGTCGCTCGCAAGGTGACCATCACGAAGGATGCGACGACCCTCGTCTCGGATGCGGGCAACGAAGCGGACATCAACGCTCGCATTGATCAGATTCGTCAAGAGCTTGATCGCACCGACTCTGATTATGACAAAGAGAAGCTCTCAGAGCGCTTGGCTAAACTGGCCGGCGGCGTTGCCGTCATCAAGGTCGGGGCCGCCACTGAAACTGAACTCAAAGATCGCAAACTCCGCATCGAAGATGCCCTGAGTGCGACAAAAGCGGCTGTGGATGAAGGGGTCGTGCCCGGTGGCGGCTCAACGCTGCTCCACTTAGCGGCCAAGCTTGACGAGGTCAAAGCCGGTCTGCAAGACGCTGAAGAGAAAGTCGGCGTTGACATCGTCATCAAAGCGCTGGAAGCGCCCCTACGCCAAATCGTTGACAACTCTGGCGGTGAAGGCTCCGTCGTTGTTGAAAAAGTCCGCGATTTGGACTTCGGCATGGGCTATAACGCCTTGACCGATGCGTTTGAAGACCTGACTGCCAGCGGCATTCTTGACCCAGCTAAGGTGGTGCGATCGGCCCTGCAGGATGCCGCCTCTATCGCCGGCATGGTGCTGACGACCGAAGCGTTGGTGGTCGAGAAGCCAGAACCCCCGGCCCCAGCTGGTGGCGACCCCGGCATGGGCGGCATGGGCGGTATGGGCGGCATGGGTGGTATGGGCGGCATGGGCGGCATGGGTGGCATGGGCGGCATGGGCATGATGTAAGCCCAGCGCTCTGTGCGTCACTACGCTCTGATTGAAGACGACACCTCATCAGTCATACCGCCAGCGGGGCCGCGATCGCG
>ERZ1740060.830-NODE-830-length-12872-cov-3.705625_pt1 | contig 12872 bp, 17 predicted proteins | sample MGYA00581743_ERZ1740060 | MGnify/ENA primary metagenome ERZ1740060 (study PRJEB43018, sample SAMN04849235) | marine metagenome | isolation source: floating plastic debris | place: Pacific Ocean | collected 2008-08-27 | study: EMG produced TPA metagenomics assembly...
AGTGATCCGGCCTACAGGGTCTGGCGATAATGTTCGGCCGACAGGCTCTGGCCCTTGGTGAAAGATGTCTCTCGACAGACGACAAATGCGACGACGCACAGTCGGCTGCCGGCGCGCGCGCCGGGGGGCGGATGTTAGCTCTGTTTGAACGGGAACTTGGGGCGTAATCGAGCGGGCGTTAAGTGCCTGTCTTGTCCTTCGACAATGACTGGAGCGCTTTGATCGCTTTGGGCTGGTTTTCAGTCGGAATGCTGGCCCAAAGATCTAGCAGCTCGGCGGTCAGATCGCCGGGATGATGATCGAGCAAGAAACCAGGCGACGTTTGCAGCGGCCGCGACAGGCGTTCCAACCAGCTGGCTGAGAGGCCGCGCTGTCCGTTTTCGAGCAAGGAGATTACCGCCGCCGTTGTGCCGACATTCGACGCAAGGCTTTCTTGCGTGAAGCCGCGAAACTCGCGCCAAGCGCGGAGATGATTGGTTGGCGTTTTCCTACTCATTACACTCTCTTGGTCGGGCTGTGCTTCCCAGATCCGAATCCTTTGATTGTTGTTGCATATTGCAACTACTACCTATTAGCAATGTTATACAGTCACAATGTGTTGAGCGGAGCGTGGACGGATCAATCCGCTGCTGGCAGTTCGATCACGTTCTCTCGATCTTCTGTCGGACTCAGCGCTTGCTCAATCGCTTTGCCGAGCTCTTCATAAGAGTTGATGGCGACGTCAATCGGTTGGACGAAAGTTTGTCCATACTCGACCTCGCCAGTATTCTTGTTGAAGCGCCGCCGCTGCCCAATGACTGTCTGACCAGGCCCGGCGCGGAACTCGACATGGATCTCTAGCCAAACTTCACCATCGGCATCATCGACTTTATGGGTTCGCGCCTGCGGCTGTAGATAGGCGACTTTAGAGGCCTGGACGTCGAGTTCACGATATAGGCTGAAGCCCTGCTGCGCAGTGGCGTAGAAGACTTCTCTGGGCCATCGCGACGACTCGCGAGGATTCTTCGGGTTGAAGATAATAATATCCTCATCGAGCCCAGTGCTCTCATAGAGATTGAGGCCAATCGTAAAAGAGTGCCAGAAAACAGATCGCTCATTGCTGATCAAAAGGTCTGGGCGTTCTGGGCTAAAAAAGACGATCGCATCGCCTTCGAGATGCAGGCGTGGAACAGACTGCACCTCATGGCCGATTTCGAAATCTAGGCCTTTCGTGCCGATCACGACTTGTGGAACTTCGCTAATATGTACGCGCATGTTGACCCCAATTCGAGTAGAACTGCATACGGACGAAAATTTGTAAAGGTTCTCACCACGTGAGCCCCACCCAAAGAAAAGGGCCGAGGGATGCCACATCCCTCGGCCCAATCTGTTTAAAGCAGGTGCATTTAGAAGGCTTTCTGCCATCCCAGGGTCAGCGTTAGATCGGTCTCGAGCTGCGGTCCGTTCAGGTCGCGATAGACCGGCAAACCGATTTCAGCCGCTAAGCGGTGACCTTTCTGCCACCCGGTTTGGCCTGCTAGGTTGATGCCGACGAGAGCTTCTAATGTCTCGCCACCATGATTGTCTGGATCAGCGGTTTGAACTGGCGCTCGGATTAAAGGATCCGTGCCATCGATTTGACCGACACTCGCAGCTTTCAAACGGCCCGAGAAGGAGATCCACGGCGTAGGCTCATAGGCGAGCCACCCTGTCGCTTCAAACCGGTCGCCGAGCGTGTAGCCCTCATCATTCTCATCGAGGCGTATATCCGCCGACGCTTGGCCGCCATAGTTCCAATTCCCCGTGCGCGAGAATGCGGTAAGCGACGGTTTCAGGTCAAAACTGCCTGAGCCAAGCTGCATCGGGTAGGGCAGACGCGGGCTCGGCGTTGTACCCATCGGGGTGAGGATCTGGTCGGTCTCTTCAATCGATCCGGTCGGAAGCGACAGGGCGAGGCCAAGATTGATCTGGCGATGCTCATACGATCCGTCATCCAGGCCAATAATCGCGCCGACCGTGGTGTCGCCAAAACCCTCTGTCTCAGTCGTGAATTCACCGAGCCGGGTTGTCCCCATCGGGCCTTGGAAGGTGATATGGTCCATCTCGCTGGACAGATACATCCCCATCGCCATCAGCGTGATGCGATCAGACAGGCCATACATGCCGCCAACCATATGCATTTGCATCGGCATGTCGGTCGGTACGACCCGCAAAGTGGGCGGCATCATTGGCGGATTGGCAAATGGATTGGCAACCGTGGTGACAATCTGTTCCGGAGAGATTCCATCAGTGCCGTCACGGTTTCCGGACATGTCCATATACATGTAGCGGTAAGAGGTCATCCATTCGCCTTTCTTGTGGCGATGGTCGGCCATGACGCCAATTGGCGCGTGGTCAGAGGCATAGGTGACATTGCCGCCATCGCCTTCATGGGCAGACGCAGGCAAGGCGGCGCACAGCAGAGCTGCACTCGCAAGGAGTTTGAGTTTCATTGGTTAGACTCACAAAGTTAGTCGGTGCGCAGGCGCACCGGAATTTGGGGAATGGCTAGGTTTTGTGAGACAGAGGCGGGCCTTGCGGCGGGGCGCCGGGCCATAGGGGTGAACGAGGTGAGACAGCCGCTGGCATCTGAGCCGGCAAGGGCTGGCTAAACAGCGCTCTTGGTTGAGCCTGCGCGATCGCGGGCGGCGTCAAAGCGGCAGGCGCGGCGCAATCTCCGCAGTATGTGCCTTTGGTTTCTTCCGCGGGCTCGCCTGGAATTTCGGTTGTCATCATCCGATTGATGCCAGCCGAGCACATCATCAGACTGATGGTTTCCCCAGGAGTGATGCGGACATGCGCCTGTGCGCCATTGGCGAAATAGCCGAGGCTAGCTGCGACCAGCAGCAAAACACGAAAATAAATCCAGAACCGCATTAGGTTTGATCTACGCGGCGGCGTTCGACGCGTCCCTGTGGCGGTTTGTCCAAGTCAGCTCGTTGGTTTGCAATAGTCGATCGCTCTAGCGATCAAAATGTCCGGTACCTCGCTGGCGGAGTCGAGGACCAAGCGATCATCCGTCCACGGTTGATACTCGGCTTTGCGTTCAACCACGCGGTCCCAATCGACTTCTGGCATGCCATCAATATTTCGAACCCGCCTCTCAATCCGCTGCTTATGAGCCACCTCATTAGAGCAAATGATCTCAATCATCTTGAGCGGGACGTCATGTTGCTCCGAAAGGGCGCGCCACATTGCACGCGCCTCGGCCACAGGGTTCACGGCGTCGACAATCACGGACAGACCTTGCGCCAGGTTCTCGCCCGCCATGGCTTCGGCAACACGATAGGCTGCGGTGCCGGTTTCAGACGGGGCCAGGCCCGACCGCCACATCGCCGCTTCGATTGGATCTACGGAAAGGACTGGTGCCACTAAGGCCCGCGCGAGACCCTCGGCAATCGTGCTGTTGCCTGCGCCAGGCAGTCCCGAGGTTACGATCAGTCTTTGGGCTTGGGGCATGCCTTCTTAGACGCAAAGATTTGACGCGAGTCCACTGTGATCGCGGCGTCGCCCAGCATGTTCCGGCCGATGAGAAGGGGATAGTTGAACCCGGACCGGTCGGCCAAATTGACCTCGCCTTTGACCCGCCGCCCCGCAACACAGAGTTCCAGTGTGACCACCGGGCGGACGAAATAGCCGCCCCCGCGGCGCCGAATCGAAACCCAGCGTGTCACGGGCTCTGTATAGACACGCTCTTTGCCGCCGCGGCTGGTCAGTTTGAACGTGATCGTCTCTGGCATCATGTCTTGGACGGCGCGTTCTGAGAGAGGTTCGACTTCGCCCTCAGGTGGATCGTCCGGCGCTTCTCCATCGATCATTTGTCCGCCCATGACCATCATGGCTTCGTCTTCCGAATCGTCGCTCGAAGCAGCGTCGGCATCATCTGCCTCTAGCTCCGGGAGCGTTGTGTCGGTGAGGATCTCGGCATGGATCGATGTCGTCTTCGCGCCGCTATCGAGCTTCGCCGTCATGAGTAGGCGGTCGGGCATCACCCGCGCATGCTCGATCCATCCTCTGGTGAAGATCGGTTGCTCTGACGCTGAAGCGGTTAGGCCAGATACCAAAAACAGAAGCGCTGCACGCAAAATCATTTGCATCCTCATTTCGTGACTCACTGTCCGCACACATAATGCGAATTATGGTGACTTTGAGGAAAGTAAACGGGCACCTTTGGCAGCAATCATAATTGTTGGTGTATTTGTGTTGCCTGACGTGATTTTCGGCATGACTGAGGCATCCACGACACGCAGGCAGTCGACACCACGCACTTGCAGATTCGCATTCACGACGGCCATTGGATCTGTGTCCGCGCCCATCTTTGCTGTGCCCACCGGGTGGAAGATGGTTGTACCAATGTCTCCGGCAGCGCGGGCAAGATCCTGATCGGTATAATCAGGGCCGGGCAGATACTCACTTGGTTGATACGGCGTCAAAGCAGGTTGCGACATCAATTTGCGCGTGACGCGAATGGCATCGGCGGCGACGGTGCGATCGGCTTCGGTGTTCAGATAGTTCGGATCGATGACCGGGGCATCGGTGAGAGCGGGACCGCTAATCCGAATGCTGCCGCGCGAGGTTGGCCGCAGATTGCAGGCCGCCACTGTGATCGCTGGGAAGCGGTGCAGCGGATCGCCAAACTTATCGAGCGAAAGCGGTTGGACGTGAAACTGGATGTTCGCCCGCTCATGTTCAGGCGAGGAGCGGGTGAAGATGCCGAGTTGCGATGGTGCCATGGTCAGCGGGCCGCGCCGCCTGAACAGATAATCCAGTCCCATCTTGGCTTTGCCGAACAGCGAGTAATAAGTTTGGTTCAACGTCACGGTGTTCGAGACACTGTAGATCGCACGCTGTTGCAGATGATCCTGCAAATTCGCGCCAACGCCGGGTAGATCATGTTGCGGCGTGATGCCAGCATCTTTCAAGATTGCGGTGGGGCCGATTCCAGACCGCTGTAAAATTTGAACGCTGCCAATTGAGCCCGCGCAGAGCACCGTCTCGCCTTTCGCCTCAACCCGGTAGCGCTTGCCATTTTGCTGAAAGACGAGGCCCATCGCGCGGCCATTCTCTAGCATCACCTTGTCAATCAGAGCGCCCGTCTCGACGCGCAGATTGGGCCGGTTCTTCGCTGGCTTTAAAAAGCCACGCGCCGCCGACCACCGCCGCCCGGCCTTTTGATTGACGTGGAAATAGCCCGCGCCTTCATTATCGCCCGTATTGAAATCCGGCGTCTTAGGGATCGTCATTTCAGCAGCGGCATCGCGAACTGCATCTAAGATATCCCAGCTGATCCGGGGCGGCTCGACTCGCCAATCACCGCCAGTGCCATGAACCTCGCTCTCACCCAAGAAATGGTCTTCCAGGTCGCGAAAGACCGGCAGGACATCCTCCCAGCCCCAGCCAGGCAATCCCAAATCGCGCCAATGATCATAGTCCTGCGCTTGGCCGCGCATCGTGATCATTGCATTGCTCGCGGAGGAGCCGCCCAGAACTTTGCCGCGCGGATAGTTCAGCTTGCGACCATTCAGGCCGGGCTGCGCCGTGGTTTCGAACATCCAGTCTGAACGCGGATTGCCAATCGCAAACAAGTATCCGACCGGAATGTGGAACCAGATCCAATTGTCTTTGCCGCCCGCCTCAAGCAGCAGGACTTTGTTTTTTGGATTGTCAGAGAGACGGTTTGCGACCACGCAGCCAGCAGACCCAGCCCCGGCAATGACATAGTCATACGCGCCGGGGAAGGGGGTGGCCGTCTCGGTCATCAGCCAGGCTGAACGTCGATAAAGCGCCCGCCATCCGCCGCGAGGCGTTTCAGCGTTTCACACGGCGCGAACTGGCTATCCTCAGCGCCAAGTTTTTCCATGGTTGCGAGCACAGCTTCGGCGCCGACCATATCGCCATACAGCATTGGGCCGCCTTTATCGGCTGGCCAGCCATAGCCGTTCAGCCAAACGATATCTATGTCAGAGGCACGCTGGGCTTTCTTCTCTTCGAGGATTTTGAGGCCCTCATTGATCATCGGATAGATACAGGTCGCGATAATCTCGTCCTGTCCTGGCGCACCGCCAGGCTCAACCCCGGTCACGTCTGCGATGATCTTAGCCGTGACGTCCGACGGAATAGGGCGGCGGTTTTCGTCATAGTCATAGTAACCCGCGCCCGTTTTCTGACCCCGGCGGTCGAGCTCGCACAAGGCGTCGCGGATCGGGTTGGCGGTTGTTGCGCCTTTCTTCCAGCCAATGTCGAGCCCGGCGAGATCCGACATTTGGTAAGGCCCCATGCGGAAGCCAAACGCGTTGAGCGCCGCATCCACATCCCAAGGCATCGCGCCTTTATAGACAAGCTTTTGCGCCTGGGCCTGGCGTGCAAACAAGATGCGGTTGCCGACAAAGCCGGGGCAAACGCCAACCAGAGTCGCGATTTTGTTGATCGTCTTAGCGAGGTCCATGCTGGTCGCGATGACATCGTCCGCGGTGTGATCAGCGCGGACAATCTCAAGCAGCTTCATGACATTGGCTGGGGAGAAAAAGTGCAGGCCAATAACGTCTTCTGGACGCTTGGTGACGCTGGCAATCTCATCAATGTTGAGCGCTGACGTGTTGGTCGCGAGGATCGCGCCCGGCTTGGCGATCCGGTCGAGATCGGTGAAGATCTGCTTCTTGAGGTCCATGTCTTCAAACACAGCCTCAATGATCAGGTCGCAATCGGCAAAGTCTTCCATGCTGAGCGTGCCGTTCAGGCGGCCCATCCGCTCGTCGACTTCTTCCACCGGAAAACGGCCTTTGTCGGCGCTGCGTTGATAGTGGCCGCGCACCACGCCAAGCCCGCGATCAAGCGCTTCTTGTTGGCGCTCCAGAATGGTGACGGAGATACCAGCGGTGGCGAAATTCATCGAAATGCCGCCGCCCATCGTACCGGCGCCGATGACACCGACTTTTTCGATCGTGCGGCGCGGTGTGTCTGCCGGAACGTCCGGAACCACCCATGCATCGCGTCCAGCTTGGGCGATATAGTCAGAAACTTCCTGCGGGGTCATAGAAATAGCGGGCATGGGAGAGGCCTTTTTAGCTTAGAAAAATACTTATGGGCTGGCCTTACACCAAGTGAGACCGAGTTTGAAAGCACCGCGAGGGCCTGCCGTCGCGGCGTGTCTATCTTTGGAGAGGTGAGGCGGGCTTACCCTTCGCCAGCCGTCGCGAGCGGTTTATCCGTCCAAAGCAGAAAGCCATCATCGCGAAACTTGTGCCAGGTGGAGTAGCGCCATTTGTCTGGATGGCTGACCAATCCATGGCGCACCGGATTGCCGTGCATATAGCCGATATGGCGCTCCAAATCGACGAGGTCGCGGACTTGATAGTCCCAGAAGCGTTGATGCCAGCGCGCAGCTTTGCCAGCCTTTTTAGGGTCTTGATAGGTTTCGACGACGCGGCGCGTGAAGCCTTCCTGCAAATAAGCAATCCGGCGCTCATAATCGAGGTCCTGTTCCGGCAGCGTCCAGATCATATGGATATGGTCTGGCAGGATGACCGTTGCGATGGTTTCAAACGGATAGAGCCCTTCCACATCGCGTGCGCTTTCACCCAAGAATTGCGCGTGCCGGGTTAGGACAGAACTCGTCTCATCCGCGAGATTGAGGGTAAAGAGCCAAGTTCGGCCAGGCTTAAAAAGGGCTTCGTGCGCGTGCATTGTTACATACAAGCAAAGCTTGGGCCGATCCGGCAAGTGTCTGAAATTTCATTTAAGTTCAATGACTAGGCCATCTGGCGCACCTAATCGCACCAAACGGGTTTGATGGTCTCGCTAAGCCAGGGTTTGGATAGGCCGTCTTTGGCTAAGAGCCAGCCAATATGAGTGCCGTCGAGATAGACATGAGCGCGGGTGCGGCCGAAGCGGTCGGTGCCTTCGGGTTTGAAGGTGAGCGTTTGAGCATCGGCGAACAGGGCCTGGGCGCGCGCTTCAACTTTTTGACCCAGAGCTTCATCAGCGGCGCATCCGGCACTGTTTCCGGTTTCTGGGCTGTCCCAACCGAACAGGCGCAGGCGAATGCGTTCTGTGCCGCGATCGGTCAGGCGTTGCAGTTCAAATGTGTCGCCATCGACCGCAAGGACGTCGCGCACCGGTGCATTGACACATCGCGCGCCCGGCTGATCGCAGAGGTTTTCGGGTTCCGGCGGCAGATTGCTTTGGGTGCAGGCCGCAAGACCCAGGCTGAGACATGAGAATAGGATACGCATGCTTTGACTTAGCGATCAGCGACGAAACCGGTCAAGCCAGGGAGGCGGCTACGCTTGTGCACCATTTGACAGAAACAGCTGAACTCGCTTGGGTATCACTGGGGACGGCGCACGACGCGAGCAGGAGTGGGATATGAGTTTGAGGAATCTAGGACTAGGTCTTACGGCTCTGGCAGCTATGGCGCTGCTGGCGGGTCAGCCTGCGGATGCCCAGAAGAAGCAAGATGACCGCTTGCCAAAGCAAGGCATGCCGTCCGCGCCGCCAGTTGTGACGCAATACTCACAAGAGGTCGAGATCAAGACCTATGTGCCGCCGGATACGCGCGTCGATGTTGAGCTCGAGCCATTTAGCGCCTTTGCCCAAGACCTCCGCGGCAGCGCCGATGTCACCCATCGCGGCCCTGTCAAAGCCGCGCTGCAAGGATTTCAATTGCGGTTTCTGAATGGTGATCACAAGATCCGAGCGCTTGGCTTGATGAATTTTGGTGAAGGCATTCGCGCGACGCTCGCTGATCAGGGGAGCGAAGATCCGTTCGAAGTGTCAGCGAATTTCGTAGCGATCCCAAACTTCATGAATGAGATGGGACTCTACACCATGTCGGCTGCGCGCTGTAATGTTCGCTGCACGATGCGGATTGAGGGGATGAAAGAAGGCCAGACCGCACTGCTCGCAGGGTTCGAATTTAGTCGCGGGAAGACTGACAGAAATGTGCGCGGCTTGTCAGTGGAAGTGCTTCCGGACAGAGAGATTGTAAATGTCGCCTTGTATGATGATCGAGGCCCGGATTTTTCCGGGTTTCTGCCAATTCCGGGCGCGGACATTATCTCTCCAGCCAGTGCGCTGGAGCCGCCAAAAGACTATTATTCTGCGCGAGTGCAGGTCTTGCTTTTGCCTGAGCGGCTGGTCCGCGGTGTGACGCGGGTGATCGGTACTTCACGCGGCGATGCTCTGGCGCCAGAAGGCCTGGTTCCGGAAAAGTATCAGCGCGACGTACGGCGTCCACACGCGCTAATGGGGTTTGGGCTATCGTTTAATCGCTCTGATCATTTCATCGAACATATCGGGGTCGATCATAGTGTGGTTCCATCCGTCCATTTTCAGGACGGGGATACGGATGATGAAATCTCGTGGTTCTATGATCTCGCGGTGTTTGAGGATCGGGCGGAAGCGCCATGAAGATGATGCGCTTGATCTCTCTAGCGGTCGCAACGTGCTGCCTGAGCGGGGCTGCGGCGCAGGCTCAACTCCAGGAGCAGATTCAGATCAATCCTGATAATCTGACCAAACGTCCAGCGCTTGGGCCGGAGCTGAAACTGAAGGTTTTGCAGCTTCCGGATCTTGGTATCACAGAGCTGCGCGGCCCAGACACGGGCCCAGATCAGGCCGGCGATCTAGAGCTGATCGTTAATTTACAGAATTTCGGTGAGTCCCCGATTTCATTGAAGTTTTTAGACGAAGACGGGCAGGCTCAACCGACCTTTGAGGTCATGTATGAGGCGCCGAGTCAGTCTCTTGGTGCGCTTCTCAACGGGGCTGGGACAGGCACTCAATAGCCCATCGTGAAACAGGTCTTTTTAGACACGGTCCTCGGACCCGGGCAAAGACTATCGCGCACGGAAGCCGGTTATAATCAAGAGGCAAATCTGATCTCGATCTCGCTACGAGACTTCCGAGACAAGGACGCGTCTCTGACCGGCGTACATCGGCTCGTCGTCATTCTAGATCCAGCGGAAACTCTGATCGAACGCAGTCGCCGCAACAATATGGCAGCGTTCAGATGGGGTGAGGATTCTGAGTCGGTTTCGATGCAGGAGCCGACAGAGCGGCTGCGGCTGACCATCCCGACAAAAGAGCCCGTAAAGCAAAAAGCGCCAGAGCTTCGGCCATTTGAGTGATCGGAAAAAGGGCGCTCTTTGGCCGTGTCCTGCGCTTAAACAAACCCTCGTCCACAAAAGGAAAACCCCAGCCGGGTCTCGGCTGGGGTCCGTGAGCCGGATGGCTCTTGAATCCTTGGCTACGTTCAACTTTGCTCGGGCTCATCCAAGCAAGTAGCCTCAAGATAGTGCTACGGCGTTTTCAGAGGCTGCTCCAAAAAAACCTTCACACAAACGGATCCAATCACCGTTCCTGGTTTCTCACTTGACATTGGATCACCTCCTTTCAGCTGTTGAACGACTATGCCCGGTGCGCTTCGGCAGTTCCGGACAAGTGCAATTAAGCATGAGTCATGCCTAATGAAAGATGAATGTACGCGTCCGGACATAAAAAATTGATATTTGCACAAAGAAACACCCGCTGAATTGCATCAGCGGGTGTTTTTCAGGCGGGGGACAAGCGCCAGGGTCAGCTTAGTTGGCGAGGGCGCCAATCACGAGGCCAATAATGGCTCCGGTCGCGACGGAGGCCAAAACGGCGTCTCCGCTGTCATAATCGTGGACCCAGTGATAGCCGTGCGGCGGGTCGTAGAGGCCCCAATAATTGTAATCGCCAATTATGATCGTGTTGGAGTGATAGCCGTAATATCCGCCAATGTGATAGCTCGGCACATAGTGGCGATCATACACAAATCGGAAGGTCGGCCGCGAGTAATAGTGGAATGGGCGGTGTCCACCCCAATAGAAGGCGCGCGGCGAATAGTGCCGGAAATTGTGCCGACGATACGTGTTGCGATAATGGTAGCCATTATGGTGGCGACGATAATACCGGTTGAAATTCCGGTGATGGCGATAGTGCCGATCATAATTGCGATAGTGGCGGTGACGGTGACGATAATCACCGCGCGCATTACGATAGCCTTGATGGTAACCGCGATCATAGGAATTGCGGCGAATCTGGCGGTTCTCGCGGCGGTTTTCGATGCGCCGTTCCTGACGACGCTCAGCTCGTCGATCCTGGCGCTGCTCGAAGCGGCGGTCTTCCCGGCGTTCGGCACGCCGATCCTGCCTTTGTTCGAACCTGCGATCTTCGCGGCGTTCAGCACGGCGGTCCTGACGTTGTTCAAACCGGCGGTCTTCCCGACGTTCAGCGCGACGCTCTTGGCGTTGTTCGAACCTGCGATCGTCTCGCCGCTCCACACGTCGTTCTTGACGCCGTTCAAAGCGGCGGTCATCGCGTCGTTCGGCGCGGCGTTCTTGGCGACGTTCGCCGCCGCGTAGTTCGCGATTATCCCGGCGTTCGGCGCGGACACGTGGCTGATCTCTAAGGACTTCGCCGCGCGGCGCGGCGCGATTATCACGGCGCTGCTGGCGTTCCTGACGGTTGCGATCGACGCGCTCAGCACGCGGTTTATCGACTGATCGTTCGTTCCGATCGGCAAGCGCTACAGGCGCCATAAGGCCGACGCAAAGCGCCATCACTGCGGCGCTGGAACTGAGTTTTGAGAGGATGGACATAATCGCGTCCCCCTTTCTTGGTTAGGGCGCCCCCACGAGCACCCGCAATTTCGGCTGTTCGTGACAAGCCTTGATTACCAAACTAGATATGCCGCCTGAATTGACCCTGAACGGAGCTTTCATGTCGACCCGCGATCACGTCTTTGTGACCGAAACGATCCAGATCCCTGAATGGGAGCTGCAGGAGCGTTTTATTCGCGCGTCTGGGCCTGGCGGGCAGAATGTCAATAAAGTCTCGACGGCTGTTCAGCTGCGCTGGAACGTGCTGGCAAGCTCCATACCGCCGCCAGTGAAGGCGCGGTTCCGCAAACGCTATGGCGCACGCCTGACTCAAGATGGCGAGCTGATCCTGGAGGCGAAAGACCACCGTTCTCAAGGCCTCAATCGAGAGGCGGCACGCAAACGCCTCGCCGACATGGTCAAATCGGTCGCTGCACCGCCCCGCAGGCGAATCAAGACGAAACCCACTCGCGCGTCCATTCGGCGACGCCTAGACGGAAAGAAACAACGCAGCGCCGTCAAAGCCATGCGCGGAAAAGTGACGCGCGAGGATTAAGCGCGCATTCTCCAGTCTATTTCAGCCGCATCACAGGCTCGCCGCCGTCCAGCGTGCTTGTGTCCATTGTGTTCTCGGACCGATCAGACGATTGCGGGCGCGAGTCTGAGCCGACAATGCCCTGATCCAGTTCGAGATCACTGACGGTTGCGGGCTCTTCTGTCTCGCGCTCTGCTGTCCAGATCTGCTCGCCTCTCGCGAGGGAGTTTAGCAAGTTTGCGTAGATATTCGCCAAGGTCGTGCCGTGATCCAGGATCAGATAGCGACTGATCTGATAGGAGCCATTGTCGAACGCCATCACGCTCACGGCGGCATAATTATAGTTGAGTTGGTTGGCTTCGGACTCGCTCATCTCGCCCGTAAAGCTCATCCAGATGTGGAGGCCTTGGCACATTTGGTCCGCCGAACAGGCTGTGCCTTGCATGAAAAATGGAACGCCACTCGGGCTCATGGCCATCACGGCGACATCGTCTGGAAACGCTTGGCCGAGATCATAGTCTTCTGTTTCGACGATATATTCCAAATCATCGAAAGAGATAGAGGTCATCAGCCAACCGTCACGGTCCGGCTGCGGCTGCGCGTCTTGTGCTTGCGCCACACATGCGAGCGCAACAGATGCGAGTCCTGTCATCCAGTATTTCATATCGAATGTACCTCTTTGCGACGCTTGCGCG
>ERZ1740060.832-NODE-832-length-12864-cov-3.315950_pt1 | contig 12864 bp, 12 predicted proteins | sample MGYA00581743_ERZ1740060 | MGnify/ENA primary metagenome ERZ1740060 (study PRJEB43018, sample SAMN04849235) | marine metagenome | isolation source: floating plastic debris | place: Pacific Ocean | collected 2008-08-27 | study: EMG produced TPA metagenomics assembly...
CCCAAAGGCGCATACTGCCTGCTGCCACAAGAAATCAAAAAAGAGAACGCCTTCCGTATAGAAGTCGGCTGGCTCAGCGCCTCAGGGCAAAGAACACGCTTTATCCGCTATTACGATACTCGCGGAGTTTGGGTTGGCTCAGCACGCGTAAAAGATTGCTTAGCTTGAGTTATTGAGATGAATGCGACAACTGTTTTAGTCTATGTGTTAATTGGCAGCTATTTCGTCGTGGAACGATCGCTGAGAAAAGGCAGCGCCGCATTGAGCCTAAAACCAGAAGAGCGTGATGCAGGCAGTTCTCTCTTTTTAGCGGTGAGCAGCATCATTGAAATGATAGGTGCGGTGAGCGCACCTATTCTCAATCATTACCAAATCGGCAGCTGGCAAAACATAACAGCATCACGGCTAGGCATTGCAATCATGATAAGCGGCCTGGTTCTACGATATTGGGCAGCAAAAACACTGGGCGAGTTCTACACTAGAACCCTACAAACAGTTGACGGGCATCAAATTATAGAACTCGCTCCTTACAGTCTCATTCGTCATCCAGGGTATTTAGGAACATTACTACTCAGCGTTGGCGCAAGTTTGGCGCTAGCAAATGGACTCGTCATGGCTGTTGTAGTGCCTGTAGGATTTTGGGCAAGACTCTATCGAATGGGTGCGGAAGAGCGCATGTTGGCAGCTACGTTTCCAGAACAATTTGAGAACTATCGGCATAAAACTTGGCGATTGATTCCTTATCTGTATTAATCAGCGCAGACCAAAGTATAGTCACAGCCCACAACTATAAGGACTTATTCTCATCAGCATCCACTCAACCAGGCAATTTTCAATCTGCTAGCGAAAGGATTACTTGACAGTCAGATTCGTTTTATTCCGTCACCTTACGTCTTTCTTCTTAGCTACTTAAGTTTTGACCAGACTAAAAAATTCCAGCTGTGCGGCATCAAACAAGCTGAAGCGCATGGATTGACAGCGTAGATAGCGAGATCACGGTAGTACTCTATAAGTAACCTCAGCGTTTGCAAAAAATATATCTTAAATTCTTATAGAGATCAATTCTCTATAAGAACATGTATAATCTTACCTGTTGGCTTCATTCTCAATAAAGTAAGCAGGAAAGAAATGGCTAAAGTAGGTTTATTTTACGGTTCAACCACAGGTAAAACAGCAGATGCGGCTGAGCAAGTGCAAGCAGCGCTCGGTGGTGACGCTGTTGTTGATATGCAAGATATTGCAGATACCGAAGCAGATAGCTTGTCGGGCTATGACTATCTAATTATTGCTTGCCCTACCTGGAATATTGGCGATCTTCAAGATGATTGGCAGGCCGTCTTCGATGATTTAGATGACATCGACTTTAGCGGCAAAACAGTTGCCTACTTTGGGACAGGCGACCAAATCGGCTACGCGGATAACTTCATGGACGCGATGGGCCTGCTTGAAGAGAAAATCTCTGGTCTTGGCGGCAAAACAGTCGGTTATTGGTCTGCCGAAGGCTACGAGCACAATGAGTCTTTGGCGATTAGAGACGGTAAGTTCTGCGGACTCGCGCTAGATGATGATAACGAGTCCGATAAGTCAGAGGCACGGATTCAGGAATGGACAACAAGTCTTAAGTCTGAGATGGGTCTGTAGATAAAGGTCTGTTAGATATGGGTCTGTAGATAGCTGTAGATTTTTATCTGTAGACATCAGACAGGCGTTTAGAGCCTCGAAAGAAGGAAATTAGCTCCACTTTGGTGATTTGGCAGTCGCCAGCAGTAATGCTGGCACTGCTTTCTTGTGGCTACTTTTTTATGTCTGATTTCTCGGCTGTCTTTGCAACTGTCTTTTTTTCAAGAGACAAGGAGTGTGCGGTTGATGTCAAAAGTTTTCAATGTGAGATTGGTCAATCAAAAACAGGGACTTGACCAGACTGTCAGCGTGCCACAAGACGAGTACATTTTGGATGCGGCAGAAGAGGTTGGATTGGATTTGCCATATTCTTGCCGAGCGGGGGCTTGTTGTACTTGCGCCTGCAAAATTTTAGAAGGAGACGTTGATCAATCAGATCAATCTTTTTTAGATGATGATCAGCTGAACAAAGGATACGGCTTATTGTGTGTTGCCTATCCTATGTCAGACTGTACGATTGAAACGGATGTGGAAGATGAGTTGTTCTAGTCAGCTAGATACTGTTGCTGCAGGGTCTAAGAAAGCGGTTACACAGGTCACTGCGACGGTATCGCCTGTTTCCATCCCACCTGTTACCGTTTCTGCACTACCGCCAGAATCTAGTCGGAATAAGAAAGCCTGGTATCAGCCTACGTTTTCGCCAGAGCACGGCGTGCTTTTAGTCATGTTTGGCGCGGTGTTGACGGGCGCTTCACTCGCGCAGCAGTGGACAGGGAACACTTGGTGGGCCTGCCTTGCTGCTTTTTTAGCGCTTCAGGCAGAGCATCCGCTAGTGGTACAAATTAAGCAGCGTCGCCGCTGGCGACCGAGATACTTATTCTGGGCGGGCTTATATGGAGGATTGAGCGGTGTAATTGCACTCACGCTCGCCTTTTACTATCCTGTTTTACTCTGGGTAATCGGTGCCGGGATTATTGCACTGGGTATCGATATACATTCTGTTTTTCGGCGCAATCAGAAAGCGATTACGAACGAGATCGTGATGTTCAGCGCTATCTGTTTATCTACACTTTTTGTCTACGGTGCGACCACCGGAGAAATTACGGCGAGAGCAGTGGGCTTATGGGTATTGAACAGTTTATTTTTTTCGGCGGCAGTGTTTAGTGTCAAGCTTCGCAAGACTAAAACAAGCTCACTTAAAATGGGTTTCTTTTATCATGGCGTGGCGATCACACTTATCATCGCCCTATACACCATCGGCTGGCTTTCTCTTTTCACGGCCCTAGTCTTCACCGTTGCCCTGCTCAAACTTGCTGTCATCACCCTATGGAAAAACTGGTATCGCACCTGTCGATTTGAACATGTCGCTCGCTTCGAGACGTATTTTGCGCTGAGCTATACCTTTCTAACAGCCCTGACATTGCTGCCACCTAAGCTGCCAGTAGCTTGAGAGAGAAAGTAAAAGGTTTATCTCACTTTTATTGGTAATTCCTTTATAAGTGATAGTCGATAAAAGTGAGATTCGCATAGAACAAACCAGCCTAGAAACTATCCCATACTTAGCGCTTCAGTATTGTCAACCTCTACGCTAGCGACAGGTTGACGCTTTGCGACAGCAGGCGTCATTAGCACACACTCAGCAACGGTGTATTTGGTGACTGGAGAAGCGATCGCACTCGAACAAGAGGCTTTCAAACACAGCGTCTTCTCAGGATCTTGAAAGAGTTCAGCATGATAGACAGTGGCTGCGATTGATTCAGGCAAGGTCACAGAAATCTCTACAGATAGCTCATGTTGTTTATCTTGAGTTTTATCTGAAAGAATTCGATAGCTCACCGACCCCGTCAGCCAGTCCCACCCGTGGCGCAATAGCAGCATTCTCTCTAAAGGCTGTAACGGCGCTGGCAACAGACCCCAACCTCGATACATCTCACGATACAGTTTCTCTAACTGGTCAGCAGAACCACTGCCCACCGCAATAGATTGCAGGCCTTCGAGCGTCAATCGCCCGTAATAGCGACCATCTGGGAGAGAAATCGCCGTGGGCGCAAAGCGGTGACCACCGATGTGACTCACTTTCCACACGCGAGTATTCGGCATGTCTCCCTGCTTAATACTACGGGTCGCTTCTCTAAACAAAGGCTGACCGAAACGGGCGCAGCATTTATCCCTCATGCCATGAGTGCAGACTAAAATATCTTTTTGCGCAATGGGCTTGCCAATTCGGGTTCCCTGCCAGTGCGCTTCTAGACAGTCTACGACTTGTTCTAAATTGTCTAGCTGAAATTCGTACCCGCGATAGTTTGAAACAGTTTGAACTTTAAGCTGAGCGCTACTAGTCGGAATCGTCTGTGACGGCATGTTCTCTGATGAGGCGATTCTCTGAGGCGTTCTTTCGACGGTTCGCTCGTAGACCATCAGCGTCACAGACTCAGACGGGCGAGCGCGACTCACCGTCAGAAACTGAATAGAACGCTCCGCTTTCATAGCTTTGACGTACTGGCGCAGTGCTGGAGGAATCTGCGTCGAGGTAAAGGCTTTAGCGGCCCAGGGCATTGGGCATTCGACTAATACATAGGTCTGATAGCGGCTGGCAGTACCGATAAGGTCCTCGCCAGCTTGCCTGTTTGCGATCGCACAAAAAGAAGGTTTCATAGCGTTTTTATTAAGGTTCAACGCTTGATTCAGCGCATTGAACCTATTTATCTAAATAATTGGCCCCAATTGATAATACATATCAATAGTGTTTCTATAAGATTACCCTTTATAACGACACGAATCAAATCTTTTATACCAAGCTATGGCAACCGCTTTTTTTGACTATATTTGCCGCTTGTTAACACAAAAACGCCTTATATGCAGAAATCTTTCCACATACAAGGCGCTTAGAACATCTTCAACGAGTTCCGTGTTTACACGGAGCTATCTGATTCAATCACTTATTCGTTCTAAGGTTAGAACCTCCGTACAAAAACGACTTTAAATCAGAACTAAAGTCATTAGCGTTTGTGTCTGTATCAGCTGATGCAAAATCACCGCAATGATGAGCTTCATCAGTCATCACCTGCGCAGGATTAACCGCGCAAGGCAAATATTCATTTGAAGAGAGATACAGACAGCTTGAGCAAGGGAGCGATCGCACATAGCGTCGATGCTTATACTCCGCAAAAATTGCCAGTCCCCGCTTCACGGCATAGCCAACCACCGTAGCCAGAAAGATCACAGGCCCCAGTAACACACCCAAAAACAACAACACCGTTGAAACCATATCTGCTGGCACCATAAATAAAACTGCCTCCATCTCAGTTTTGCTTGATCCCAAATAGACGACTCGCGAAGTGCCCAGGACTAAGAATGATCCCAATCAGGCTTCACCACTTTTCGACTGTTGAGATAGCGATCAATCGCCATTGCCGCGACACAACCATCTCCCGCTGCCACGACAGCTTGCTTAAATGGCGTATTGCGAATATCTCCCACAGCCCATACGCCTTCTACACTCGTTTCCATCATCTCGCTAACCTGCACGCCACCCTTCGGATTAAAAGTCACCTGGTCAGCAATAAAATCAGTAATCGGCTTCGATCCACTCTTGTATACAAACACGCCTGCAACCGGAAGCGTCTGCACTTCTGGGTTACCTCTCTCCTTTATTTGGACGCCGTTTACCCCAGCCATATCACCTTCAATCTTCATCAGCCGAGTGCGGCTCCAATGTTTGATATTAGGCTTTACCAACAGTGCCTGGGCGTGATGATCGTCTGAATTAGGATCTCGGTTGGTCAACCAGTGAACTGTTTTAGCAAACTTAGTCAGCACCTGGGCTTCTTCAACCGCTTCTAGATTCTCTCCAACCACCGCCACTTCAGTGTCTCGATAAAACGCACCGTCACAAGTCGCGCAGTAGCTCACGCCCCGGCCTAGCAGCTCAGCCTCCCCTTCATAAGACGCCTTACGGCCCATCGCCCCTGTTGCTAAAACGAGCGCTCTGCCCACAAAGGTTCCTTCTGGCGTATACACCTTTTTTTGGGGGCCGCTGATATCAATACTAAACACCTGCGCCCGCTGATAGGTCGCGCCAAAATCGATCGCCTGCTGACGCATCACATCGAGCAGCTGCGCACCGCTGACCTCACCAGACACGCCTGGATAGTTTGCAATTTTATGCGTAATTGCTAACGCACCTACCGCCGCATTCTTATCCAAAATAACCGTCTTCAAATCAGAGCGAGATGTATAAAGTGCGCAGCTGCATCCAGCAGGCCCGCCGCCCACAATTACCACATCAAATTCATAAGTATCCAAAGCAAATATCCAAAAATAAACAATTAAAAGAGAAAAGTTCACCTCCACCAGTTAGGTAGAGGCGAACCCGTCAGCCGAGAGGAGAGAGTTCGCAGCCAACAAACTTAAAAAGAAACTAAACGCTTCAGTTGATAACCCTTACCACTGGTTAACAACAAAACCCTCACAGCTTAAGTCAATCGATTAGGTGCTTTACCTTCACCAATTGCAATACCACGATAGGCGTGCCACAAATGCCCAAGCAAAAATAAAATACCTAGACAAAACTGAATGCTGGCCCTACCTTGCTTTTGCGCAACGCTATACAGCTCAGGCGGAAACACCGTATCGTTATAGCTAACAAACGCCCAAGAAACAAACGCCATAAAGGCCAAAGCGCCTAAGCTATAAGAGAGAATGGCATCCGCATTCAGGCGAATCGGAACAATAATTTTCGCATTCACCAAAATATGCCAAAAGCCGCCACCAATCAACAGGCCACCAATCCACACATGACCCCCAATCACATCTTCTAGGTTGTTAACACTGGCCATGCCCCAAGCACTCCAACCCTCCGGCGTCAGCCCAACCAAATAGCCAAAAATATCAACAGGATTGACATTAGGCGTAATCAGTCTCACTGCCTCCACCGCAGGATCATAAATGCCACCTGCTTGCGTCGCTTTATAAACAAAAGCTAACGCTGCAATGCCCAAGAACAACAAATGATGGCCTAGAATCAGCGTTAGCTGCTTAGGATCATTCCACTCATAGTGAAACTTCTTAGCCCATCCCTGAGCTTTCTCCAAAGTAGCCGGGCCTGAAAACACATGAAACAATCCACCTGCGCCCAGCACCGCCGACGCCACAAGATGCAACATGCCAATCACAAAAAATGGATACAGATTGACAACCTGCCCATTTTCGCCGAGTCCCCAACCTAGCCTTGCCAGATTAGAAATGAGTGCTAGACCCTGTTCATTGAGGGGCACAGAAGCGTCATAGCTGAGCACTTGCGAGATCGTAATCGAGCCAGCCCAAAACATAATCAAACCTGCATGAGCAATATGCGCGCCTAGCAGTCGATTAGATAATTTAATTAGCCGAGCATTGCCTTCTATCAAATTTTGATATTCAAAAGGCGACGTCGAACTTGAAGTGCCCGCTAGATTTTTAGCAGATGTTGTTACCATGTAGAATCTCCAAACAACAAATAGACAGCAAAAATATATGCTCAGGAAAAATCAATTCGAGCAGCTTAAAGAAAGATAATCAACAGCGTGGCAAGGCATCTGTCTTCAAGCGAATTGATTCCGAATATTAAACGCAAAATAAGCAGATAAAATCGAAAATAGAAAGATTAGGAAACACATCTGTAGCAAGCTTTTGAGAGAAGATTGGTACACAGCCCAGTAAAAGCTGCTACAGATGTGGGTTGAGAGGAATCCGTCAGCTGCTTGAGAGTAAGTCACAAAAGAAAATAAGTCACAAAGAGATTAAACTTACAGCCCTTTTGTTCTTTTCAAACAGCATCAGAATCGTTCAAACTTTTGTGCACTAGCGCACTAAGCAATTCTGAAAAACTAGCAGGAACAGCGAACTAATCTAAACCGCTAACCCACTCGGCTAAGGCCATCTAGCAGAAAGGACGCAAATGCCGCACCGCCTAAACCACCCACCAGGAAACCGAACGAAAACTTTCGCCAGCCAACAACATTTCTCAGTGAATCTGGAAGCGACAGTCTATCACCTGCTCTTGACTTTGTATACACTGGCGTCTAGGATAAATCAGAGAAAGAGACCAGCCCATAGCCAAGAAGAACAATAAACCCAAAGACAATCAAACCAGCGCCCGACAGCGAGCCGGCCAACAGCGCATTATCCGTATCGCGCAGTGGTCCCAGCTTAATAAAAGGACCAATTGCCCAATACCCGTGAGCCATGCCAACTTCTAACCCTCTAAAAGTTGAAGATAAGCCGTCACGCAGAATGGGTAGCTTGCGGATGAAATCCACGCTGAGATCAGAGCCACTAAGCGGCGTTTGCAGCGTTCCTTCCAATGCGTATGAGGCAGGTGTCACCGCAGGGTCTCGCTTAAAATTAACGCCAGCTGCTTCAGCTCTCGCCCTAAAAGCGTGCCACCAATGACCTGTTAAGAACAGAAAAGCTAGCCCAATATGAGAGAAGGCCAGAGAGCCCCTGAGGGTAACATCTCCAAGTACTGTTCTAAGTTCGCCAACAGGACCATAAAAAGCCTCTGGGTACACTGTATCATTCACAGTCACAAAATAAGCAGCCAAAAGCCCCATATAGGCCAACGCACCAAGGCTATAAGACAAATACGCCTCTCCAGACCAGGTGAGAAAACGCCTAGCCCAAGGCAGCGGCTTAGTGACAATATGCCAGAAACCACCCAAAATACACAGGCTGCCTATCCAAATATGCCCGCCAACCACATCTTCAAGATTGTTGACTGCTGCTAAGCCCTCTGAACCATATCGGCCCACAAGATAGCCAAAAATGCGAGTCGGGTCTAGAGAAGGAGCTGTGATGACTCGAACATCTTCAACTAATGGATCATAAAGGCCGCCCCAAAACATGGCCTTAAAGACCAGTAGCCAAGCACCGAGACCTAACAGCAGTACGTGAATACCTAGAATCGTGGAAATCTTATCAGGATCTTTCCAGTCATAGCCAAAGAATCCGATGGCCGTATCACTTTGGGGTAGCACAGCTGGCCCCCTAATGACATGGAACAACCCGCCCGCGCCTAGCACTGCAGACGAAATCAGATGAACAGATCCAATAACAAAGTAGGAATAAGAGCTTAAGACCAGACCACCTTTACCAACACCCAGCCCCAATGTCGCTAAATGAGGCAATAGAATGAGCCCTTGGTCATACATCGGCTGCGCCGCATCGAACTGAGTGATCTCAAACAGGGTCATTGCACCTGCCCAAAATACAATCAATCCGGCATGAGCAATATGTGCTCCCAACAGTTGCCCAGAAAGATTCTTCAATCGGGCATTGCCAGATAGCCAGCTACGGTTATCAAGATTGTCGAGATTGCCATAAGTTTGCATGGGTATCTCCGAAATAAATGCTTTGCGATATAGATTTTATTATCGAGAAAAGAAATCAATAACGCTTAAAGTACAGATTAGAGTCATTCTCAATAATTGAACATTAACCTTTATGAAGAACGTTAACGCCATTCCACGTTTGAACACTGTCAAAAGAATGATATCTCCACATTAGATTAACCAAATTTTGAATAAATCAGCTGATATACAGGGCTTTCCATACACAATTTAATTTCCGGCAGCAGGTAAACCACCGATATAAATAAATCGTCGGACTTAGCTTATTGATAATAAAAGCCAATAGATAATTCTCGACCGTTGAACGACTATGTGTCAGAAAAAGGCATTTTTTATAAACGGCACCGGATAGTAGCCCTGTTTCCTGTTATAAAGAATAATTCTCATTATTATTGCCGTTTCAAATGACGTCAGTTTTGCTAATAATGACGTCAGCTTCGCTAATGAGGTTAAGCTTGGCAAATTAAAGTTGAGTCCAGCAAATAAAACAGCGCACAAAACGCTTATTTGAAAACCCTAAGATGCTGAATGAAAGGCCTAAGATACTGGATAAGGAACCTTCACTGGGGCTTGGATGTGGCTGTTGCAATCAATATGATCTGCAATAAACTTAGAGACCGCTTCGGCATGGAGAAAATGGAAAAAATGATGACCTTCAGGGCACTGCCAAATGCGATCGCCCTCTTTCATACAGCGCCGCCACAGCGCAGCTCTTAGCGCTTGAACAATCGAATCTTGCTCACCGTTGCACACCAATAGTGGTATCTCGGTTGCCCCGGCTGGAATTTCAACATCGTGCGCCAAAGAATGCAGCGATAGAGAACTGTCTAAGTCGTGGGCAAGCATTTGAACTAAGGTCTGCAAGAAACGATTCGGTTGATGCCCGAACATCATCTTAGCCATCTGAAAAAGAATCATCTCTCGACTGCAAGGCAGCATCTGGCGCAACGCATAGTAATGAGCCTGCCAATTGATTGCGGGTTTGGCATTCACCGATAGCAGCGTAAGAGAAGCAATATGTTCAGGATAATGGCGAGCATATATCAGACCAACAACACCGCTAATCCCATGTCCAATGAGGTGAATTTTATCATTAGTGTTGTCGTCAGCTTGGACCCCTCGCTGTTCTAGAACGCTTTGTTCTAGTATAGTGCGATCGCTCACATACTCATGTAGCTTAGCCACTACAGAATCAAAACAACAAGGTTCATCCACCGACTGAACATACTCCCACGTTTTAATAGGATGTGTTTTGGCTAGCTGCACTAACAGTCTTCTGTCAAAACACTTTAGATGGGGACTCACAGAAAGCCAGAGCAAATTAGATTTTTGATTCATCATGTGAAGTCTCGTTATGTAAATTCAGGTCGTGGGCGGGCAGGACGCGAGAAAACAGGTTCATTTCATCGGGTTATCGAACAGTGAAAAAACTATATTCAATAGTGAATTTATTGAATATAGCTCTCAATAGATACCAACAGAAGTATACTCTACTGCACTCATAATTAAGAAATGTTATCAATAGCATTTCTGCCAAAAAACCAGAGATTTAGCGGCTGAAACTACCGATATATAGCCACTTTCAGCATCTGTTCATAGGTTTCATTATCATTTTCAGCATGAAAGCTATCAACATCTATTGTCATTAGGCAAAATATGGCATAAGGTTGGTTGAAGCACAGGTCGGAAGTCGTCTGTGCTGATGCGATGAAGGTTGTGATGAAGAGACAAGCAAAGCTGCATGTGATTTGCAAGTATCTCTCATCGCATTAGAAATTGTTCATAGATCATATGAGGCTTTGCAAATTATGCTAGCATATGGAAAACCAACCGTGAAATACGATTGGTGGGCAGGTAATGCCCGTTTTGCTAACGATCCTGGATTGTTTATTGCAGCGCACGTTGCCCAAGCTGCGCTCATTACCTTTTGGGCAGGTGCCTTCACCTTATTTGAGCTCTCCCGACTTGATCCTAGTTTACCGATGGGTGAACAGGGTCTTATTTTAATTCCTCATCTTGCCACGTTGGGCATTGGCGTCGGCAGCGGCGGTGAGGTTGTTGATTCTTACCCATACTTTGTGATCGGTGCAGTACACCTGATTTCTTCAGCTGTTCTAGGTGCAGGCGCACTCTTTCACACTATTCGAGGTAACAAAGAGAATTTGGCGAATGCCAATGGCCCAGCCAAAAACTTTGACTTTGACTGGAGTGATCCAGCGAAGGTGGGGCTGATTCTAGGTCACCATCTCCTATTCTTAGGCGTGGGTGCCCTCGCACTCGTTGCCAAGGCGACTCAGTGGGGTGGGCTTTACGACTCCACCATTGGTGAAGTTAGAACAGTTACCAACGTTACGCTTGATCCGCTAGTCATCTTCGGCTACCAGACTCACTTCGCCAGCGTCAACAGCTTAGAAGATTTAGTCGGTGGTCATGTCTTCGTGGGCACGCTGCTGATTCTTGGCGGCATCTGGCATATTTTGGTTCCCCCATTGAAGTGGGCAAAAAATGTGCTTATTTTCTCAGGTGAAGCTATTTTGTCTTACTCACTAGGGGGGATTGCGCTAGCTGGATTTGTGGCTGCCTACTTCTGTGCGGTTAATACGCTGGCGTATCCAACCGAATTTTACGGCGCCCCACTGGCTATTAAGCTAGGCATAACACCTTACTTTGCGGACACGGTCACGCTACCGCCGGGCGTACATACTGCTCGCTGCTGGTTGGCTAATGCGCATTTCTTCCTTGGATTTTTTATGCTACAAGGGCATCTATGGCATGCACTTCGAGGCATGGGCTTTGACTTTAATAAAGTGACAGAAGTGTTTGACGTCAACTACAAGACACCTGCGGCCGCATCAGCAGCTGCACCTAAAGCGGAAGCAGCTGCCCAAAAATAAGGCAGAAGCAACTGTTTAGAAAATAGACATGAAGGCGATTACATATTAGGTGTGATCGCTGGCTAGTCCAAAATTATTGCAAAAAAGTTCTCTCAAAACACAAGGTCCTCTGTTGGTTTCAACAGAGGACCTTTTCTCGAAAGTATTTGTAGCGTATCTATGTTGTCGTTTTTTAAGCCATGACTAATACTATTTTCATTGACAGAAAGGGCATCGTTTGAAGGGCGACAGACAGAACCCATTTATACATCAGTACTCACTTCTGTATCGCCATCCACCCAAAACTCGATCGAACAGGTCGCGGTAATCTTCTTCTTATGCTGAAACTGCGCACCAATGTCTACTACCGGACTACTCACCGTCCGACTTCTTGTTTTTACAGCGCTCGACACCGCGCCTAAATCCATCCGAGAGAGCTTCACCTCATTCATCGTCGGCACCTGATAGCTGTCGCTACAGGCACGAATACCCACAATCTGATAGCCCAGCACTGCCACCATTTGCTCAGCCTTATATTTAGCCTTTGCCGTCGCCGCCTTAATCAAGCGCAGCTTCTCTTCGTCTTCCTCATAGTGCCAGTTAATCGAACTCACGCTAAGGGTTCTTCCAGCTGAGCAAATGCCCAAAACTGCACCCAGTGCAGTTAAGTCATTTACCGTGAGCTTTACCGTGTAAGTTGCGACCGCACTCTTACCAAACAACCCATCACTGCTGTGCGTTGCCACCGACTCTGTCTCATCCTCCACCGAATCGCTCACCGATCGACTCTGCTCGACAGCCAGCTTCAGCTCCTCGGAAGCCGCCATCGCCGCACTCCCAAAAATCAGCTTTTTGCTGATAACCTTCAGCCAAATTATCGCTTTATCCGCCTCTACCGTCCCCCTAACCGTTTCGCTCACTCTCAAAACGCGTGCTTCCATAATTCCTTACTAAGCGCGACATCTATGTCGTGTTTATCCTTC
>ERZ1740060.833-NODE-833-length-12841-cov-24.323948_pt1 | contig 12841 bp, 8 predicted proteins | sample MGYA00581743_ERZ1740060 | MGnify/ENA primary metagenome ERZ1740060 (study PRJEB43018, sample SAMN04849235) | marine metagenome | isolation source: floating plastic debris | place: Pacific Ocean | collected 2008-08-27 | study: EMG produced TPA metagenomics assembly...
CCATCACCACTGGCGGAGGCCACTGTTTGCCCGTCGGGGCTAAAACTCACACTAACGACCCCATCCTCATGGTCGCTGAGAGTATTGCGTCCAATGAATCCCAGTTGATAAACAGCTGCTCGGAGCCATGAAATCGCTTTTAATCGGGTGCCTCCAGGAATCGGACTGTCGCGAGAACTCACATTTGCCGTGGCCACTGCCAGTGGCCTTAGATGGGCCAGCGGCGTTTGGGCTACCAGAGTTTCCGGCTGTTGTAACTGACGCCCCATCTTAGTCGCCGTTTGTAGCGCTTCAAAGTGCAAGCCCGATGCCATCAGCAGTTCCACTTTCACCGCCTCTCGCTGCACCTCCACATCCAGCTTTTGCCGTTCCGTTTCTAGGGTGGCATTCCTTGCCGCAATTAGCGTTTGCTGAGCCTCAGCCAGCTCCCCTTGGGCTTTGGCAAAGTCGGCTTCGGCCTGTTGGGCCTTGACTTCCGCCTGTTGGCGATCGCGCTCACTTGCCCCCGCTTGCTGCTGCACCTGAGCTAAATTTTGCTGAGCCTCGGTTAACGCTTGTTCCGCCTCAGTGGCCGCCCGTTGCTTGTCGGCTAGCTCGTCCCGTGATGCAATGAGATTCTCTTGTGCTTCCCGCTCAGCTATTTGAGCCACATCCAAATCTGTCTGCAAATCGTCTAACTCGGTCTGAGCTTGTTGGACTGCCTCATCCAAATTTGCAGCACGTTGGGTCTCTCTTTGAGCGAATCGATTCGCACCAATGCCAATCGTGGATGCCACAACCGCCACAATCACACTGGTAACCGCCAATGCTGTAAAAATTCCAGCGCGTTGACGGGCCTTTCCCACGACTTCATCCGCCTCTTCATTCGCTGCTGCCAACACCGCATTTGCTTCCGCCAACTTATCGCGCTCAAGCTCCGCTACCTCCTGAGCTGCTGCCGCCGCCGCCGCCGCTGCCCGCGCCGTTTCCAACTCCGCCATTAGCCCCGGCGTCTGCACATCACGCACATAGCGCACCAGGTAGTCGTGCACTAGCTGATAGCGCGTCTCCGGCTCCTCCGGAATCTCAAACACCAGCCCGGAGCCGACCAAAATCTCGATCGCCAACGTGAGCTGCGCCGAATCGAAGGGCATTTCTAGCAGCTGCAGCTCGTACTCAATTTCCTCGCGGGTTTTGAGGGGGCGATAGAGACGCTGCTCGCGATCTTCATCGGTGAGCAAATACAGCACCACCCAGGCCAGGCGCTCATTTGGTGGCCCGCAGTCGTGGACGACCGATGCCAGATAGTTTTGCACCAGCGTTTGTTTGGGCAGCTCGCCCAGCGCCTCATACTGCGCCAGGGTGGTGATGTCATCACGCTGCAGCTGCGCCCCTACCACCTGCAGCTCAATCGGGCGTACATCGCCGGTTTCTGCCGCCAGGTCAGAGACCAATCGCTGCACCAGCTCATCCCGCAGGGGATATTGGGCTGCCGCCGTCAGCTGCCGAATCACCTCTTCCGCTGCGGTGGGAGTAAAGTTGGCCAGGGCATAGCGGACGTCTTTGCTCAGCAGGTCCCAATCAGGGCTGGCCAGATTGATGATGCGCTCGGCTTCGAGCAGGTGGTGCAGGTAGTCTTCGCGCAGGGCCAGCACCACCTTAATTGAGGGCAAATCAATGCACTGCTGCAAAAAGTCGTAAAACAGGCGACGATCGCCCAGCGCCTCTTTGTCGAAAAAGAATTCCTCGAACTGATCAAAAATCAGCACGTAAAAGCGGTTTTGCTCAATGCCCTCACGCAAGCGTTCCATCAGCTCAGCGGGCGTGGGGGTGGGCAGGTCGCTGGGCTCCGGTTGCTCCTCATCAGCACCGACGGCAGCCAGGGCATCGTCCAGATTTTGGGCGATTGCCTGCTGCCAGTTGCCGTAGGTTTGCACCAAAATCGGTTCGGTAGTGCGCCCACGAGGGTAGAGGCTGCGCAGGCGCGGCAGCAGCCCCGCCGTCAAAATTGAACTTTTGCCGACGCCCGACGGTCCATGCACGATGATGATCGAGTGCTGGTTGCTCTGCAGGCGGCTGACCAACGCCTCCACATCTTGCAATCGACCCGAGGCGCGAATCTCGGCGGCGACAGCAGCCTGCGTGATCTCGTCAAACTGTTTCGCTGGGCTGGGGCGCTGGTGGGGCTGCACCGCTCCCGCGCCGATAAAAGCGCGCAGGCTGTAGCGATATTCCACCTGTCGCCGCTTTTGCTTGATCTCAAAGGCAGCCCCATAGGCCCCCATCTCAAAGTAATGGTGAATCAGCTCATTCAATACTTTGAGGTGCAGAGTGAGATCGACCTCGGGGTCAGTTTCCCGGCGAGCCGCCTCTAAATATTGCAGTGCCGCTTCCGGATCTGCGAGGTGCATCCGGGCTTCGCCCAGCAAAAAGCGATACCAGCCCCGCTGAAAGCTAGCGGCGATCGCCAGCGCGTTGGCCAAGTCCACGGCGGCGGGGGCAGCGGCGTGATCAACCGCTCGGCTATCGTCCAGCGCCGTCTGGGCCGCCTCTAGAATATCCAGCGCTTGCTGGGCTTCGCTTTGGGCCGTGAGCCAGTCTTCTTTAATCAGCGCCACTTCGGCGAGAAAGCCGTGATCGCGGGCCAGGCGCACCGGGTCTTGGGTTTCTTGGTGCAGGCGCACACCTTCGTTGGCGATCGCTGCCAGCGTTTCCCAGTCGCGCTGCTTTTGCAGCACTTCCGCTAAGACGTGAATGAATCGGGCCAGGTGCAGCGTCTGGTCGCGATCGCGAAAATGCGTCACCAGCTGCTCAAAATATCGCCGCGCCTGTCGCAGCGATGCCGTATAGGTGACGCGCTGCACCACGGCATTGCTGCGCCACCACAGCCCCAAATGCAGCCACAGCACTGCGCGCTTGTCGGCAGCGGTGAGCTGATCGGATTCCGCCAAAGAGGCCAATCCTGCTGAAGAGTCCTCTACCTCCACTTGGGCTTGCCAAAAGGCCAGACTGCGCTCATAGAGCGTTTGAGCCGTCGCCATTTCGAGCTGACTGTGGGCTTCGCGCCCCTGCAAAAAATCAAGGCTGGCCTGCAGGCTTGGCTCGGGCACCACATCATGGGCCACTAGGTCTTGCAGGGCAAATTCCAGCTCGCTGCGCAGGGCATCGCTGCCCATCAGACGAATCGAGCTGGTGTTCAATTCGCGATCGCCACCCCGCGCCAAAATGTTCAAAAACAGCTGGTCGGTGCCCGCTTTGAGTGCATGCACCAGCTCGCCCGCTGGTAGCGTGAAGGGAATCGCCGCCGGTGAAAAGCTGCGGAAGTCGGGCGCATAGCGAGCAAACTGCTGCTGCACGCGGCGATTCATCCACAGCACGAGGGGAAAGGGAAACTGCTGCCGAAAACCATCCCGCGAGAGGTTGGCCCCCTGCAGCACCGCCCGCTGCTGCGGTGCGCTCAAATAATCGAGCCCGACCACTAGCAGCGCCGCTGGCGTTTGCCCCTGTAGTTGACTATGAATCGTTTCGCGCAGGTTGGTAAAGTCGCGGGGCAGCTGCATCACGGTGGCGAACCCCGCTGGCGCCAGCTGCTGGTTTACCAAGTGGCGCAGACGGTGATAGCTGCAGGTCGCCAGCGTCAGCGAAAACTCCCCCGCCGACAGTCGCAGCACGGTTTGCAGCTCCTGCAGGCTGGCCTGATTGTGCTGCAGCAGTTCGTCATCGCTATGGGCTCGGCCTGAGTTGTCGCCTAAGTTCCCCGCCACTGTTGATAGACCTCAGTTTCTGCTAGCACGGGATTGATATCGACCCAACGCCCGCGATCGTCGCGATACTCGTAAAGAAAGAGGTTGCGTAACAAACTATTGTAATCATTGTCGCCCTGCAGGGTACGGTTCTTTACCGCCCGAAACAGCAGCTGCCATTCGTCAGTATCAATCAGCGCCAGCATGTCGTTGCGCTCATCGCGAATCACTTGCTCTAACGTGGCGCTCGACAGCGGCGGACTTTGCTTGCGTAGGCAACCGTAGATATAGCGCAACACGCTGCGCATGTGGCCGCCGCTCACCCTACAAAGCCGATCAAGGGTGGCCGGGGTGTCAAAAACTTGAGGAATTTGGGCCAGGCGATCGCTTGCCGACAGCTCCGGATACGCCCGCGCCAGCACCATTTGCCGCAGCTTGCCCAGACTCACGTCATTGATCTGCCCACTAATGTTGTGGGTCGGCACCATGGTCAACACCGACGGTCGCACCCCAAACCGATTGATCAAAATCGGCAAATCATTGGAAAACGCCAGCGATAGAGGAATGGTGTACAGCACGTGGCAGTTCAGCCGCTTCAACTGTTCGCCGCGATCGACGAACAAATGCTCCGGCTGAAACCGACCGCTCGGCTTCGGGTTCGGGAAGACGCGATCGAGATTGTCCACGATCGCCACCAGTCCAGCCTTGCCCTGAGCCTTCAGTTGAGCGATCGCCGGATCTAGCAGCTCCTGGTTGATCGCATCCAAAATATTCTTCGTGCGCGGCTCTAAATATTGATGGAGCTGACTGCGCAAGTCGGTGCTTTCCTTCGACTGGGCGGTGATGTTGGCAATCCCCACCGACAGGCTCACGTCCGAAATTTCCATCGGCATCCGCAGCGTATCCGAAATGCTTTGAAACAACCGTTGAAAGTAGCCCGGCTGCAGCGCAATACCCACCTTTTCTAGACTGGCGCTAATCTGTCGCGCAATCACCAGCAAAATGTCCGTCACCTCGACATCCGCCAATTCCAGATCCACATCCGATTCAAAATAGACGACGTGAAAGCCCGCCTGCTCTAGCTGATCTCGCAGGCGAAACAGTTCCGTCGATTTGCCCGAGCCTACATGCCCGGTCAAGAGCTGCGTGGTCGATTCATCCGGCGAAATCACGGTAATCGTGCGTGCCAGCTCCTCCACAATGTCGCCGCCCCGCACATCCGAAAAGTTGATGTAGTAGCGGGCGTCGGCGATCGGTCGGCTCGGATTTGATGCCTTATAAAACTGACTGACCTGCAGCTCCACGAATCACCCCAAACTCCTGATAGCACGCCCTTTATAGCACGCCCGCGATCGGCCTCCGTGACCCCAACCCCCTGTCGTGCAAAAAAGCCTCGCGCGTCTTTGAGCATAGGTGCGCGAGGCTCCAAAACGGTCATTGGCCAACAGCCATCTGTCCGTTGCTTAACGAGCCGCGTCGAGCACACCTTGATATTGAAAGCAGTTGAGTCGAACATCCAACTCAAAATCTTCGACTCCCGACTCTCGAATGTAGGACTCTAGATCTTTGCCATCACTTTCAATCACGGCCAATTTTTCACAAGGGGATTTGCGCTCAAACTCTGGATTGTAAAAGTCCAACGAAGTTTGCATCGGGTCATTAATCGCCGCCAAGATAACCACATAATCAGGGCAGTATTGCAGAATGCTATTGGCAAAGTGCTCAACGCCAGAGCGGCTGACCCAATCTTCAATCGGTTGCCTGAGTTCCTGTTTGCGCCTTAGCTGATCGCAAGGGTGCAGGATATCGAAGTCCAGAGATGCGTTGCGAGCCTTGGTGTTTTGCCAAAGCTGAGCTAATTCGGGCAAGAGAGTTTGACAATCCCGATAAACCCTGGTTGCTAGCCGCCTGAACCCTTGCTTATCCAAGTCAAACGAGACAGCGATCTCAGATCTTAGACTGTCGCAGGAATCATCTCTCGGAGCGGCATTGGTAATTCTGTTTGCCTCTTGTAGAGCACCTAAATGGGTGCGGCACTGAGTCGATATCGCCGAGGCAAACTGGTCATACCTCGAGCCAGCGTAGTATTCATTCACGAGATACGGCACGACTCTTGACTCGTTGAATTGTGCAATTTCGTCAAGCTCTTGGCAAAGGCGATTTGGCCTGTCCACTGGTTCGGGATCGTCAGCACTTGTCAGTGCTTGACCAACTAATAAAGCGGCCATCAAGCTGAGGGCGGCTCTCATGGTGAATGTCCGACGCATGGCAGAAACTCCTTTAGAGGGGAACAGCCGTCAGCGACTGTTCAAGACTGGGAAACGCATATAAAGCACGACAAAAACTGCTCGATTCTCTCTCATCAAAAAGTTTGAGAAAAAGCAAGCACAGCACCGTAGAACAACAGCAGTGCTTCCCTTTTCCGTACAATTCGATATCGTTTTCGACAACAGGCTCTGTTTTAGACGAATGATCATTTGCCCAGACAATAAACTTATCTAGGCAGACAAAATATTCCTTCAGACATCGAGTCCTGTTGGTTGAGCAGGCGCGCGATCGCCCGCAGAAAACTTTCCTCAAACCAATTGGGTTGATAAGAGGTTGGCAGCATGAAGTCCTTTACAGATTAGCTAGAGGGGAACTCTAGAAACCGGTCTGGCGACTCGCAACGAATTCATTTGATTAATAGATTGCCTGAACTTATTTGATGCGTCTATGGGGAAAAGTTCAGGCAAAGTTCATTTACCTATCCAGAAGTTCATTTATTTTCAGCTTGTCTGATCAGCTAGACGAGAGTGCTCATGTCTTTTTGACAGAGATTTTGTAGCCTGATTTACTTTTTCTATACTGAAGTTTTTCCGGAATCTTATTGCCAATATTCTGGGTTTCAAGCCCCATGAGGGTTTCACGATTTGCTCATGACTCCCAGCAATTTTGATGTGGAGATAATCGCCATTCTGAGCGATCGAAAGCCCAATACCCTTTCGGTAACGTTGGGGAGCCTGGGGCTGAAAAACGAGACTTGCAGAGAACCGGTATCAGGCGTCTCATGATACCTACCTAGCAGCCGTCTGCCTTCGTCGTCATTTAATACCAATTCTCTGAAACCGGACTACAGATCTTCCTTTCGACTCCGCTCAAGGAACGTCGGCTGAGCGTCGTCGTTCGCATCGCGTCTCCCCGAGGGAGAAAGCCGACTTATCTGTATAGCTGTAATTTGTAGAACTGGTATAACCAGCCTCTCAATTCCGCCTTCTACCTTCTGCTACATTGGCATCGCCCACGACTCGACCGGCATCCCGGCCAGCTCAAAGCGCCCTTTCACGAAGTAGGAAACGGCTTATACCAATTCTCTGAAACTGGGCTACAGATCTTCCTTTCGACTCCGCTCAAGGAACGTCGGCTGAGCGGCGGCGTCAGCCCGACGGGCAGGCCAGGCCAACACGTAGTGTCTCCGACTGGGAGAAAGCCGACTGATCTGTGTCGCTGTAATTCGTAGAACTGGTATTAATCCTTATCTTCTGGTGGGGCTTCCGGCGTTTCGGGGGTCGTGGTGACATTGTCGGCGCTGATATCAAGGGCATAATCCAGCGATCGCCCTTGAGTTGAGACCACCACAATTTCGTAATAGCCCGATTGGGGCAGTTGTCCGGCCCAGGTGCGATCGCCCGCATCTTCCAGCAAAAATGGCACCTCGGCATCCGGGCTCGGTACATAGAGCGAGAGTCGCGTGGTGTCGGCGGGAGCCTGCAGATTGAGCCGCAGCAGCTGCCCCGCCGCTAAATTCAGCGTGTAAATGCGCCCTTCACCCGGCGGTAAGCGATCGCGCAGCGACTGGCTAAACTCCCCCTGACCAAACTGAATTTCGGCCAGCCGCTCACCGTCTAAAATCGACTGCACCCGGTCAGCGGCGATGCCATGCCAGATTTGACCAATCGGCTGATTAATAAAGTCCTGCGCCGCCGCTTGCGGATACAGATAGGCAAACTTGGCATCCGTCAGGTCATACAGGGCACGACTGCTGACATAGCGCTGGTTAACCTGCTCGCGCCACTGCTCGCGATCGCTCTCGGTATAGCTGTCTAAGCGCTGGCGGGCGGCGGCACTCAGATTGTCTTCCAACACGTCTAGCACTTCGTTGGCAATCCCGTCCCACTCCGCTCGCAGCGGTTCATCAGCGGGACTGTTGCTCAACGGCTGCTGCTGCCGGTCAGGGTATTGGCTATAAAACAGCTGATCGGTGACGCGCACCAGGTATCGCTCCTCAACCTGCAGGGTGTCGCGCCGCTGCCTCAGCGCCGTCTTCCGCGCCTGCTCAGCCGCTGAAAATTCGGAGTTGGCCGGAGTGTCAGGTTGCGCTTCACCGGGGACGTCTCCCTCCGGCAACAAAATAGACTCGTTGGGATTCCAGCGACTGGCGATCCACCAGACGAGGCCCACTGAGCCGATTAGCAACAGCAACCCCAATAAGGCCTGCACACAGCCCCCCGTCACCGGCGACTTCGCCGACTGGCGCGGCTGACGGGGTTGACGGGCTGGCGGCGCCACCATCGTGCTTGGGGGTACGGTACCCGCCCCCGGCGCTACCGCCACAGTGCGTTCACTTTGGCCACTGCCTGCTGCATATTCAGACACGGCATAGGTATCGGGGTAGGTCAGCGCCTGAGTCACCGCCGCCGCTGACGAGTAGCGATCGCCCACGCGCGGGGCCAACATGCGATCGAGCACCTTTGTCAGCCGCGGACTGAGAGACACCGCCTCTTGCCAGCGCCAGCGTTTGTTGTAGCGATCGTATAAGTCGTCTGGCCCCTGCCCCGTCAACAGCACCAGCGCCGTCACCGCCAGCGCGTAGAGATCCGCACTGGGGGAAACCTGACCCGATTCGAGCTGTTCTTCGGGTGCGTAGCCGACCTTGCCCAACCGCGTAGGTGGCCCCCCAGCACCAACCTGCTGCTGTACCGCCGTCACTAGCTGCTTGACGCCGCCAAAGTCAATCAATACGGGCAACCCATCCAGATTGCGCAAAATTAGATTGTCGGGCGCGATATCGCGGTGAATGACGCCAATACCGTGCAAATAGGACAACACCGGCAGCAGCTTCTGCAGCAGCTGAATCACCTCCGGTTCTGCAAATCGATTGCCTGCCTGCAGGCGAGTTTCTAACAGCTCTTGATAGGTGGGGCCTTCAACATAGTCTTGCACTAAAAACAGTCGCCCGTGGCCCCGTGCCTGCACCCGCAGCAGCTCGCGAAAGCGGGGGATTTGGGGATGATTGAGCTGATAGAGCACGTCGGCTTCGCGCTCAAATAGCTGCTTGGCCTTTTGCAGCGCCCCGTCATCATTAACTTGCGGAAAAAACTCCTTCAGCACACACAGTTCGTTAAACCGATTCACATCTTCAGCTAAGTAGGTGTAGCCAAAGCCGCCCCGACCCAGCTCTCGCAAAATATGGTATCGACTGCCCAAGAGATTTTGGGGGCTGCCCATGCCGCCAATGGTCATCGTGCTGTCTCCCGACTTTGCTGTGTGAAATGCTGTGTGAAGCGTACCGCACCCCACGACCCTTGGCTCAGATTTTCAGTCGCGCCTAGAGCGATTCCTGGCAAATGAGGGGTGTTACCGCTCCTTCAGTCATATCCATTCAGCCAAACAGGCTGTAGATCGCCGCTCTCCCACACAAGCTATCCCTCATACACAACTTGCTCTACGATTTCCACGTAAGACTTTCAGAGGTCAGTTGTGATGGCTGTCGGGCTGCATCACCTCACCTAGCCCTTATGAAGGAGAGGAACCGGAATCCTGCTTCATTAAGGCCAAATCATTGGTTAGATTGTCCAATAAAACACTCCTTCACAAGGAGAGGTGCCACAGGCGGTGAGGTTTGCCTGCTCAAGCGTCGTCTCAGGTCCTTTACTGTCATCGCTTTGGCCGACTTTTGCCTAAAGGATAGCTCTTCAAGGGGGGGATCGCCACGGCAATTCTATGCATAGTCCAAAGTCAGAGAATTAGTCCAATCTCGCGATCGCCCTCCCTGTTTCAGCCCCTGCCATCCGTCGCATAGTCTCAGCGACAGGGGACTCAGCCGCTTGCCATCGCCTTAACCTGGGACCACATAAACACAGTTCAGAAGGTTGCTGGTAACCTGCTCTGTATAACCGTGCCTCAATGCTCTCACTCTCAACAGGCGAGACCATGGAACAACCGCCATTTCACAATCCCAATTCTCAACCGCTGCCTGATGCCAATGACGTAGAAGCTGAGTTTGCCAACCAGCGAGAACAGCGTCACGACTATGACGCCCGGCGATCAGCGGCCAGTCAGGCGCGGCTTGCCTCTGACAAACGACTGATGCGCAATTTTATTGTGGGGCTGCTGCTGTTTGGCCTGGTGGTGGGCGGTTTGCTGTCGATTGGTGTGGTGTGGAGCCTTAACCGGCTAGATTTGGTGAATCCTCAGCCGACCTTCAACCGCGAATAGTGCCTAGAGCGCCGGGCGTCATCAAGGCAAACCGTTGCTGACACCTGGCATCCGACTCCCATGAACAACCGTGCTACCGATCCACCGTGAGGCGATAGCGCGGTCGGGGGGGCGGCTCCACCACGGGCGGGGCCGATCGCAAAAAGATCACCATTTCATCGCCAATCACCGGGGTGCGGGCAATCAGATCGCCCGTGGCTGTTTGCAACTCTAGCGTGGCGAAAGCCAGATCGGCCGCTTGCGTCATCAACTGCTGGGCTAGCTGCGTCTGGTCATAATCCGAGAGGCGATACCAGTCGCCGTTAACAATGAGCGTGAGGCGGTTGGCCGTGAAGTCCGCCTGCACCGAATCGATCACGCGCTTGGCGTTGAGAATGGTGCTGTCGGTCAGCTGCGCCTGCAGAGGGGCAATGCGATCGCTCTGCAGCGCGGCGGCGGCAGTGTCCAAAGGCGAGCTGGCTGCGTCTGGCAAGGTCGGAGCCGACGGCAGCGATGCGGGCACCTCAGCCTTAGGGATGGCCGGTAGCTCCGGCGACGACATCGGTTCTGGGGCGGGCGGCGGCGCGGCCACGGCGGGCTGTCGCCCGCCATTGATTAGGGTCAGCAAGAGCACCAAGATGCCGATCAGCAGGCCGCTCAAGACGCCATCAGACAGGTTGGCAGCGGCAGGAATGCGACCGCGAATCCCCCTCAGTAGTCGCTGCCCAGCCGTGCGCGATCGCCGCCCCAGCGGTTTGAGCCAGGCTAAGGCGTCTTGAGTGGTGGGAGCCGCTGCCGCTAAAGGCGGGTCGGTGGGGTCTTCTAGCCAGTCAGAGGTGCCCGCATCCCAAACATCGGTCGCAACCTGAGCCTCAAGCGGGGGAGGCTCGGGAACCGGCACTGAGTCATGGAAGCCGCTTTCATCCGTCCACTCCGCGTCAGCGTCAGCAGCGTTCTCCGGTGCACCGGTCGTGGACTCCACTTTGAGGGGGGGCTTCGCAGCGGCAGGCATCGCCTCTTCGCCGCCACTTTCGTCAGTCCACTCGGCGTCGGGAACATCAGAGGCAGGGACATCAGAGGAGGGGTCGGGCAGGGGGGCCTCAGGCATGGCGCTCACGGTGCTTCGCTACTTGGCTGGTGCCATTGTCGCGCAAAATGTTAGGCGGCGGCGGGCGAAAATTTCCCTGGGGCGCTGTCGCCATACCCCCAGGCTCCAGCCGCTGATCTGCCGGGGCCGAGCCGGCGAGTCCCGATGATAAACCAGCAATTTTTGCCGCGATGCGTGGGCAAACCGCAAAAAACTTGAGATGATTTTTGGGAAGAGAGCAACGGTTCGCCCATGAAGATTCAAACCTGTCCTGTCTGTAGCGTCAAAATTATGGTGGGAGTCGTGGGGGGCGATCGCGTGCAGTTTGCCACTGGCCCCGCCGGTAACCGCGCCCGTCTCTGGGCCAGAGTGTGCAAATACGTCGATAAACCCGGCTGTATCAATTCTGACGGCGGCGGTCAAGAGCCGACCAAAGACGACTTCTATAAAGCCGATGCGCCCCGGTAAGCGATCACACTCGTAACTTTGCGTCTAATTTTGCTCGGGGTGATCGCTGCAAGCGCCCCAAGCTGAGCCATAATGGCACCGAAATCTTCCATTCGCATACCCTCCTATGAAGTTAACCCGCTCCGCTCGCTCACTGCTGTGGATGCCCCTGGCTCTGGCCGGCACCCTGAGTCTGGCCGCCGTTGAGGTACAGGCCCAAGACGCCATTTATACCCCGATTCCGATGCCGGCAGCGCGCGAGCTGACCGACACCCTGTCAGCAGATGATATTCCCACTGGGGTGGGCGGCTATGCCCGCGACTATACGGTGCAGCTAGAGGATGGCGACCAGGTGGCGATCGACTTGATTTCAGAAGAGTTTGACACGCTGGTTACGCTGCTCGGCCCGGATGGCACTACCGTCGGCGAAAATGACGACGGCCCCGACGGCACCACCAATTCGCTGCTGTTTGCCCGCATCACCCAATCGGGCATGTATACCGTTCGAGTACGTTCTTATGCGGGGCAGGGCAATGGGGAATTTGTGCTCAAGGTCGCGCGGCTGCGCCCGGTGGAATAGAACAAGCGGCTCAATGACTCCGCCGCATCAATGATTGGGGGCGGGCCGCGATCGCTCATGAGGAACCCGCCGCTCAGCGCTACACCTCGGCTGAGCGGGTCGCTGCAACTTCAATAAAAGCTTGCGATGGATTCATTGAGTCTGTTATCTTAATCAAGCGCTTAAATGACAGCGCTTTAGCCGGGATAGCTCAGCTGGTAGAGCAGAGGACTGAAAATCCTCGTGTCGGCGGTTCAAGCCCGCCTCCTGGCATCCAATAAAATCAGTCGAAAAGCCTGCCAACATAAGAGTTGGGGGCTTTTTTAGATGGGGCGATTGCGATCGCCCATTTGTTTTTTAGACATTTTTAGACAAGTTTGGGGGAATTTTGGGGGGATTCTCCTGGGCTTCATCAGTGCTACTTTAGGCTTATGAGCAGGGCTGATTCATTGTTGTCAGGATAAATCTGGAACTCTGTCTCTATCGTTGCTCGGCATGATGCCAGGTTAAAATTCTCGGTCGTGATTCAGAGAAGTGTGGGATAGGTTGCAATATTATTCCAAGACCAAG